>Ga0157364_1001902_pt1 | contig 18629 bp, 10 predicted proteins | sample AttsexASBM2_FD_111476 | JGI IMG/M metagenome (GOLD analysis project Ga0157364, IMG submission 111476) | Fungus gardens microbial communities from leaf cutter ant in Ribeirão Preto, State of São Paulo, Brazil - Atta sexdens ASBM2 | ecosystem: Host-associated > Fungi > Mycelium > Unclassified ...
ACCATAATTTCGTAATTTTTTTATTTCTATAATATTTTTATAATTTATATACTTACAGACGTAAGAAAGAATGTAATTAATTTAGAAACGCTGCATTGTAAATATGAGAATAATGTTAAAATGGGTTACAAATTGTTTATAACACAATAATTTTTTCTCATTGACAATCTGTTTGAATTCTGAAAAAGCACAAGCATGATGAAGTATACGAAAAACGAGATACCCAAGATTGCGATGTTTTTACATAGAAATAGGAACTCTTTTTGCTCCTTTCTTGTGTTTAATCACCAGTTAGCCGAGCGGCCCTTACACGACAAGTCAACAAATAAATGTTGCGTATTTGTACAAGACCTTTACGTTTTTACCCTTCCAGCGTTTCTACAACTACAGAGAGTTAAGTTTTATTACGGAGAACAATTTTTACCTTACGGAGAACAGTTAGCATATTTATACTTTATATAAAAAAATTTATCTCAGATAATTTTAGATAAATTGCATTTCAAGCGAAAAAAATCGGATTTCATTTGCACATTTTAAAAACATCTCACTGTTTTTTAACCTTAAGTTAAACTTCGGTGTTCTTTTCCAATTCAAAAAAGATCTAACTATCTAAAGTATATCGACTCATTTAATTTATAACGTTGTGTTAACTATTATGCAAATTCGAAACTCGCAGTAGGTTTTAGAGATTTTAAATGTTTCAATACATATAATTTTATGTTTAATAGGAAACTTGCTAGTGCAATGTATACCGTGCAAATAATGTTTAAGAAATGCTTTGTTTCTTTAATAACAGCTATAATGTCTATTTATCTAACATTTTTCGAGCAGCAGAAGGCACGTCTATTAAACACACGTGATATGTTTATTAAATACGGGAAATTTAGTTGAATTTAATTCCTAAAAAATTGAATGTCGTTTTATTGCATAACCTATATTAAATTATGCAGGACAGTAAGTTTGATTATAAATATAATGAACACAATCGATAAGATGATCTCATTCTCAGAAATGAAAAACTGCTGATGACCGGAAAGAAGAATACGCACGATGACGAAGAAGAAGAACCGGCGAGACCAAGATTTATGAGTGTACAGAGACATTTAACACCTTCGTGGAAGATAGTTAGACTGTGCTGATAAATGGGCTTCTAACAGTATGGCGGATAGTAGCCGAAAAGGGAAAAACAATGCTATGGCGGATTTTAATCTTATCGCAGAATCATGAACTATTCGGGATTTTAACTAAGAATTGCCGCAAAGAATGGTTTTGCTGAAATATCTAAAAATATAACTAGATACAGATCTGAAAATAATTTTGTTAGACTATCAAAATAATTATATAGGTATCGAAATGGTTGCTAAAAATGTCAAAACTTTTTGCAGCATTGCTTGTCATGTTTGAGTTTCCCACATAAATATTTTGATGGTCCAACAAAATTATTTTCAGATCAATATCTCGCTAAATTATTATGCTTCAACAAAATTATTTTCCTACATATAATATGGTAATTTTTCTACAGCTTTATATAGATTATTATAGATTTAACAAAATTGTGTGGCAAATCTGTAATATTATAATTATATTACTTATAAATAAATATTAATAAATTAGAATTTAAAAGAGTGATATAAATTTTCAATAGAATAATAAAATTCTGAAATTTTACATAGAGTTGAATGCTAGAAAAAATACAATACCATAAAATTTGACGATTAACGATGCGATTTTTACGCGGTTAAATATTAATATTTCGCTAGTAGCATGTCAAAAACAAGGGGATTCAACAACTGGGCCACTGATGTGTGCCTCGCGTGTCGAAAAGCTGTTATCGCAGGCGCCTCGTATAATATCCAATATTCGTTGAGGCCGAGAAAGAGGGTGCCCATCTCACACCTCTCTCGGTATTGTGCGCGAAAATAGAATTACGGTGGTAAGTTATTACGAGTGGATAATAATTAGAGTCCTTTGTCGTCGCGATTCTTCGAAAGCGTTAGTGCCTCAGACACGAAGAAGCTTTCTAGCATAGCGAAGATTTTTCCATCGTATTTGTTGTAATTAATTGATAGCATTTAATACTTTCAAAATCAGGCAAATTTGAGAGATGTGTGTGTGTACTAGATTTTATTTCTAATGCATTGAATTTTTCGAGAAATAAATTCTATTGAATTTAAAAAAAAGCTGTAGTATTTTCAAACAAGATTATGTATATCGAGTAGATTCGATATACTTTGATAGAAACTAAATTAGATTCTAAAAGTCTGATCTTACCTTGTAAACCAAACAGCTGTCCAGGCTTTGTTTGAGCAAACCAGCTACTATATAGTAATGAAGCTGATGCGAGTGATGTTGCAGAATATGCCGAGGGATCAGATAATGCACCTTCGGAATACGGCAATCCCGCATGAGTATACAAACTCCCTTCTATATCTATTAAATTATATTGCATTGTATTTATGAAATCGTACATCTTATCTTATAAATATTTGCTTCCGTGTATATCTTAAAGAATTCTTTATTGTCAACATTTTAAGACAATATACAATGGCCAGTATTCATACTTAATTTTTATAGTATGTAAGACCGTAAATGGCTATATATATAATAATTGACTTATGACATCTTAAAAAGTATTTTAATTAAAATTATATTATTATTATTTAGGACGATCTTAAAATAAAAATCGACTAACGTAATTTATACCTACATAAATATTTTATTTGTCTATGGATTTGCAGGAATTTATTTTATGGTATGTTTTATATTATATTTTTCTAAATTAAAACTAAAAAGATAGAACTTCAAAAGTATCGAATATCCTTAATATTAAAATTATTTTATTTTTTAAATTATTTTATTTTTTTATATAAATACCCAAAAATTTTTTGGGTAATAATCTAATTTTCTGATGTTTCTCATGTTTTACATACCAGAACGTGTGGCTGGTATCGCTGTTGGCTTGACAAAATGTCCCTCTATCCTGTCATCCGTATCGTCTTGATCTTCCTCTTTATCACCGGAATTATTTATTCTCGAAATTTCTCTTTTCTCATTTCTCCCGAGAATACTGTCAATAGTGAAAGCACTGGACGCTGCAATTGGGGATGAATTTCTTCTTTCGATCTGTTGTTTCTGAAATTCCCTATAACCCTCGCAGCTGGAATCGGATGCATACTCGATAGATTCTCGATTGATAGTCGGTGATATGCAGCCTCTCTCGATGTTATTTGAAAATGCTTCATTTTCACTCGGAAGCGATCGTGTTCGGCGAAGATCATAAACGGCATCGTTCATTTTCTCGCGGTTTTGATAGAGTTCCATCTTGTGAAAAATCATCGAGCTCTACTACAATAGACGATTTTGATTTCACTCGGACGACAGCATACGTTCCAATAATAATTTTAATTCGCGCACTTTACATTTAATAACAAAGTAATCCAATGATTTTTTTCACGTTTCTTTCTTCTTTAGATTTCACAGTTATTAATATAAATTATTTATATAGGTTTTGACTCAATTACAGTCTGCTGTATCATTATTTACCGTCGCGTATTGAAATCAAATGATTTTTTTAATTGGTGAAATATTTTGTACAGCAAAAAACATCTAGCTGAGTCAGCTGTAAGCGATTTAACACATGTTTCTTCTTTGATCGATCACACCTGATTTCGTACTAATCTCCTTTCGAACCGTCCGAAAGCAAGTACTTCCGAAAGTATGACAAGTGGCACGTGTCTATGGTCCAGAGAAGGATCTCCCAACATCCCCACCAGCTTCCCACAGGAAGGTCATCCCGTGAGGTTGGAAGAATATCTCGCACCTCGGAAAACCCCCACTTACCCGATATCTTTCTGATCGGAGTAGGGATCGCAGGATCGCGGCGGTTTATAGCAGATTTCCTATTTTAGAACTAATAGCTTTCTAATTACATCATTTGTGAAATATTTTGCCTTTCTTTTTATGCGACTGAGTGATCCGTAAAATTCATTATTAAACATGATTTAATATATAATGATATCTTTATTAACAAATATATCAATATATTAAGAATTAAATAAAACAAATTATATTTACGGGATTTAAAATTTTAATATCAATCGTCTGATGTGATTATTTATGGTCTTCATTAAAGTTATACATGTAACATCGAAAGCTTACATTTCTTTAACTTTTGCCACTTTAAATATATATATTTTATTTACACATACAATATATTATAAAAAAAAGTCTGTTACTTTTTTAATCAATCCCATTTCTGTTTCATTACTGTTTCTAGTTTTATTAAGATATCGTGTTTTCTATCGATATGATCGGTACAGGATAATTTTATAAATTCATACCATGGATCTTCTATACTCCTATTTTATCGAGGCATTCACGCGTTTTATGGTTCTTTCCAAAAAAAGTGCTTGAGCTCGACGATTCGGCTTGCGCACTAGCGAATTTTGCCGCAGCGAAAAAGGGCTCATCTGGGATCAAAAGGTGGATCTCCGATTGGTCCCAAATGCGCAGGATACTCGCGCAGCAACCGCCTTCTTTGACCCCTCTATCTCGAAACTTTATGCCGGTAAAACGATGGTCGCTTCTCTCTTTCCCGTTCGCGCTTTAGCAATGGATAAACGCTTCTGCCACGTGAAGAACATCATGAAAAAGTACCGCAAAACACTTCTTCACGCGTTTAGCGAACTAAGCGCAGTGGTTCTCACTGTACTTCAGAAATGTCACATTTCTTTATTATATCTTGACAGTTGTATTTCATGAATAAACTTTACAATTTATCAGTATAGCGATATTCAACAAGTCAGTGGTTATAATACCCAAATTTTGCGCAAAAATCTCAATTAATTTGACAACAATATATTCATGAATCATTATTTGAAAGATTTATAATTTAATTTTTAAAAGAAGACAAATCTTTCGACAATAATTTGGAATGAATATTAATTCTACAAAAAAATACTTCTGAAGTTCCGAAATAGAAATACAAACGATATAGCTTGCGTCGCATGTTCCAGATTTCAACTTCCACTGTTGATAGTCCTTACCGAACCATATCGTGCTATTTCTGTTTACGGGCACGGTGTGGCGGCCATTTTCGCGAATGGCGCGTCCATTAGTCTCCGGGCTACCCGTGCCAATCTCAATGTTCATCCTTGCGCGCCGTAAATCCACTCGGCTCCACGCTTCCGCGGCTAAAAGGACCAATGGCGATTGTGAGCCCTTTCTACCACGCGCCGTCATCGATCCTCTCCCCGATCCACGTCTGAGTTATTTCGTCTTTGTAGAAGAGCGTATATCATTCTTTTCATATACATTAGACACCTCAACACGCAGTGTCGTGTTCTGAAAACGCAGTCATTATTAACCTTTCAATACTCCCACTTAGATTTGGATAACATAACTATTATATTGAAAAAAAGTTTTGATCTCACAATATAAATAATACTATAGTTTGTATTAATGTTAAACTACTAACTGAGAGAACTTGTACTATTTGGAAGAATTGTTTCCTGTTTTTTGTATGAAAGAACATGAGATTTGATTCGAAATGAGCGATGCATTTTTAAAATTTACGTGGAATTTTCTGTAAGACATATTTAAAATAAGATAATGTAGCAAAAAGAAAATAATTGGTTCGAATTTTTTTTAAACATTATTTCGATATTATCAATGAATCGCTGAAATCCTTTATTGCTGCGATTGATGAGCTGATTATTTCTACTTAGACGTGAATTTGCGTTCACTTGTCCCGCGTTGTACACGCTTTTTCATATGCTGATTATACATGGGGTTGAACATTTTACACGTACTTGCGATCGCGACAAATATTGAATCTTAAATACATGAAGTGAATGCGCTTAAGGCGCGTCTTAGGTGCGAAGAGAGGAAGTAACGACATGGTCAACGCACACGTTAATTTACGACTATGGACATTATTTCCTAGAAACTAATATTTAAGCCTTCCTTCCAAATCTTCCATAATACAATAGTTACGTGCTTTTTTCTAAAAATTATTTAAACAGTAAATTGAAATTTAAAAATAACGAGATCGCGCAAAATAAAAATGACTGGTATTTCGTTTGAAATCACGATCCGCTTAACACAGCTCTCATCTGGCACGTTCGAAACATCAGCATGTGTTTGGATAAAGCGCGATTATTTGCGATTTATTTGCTTCATATGCCATCCACAGTAGCGTTCATCCGTAAATGTTTCGAATAAACGATCCATTTGCTCGCTGTGAAGTTTACTCCCACGTTTGATGCACGCTGCGCCACGTAATTGAAACGATCAATCAAACACCTGAGAAAGGAGGGTGAGCTCACGCGTGCACAAACCGCAGGTTGCGTTCACGCAAAAGGGGAAGTGCGAACTTCGACTGCTGATAATTAAAGAATCGTATCCTTCGTGTCCCGTTAAAAATATTCTGTAGCGTACACTGTGTATTTTAAAAGCATTAAACTTGAAGAAAAGAAAGATTAAGACATTATAAATATTTTAATATTTCAATCTATATTTGCTAAAATCTACTTTCTCGTCTTTCTTCCTCTACATTGTGTTATTAGTTTTAATTATAATTTTTGAATAAAATTTTAAATATTATATTTATAAACAATAAATAAGTAAAAATAAAACTAGATGTAATTTTACGTATATTTTTGTCTGATACATCGGTAGTTTTGCGACTACGACACCATTAATAATCGCATGAAAAACGTTTATTTCAAACGGTAGGATGAGACGCGAGAGACGCGAGGATTCTTTCGAAACTGCGCGATTAATTTTCAGTAAGCTTGGAGTATAACTGGCCGCTTTTGGTGTGTGTACAGATATAGCCACTCTCGCGAGATATTAGACAGGTGAGCGCGTTCCCAGGGGAACAAAGGCCCCATTACCCTGTCTTACCACCTCGAACCGGGCAGACATCCCGACAGACCCTCCGCTCTTGAAACATTCATAAGAGCGTTGTAAGTGGTTTTTAATAAACGTATTTAATCATGAGTGTCGGATTACGAATTAAATCGGTGGGTGCTGCCACCAATCAAGGGGATTAGTCATGAATCTAAACAAATGTACAACCCGCTTTTTGCAGATATGCGGGTGTTTTGTCTTCCGATCTCTTAATATCGGCATGGTATCATTTTATTTTACGGCTTTATAGCTTTTCTAATAACAATTCGAAATAAAAAAAATTTGGATAATACAGTTTTTCTGATAATGTCGCTTATTTGTTACAACAGCGCACAACTCAAAAGACAAAATTTTTCAGAAAATAAATTTGAATATTATTATAAAATTTTAATAATTTAAATATACAGGATGTCCGATAAATTTTGATAAAGCACGTGTATAAAACGGACCAAACTGAATCGAAAAATTCTCTATCACTTTACAATTTTCGCAATTTTTTTTAATTATCTATAATGAGCAGAATATCTAAAATTGACAAATAAAATAATTTTGAAATATCTTTAAGAATTCCCTGAAAAACATCTTTAAGATATTTCATAACAAACTCTGAAAGAAATCTTAAAGCTATTTTCTTATTCGTTGATTTTTACTCCACTTATTCGTCAATCTTTAGAAATGAATATCTCTTTCATTATTACGAAAATTGCAAAATGGTCGAAGACTTTTCGACTTAATTTAGTCCGCTCTATCTACATACGAACGCTTTGTCAAAACTTATCTTATCCTGTATATTTGAATCATTAAAATTTTATAATAATAATTTTAAAATGCAATTTTGATAACTAATTAGAAGAATAAAGGTACGGTCTATTAAAATATATGTTCTTTCTTTTCTGTGTTTGCATTTTCTTTTCTTACAGCAATATAACTAAAAAAATGACAATTTTTTAGTTGTGTTGTTGTAGCAAATGATCGATGTAATTATGAATATTTCTTTTCCCGTGAGTTATATATATAAGTTAAAAATAATATTAATTTATTATTACAATATAAATGTATAATATTTAAAATTTTAAATATATTCAATCTTTTTATTTTATATATATGTATAATTTAGTTGTTTATTATTAAATTTCCTTTCTCCTGATCTTATTAACTTTCAAACATCGTTGTTTTGAAAAATTATTAATATTGTATATATTCAGATGAGAAAGAGAACTCACTATTTTTTTTCAGTGTATTTAAAACTGTTATAACGCAACCTAGGCAGCGTTACGATTCAAGCAATTATTTCTAGCAGACAAGTAGATTATTACAAGAGCGTGTCGCCTTCTCTTCAGTCACAGTCATCTCCGCGCTTCAGTGACAGTCTCGTGGCACAACTAGAATGGCACTAGAAAATTTTCCAGAATTTCGCGATGAAAAACGTTTATTACGAGCTTACAAAATAATATATACTTTGGAAATCTTTTTCATAATTTGTACGGTATCGGCGCAAGAATGTTACTACGATGGCAACGAGTTTTGCATCGATCAAAACGACATACTTTCCGTAGATCTTTTACCTGGATCGTTTTTATTTAGTGATCAGTACAAAAATAATGTTCCTAAAACAGTGATAAACGAAACCATAGATGGATCTTTTGACAGAGCTATAAATGAGATGGAATATCATAGGTAACGTAATGTCATTATCTAATGGCTTATTGTAGAAAGCCCATTCTTAAATCTTTAAGGGGATCCTAAAATCGATTAGTCATAGTGTAAGTAGGACTTATACATAGACGATTTAAGTGTCATTGACACATCATTACATACTACTGCATCAATATCTCATGTATACATACACATAAATTTTCTTATTATTTATTATTTATATAACAATAACGTTTTAATTAGACGTCTAGGTCCAATTCTAAGAACTCCATATTGTTTCTTTGTACAAACAACTAGTCTGTGGACTACTATTTTGTAAATACAAATTGCACTGCTTTTATATAAAACACGACGTGACTCTAGAGCGCTATTGGACTAAGAAATGGCAAAGAAGATCTCAATTTCAAAATTTTTTATCGTTCTTGGCATAAACTTCACAGATACGTATTAATGCATATACTTTAATCATAGGCTATATTCGGATTCCCACCCGAGTGACACTCAATATCACTCTAGCTTTATTATTTATCGAAACAAGGATGACATAACACCCGGGTGGGAATCTGAACACACTTTTGAAAAAGGATTTTTGAATCTGAATAAAAGAGAGAAAAAGTAATTGATTACATAAAATTATATGGTTTAATCGGTAATTTAATCAGACAGTTTTAGGATCCTCTTAAGTCATAAGAAATTAACTAATTATAGTTGATTGTTCCTCTCACATTCGATTGTAATTGATCAATTTCTTATGGCTTAAGACTTAGCATAGGTAATGATTTATTGTAGAAAGCTCATAAATGATAACGAATCAATCTGAAAATTTAGTTGTGCAACGTTGAGATTAAATTAGTCAATATATTAAATATATTAAATATATTAAATATATTATAGGAAAATATATTAATCAATATATTATACAAGTCAATATATTATAGGAAAAGAATGAATGAGTATCTTTGTCATGGCTACATAGCGGAAGAAATTTTTAAAGAAGTGAGCACTCCTAGAGTAAAGCGACATCCCGAATCTTTGTCAACCAATTTAAATCACAACTTCTTAGGCGACGACAATGTTACGGTACACGATAAACTTTTGGCGGATGAAGGAAGCACGAAATATAAAAAGTGGCTGCAACGGTAAACGCAAAAACTTTAAAATTCAACTTTATAATTCAAATTATATTTGTATAACTAATGACATTTACTTGTAATTCTGATAGATTTAAATGTTACTGTACAAAATTATTTTTCTACTAAATTTTTGTATTAAAACTTTATATTTTTAACTTTATATTTTTCTTTAACAACTTATTTATAATTTTTAACATAAAATATTTTTTTTTAAATAAATATTTCATTACATTTTTTAATTAAAATTTAATTAAAAATATTTAAGGAGGGCATATTTAAGAGATATATTCCAGTTCTGAAATAACAATTATAATTTTGCTATAATGTACAAAAAGAGAGGGAGGGAATATATAACATAAAAAAAAAATCTTTAATTTTTAACGTATCTATGATGATACAACAGAATGACGACACTAAACGATATATATCGACATTATGCGCCTCATAAAAAAATAATAAAAAAGCAAGATGTTCAGCATGACGATATTGAGGAATTCGGCGAAGTGACGGGATACGCGATGCAAGCTCCTCTGCCAGAATCAAACGGAAAAGTGGGCATTTATGATCCTTCTCACGAAGGTAAGAAATTGCAAAAACAATTACAGAACATAATGCATTACGAAAGACTTAGTGAGATATAATATTTACATATCTTACATATCTTACGAGTAGATGATATGCTATCATCATCAACGGGACGTCATTCTTTCCATTACGGATCTTTGTTTGGCCATCATCATGGCGACCATTATGGACATCATGCTGATTTCTTCCCATCTGCTCACGAAGAATACTATTATGCGCCACATCATCAAGATCAAGACCATGAAGATCATAAACATTCTTATTCCAAGGGGAAAAGCAATGAACTCTCGCTCAAGGAATTCTTCGAAATTGCACTCACCGCGCTTGCATTCTTATCATTCGGATTATTCATTATTCAACTCATATGTAATGCTACGGTATTAAAAAAATTATGTTTAAAAATATATTTAAAAAATTATGTTTAAAAATATATTAAGAAAATTATATTTAAAAATTTATATTTAAAAAATACGTCCTTATTTTCTAAAATATTTTTTTAAAAATAAGAATAAGAATAAAATATTTAATTCAAAAGAAGAACCATAACTTTGATGGAGAAGTTTGAAAATGTTACGTTTTAGGATAATAATAATGGCAGTAGGCGAAAGAAGAGAGCCACGATTTCTCTTTCTTCAACTCCCATTAGCAACGAGGACTTGAATGAATTATCCTATCGCGTTTTGAGGTCTATCGAAGCAGCAATGGTTGCCGAAGCAGATTCTGGTAATTGTTTGCGCAGGATACTATGTGAAGATAATCAATACTCTAAAGAAACTAAAGATGATCGCAGAATTTGGATTCCCGTTTGGAGGTAACAGATTTCAACAATAATTATATAAATCTTAAAAAAAAAGTGAATTACAAATTTTTATCATCTCATGAATCAGTCGACGTAATATCATTAGTCGGCGAATTTGTAATTATATCCCAAAACCGGTAACATTGACACCCTCTTTTTCAGCTTGGGCATGAGTTGGTTGTCGGGCAGAATGCTGTACAGAACTCCATGGTCGGCAATGTTGGATTCTGTGAAAGCATCCGTTCTAGGCTTGGGTGGAATCGATTGCGCCTCTTTCTATCCGGAATGCGATCTCGAGAATGAAAGAATTAAGAGGCGTCGCAGAAAAAAGAAATAAATGCGCGATTAAAAAGTTCAAAATAAAATTATAAATTAAACAATTCCATGATTAGAGAGATTCATAAATAATATGATTGAGAAATAGTTAATTTATGAATTGTTTATGAATTTTATTATTGTAATAAATAATAGAAATCATTTATCACTATCTTGGTGAATATATTTATCATCGCCATCACGTGAAATTGGTGGTAGAAGCGTTGCATATCTAGATCCACTAGGGCATACGTGGAAAACGTTTCTATTACCTCTGTCCTGTAATGGCTGACGATTTATTAAAATCGGCATTTTATGTTCATCACATAATGTTCGAAACTCTGCAACCTTAAAAAATAAAAACAACTATTATGAAAAATTAATTACATGACAATTATTTTATTTAATCATTCCTTAATCTATTCATTGATAATTCTTATTCCAACATGACATAAATTACTTGATCAATGGATATTCCTAATGGTTCTCTGCTTATTAACCAAAGTACACTATTTCTGATATTTGTCATGGTTATGGAACCCCAGTAAACAAAGTAATCACTTTGAAAACATCGCATAATATTTATTATAGGAAAAGGTATTAAACGGATGGAAGAATTAGCTGCTTGGATAAAAGGTAATGTATTTATGATATCATCCAGAAGTGGATTAGGGGCTGCCTGCAGCTGTATATAATATTATTTTTAAAATATACCTATTATTTTCTTGACATCTAAAGACATATTTCTACTCGAATGTTAAAAATCACATTTAAATGTGTCAAAAAATTATGTACTAAAACTACTCTAATATAAAATTATTACTTAATAGAATTAGTTTATTTAAAATAAACTAATATAAATATAAATAAAAATATTTTTTTTAATACCTGGAATAAATATACTAATATAGTGATACCATCATGTTGACGAAGAGCCGCTATTTGAGTTCTGTAATTACTATTATAATGCACCGCATGCAGTTCCATTGGCATACTTTAGAAAAAGTGCGTTTAAATTAAAAGAATAAATAAATAATATTTATAAAAAGTAGACAATAAAATAAACCTTCCACCGTCAATATAGTGTTCACTACCGTCCATATCAGTTTTACCCCAATGAAAATGAAGCTGTGAAAAGACGTAACTGCTGACGAAAGGGCCACCATACAAATACGGCTCTTCTTTATGCCATGTTGCACTAAGCATGACTATAAATAATAAATGCAATTATTCTATTACAAGTAAACACATTGGATACGGCTCTCATTTTTTTACCAGTATATCCAGTGTTGCTAAGTTTTAATTTTTTTGGCGTGACATTATAATTGACCCACTGTATAGGATTTAGATTCACGACTTTCATATAACTGATATTCAAATCGATTGGTGATCTTAGCTTGCCATCGGTATGAGCCAAGTTCTGTATAAATCTAACCGTTTCTTTGTTGTCTTCATGAGAATCTATGTATTTTTTTATAATTTTATATATATATAATTATAAAAAAGTGACATTTAATAGTAAAAGTATTTTAGGCATATAAAAAATACAACTTTAATATATATATATATATATATATATATATATATATATATATATATATATCCCACCTTCTGTCGAAGAATTCATGCTGATATCATGTGATATGCATTACTTATAAATTTAAATGTAAATGTTCCAATATAACATTTCATCAATTTTGCTTCGTCTGAACTTCATTTCAAATATTTTATCGATACTGAGCATCATCGATAATAGAGCACTTTCCATATTTAAAATAAAAATAATTTTTTAAAAGAGACCCCAAATTTGTACTATTTATTTTCTTATATCATACATTTTTTAATAGATTATTGGTGTCAATTAATAATATTAAAACTATTTATTTACATATGTATGTGTGCGCGCGCGCGTGGTGTGTGTGTGTGTGTGTGTGTATATATGTATGACATGTATACCATTCATCTACTAAAATTAGAAAAGAAATCTTTTTTAATTAAAATTAAAATAAGTTTCTTTCTGTATTAAAATTTTCAATTAAATTAAATTTAAATATTGAAATATAAATTTAATTCAAAACTTTAATAAATTTTTTAAAACTTTTTTTTGATAAATTCCTATTAATAACCTTACATGTTTAATCTATTTAACTGTCACAATAATAAATCGATATATGACATTGAGATAATTAATTAGCATCACGAAAAAAAGGTAATATTTCCTTCATTTATAAAGAAAAAGGAAGAAGTATGGCAACTATAATTAAAAATAACAGATTTGTATATAAAATAAATTTAGATTCTTATTCAAGAGGACTAAGACGTTGAATATAAAAGGTAAACAAAGTATGAAATAATCTTTTGGTTATTTGAAAATGGACTTTGCGCGAAAAATCGGTAAACCTGAGCAGCCTCGAATTTGGAAAAGGGTTCGTCAACCACTTGTAACAACTAGAGATAACCTTCTCTCTGGAGATACATCTTTTTCGGAAGATCGTAGCTTCATAAATTGGAAGAAATGGCTCGCCGACCATAAGAAGCAAAATCGTTACATCGAATTTGTTACCGGACGTTCGCAGGGCGAACAGCTACAAAATTCCTCGGAAAATTTTCGCTCTTTTGTTGAAATGAAAAACCTGATGGAATATACTGCCATACCCATAGTCACCGATAAGTATCGTGGTGGACCGGAATTTTGGAAAACGCCCGAATTCCTTCCAGAGCGTGGCAATGCTTGTCTACCGAAAGTATCCTTGACTCTTAGCAAAAAGGACTTGACTCTTCCTTTGGATTTAATGCATGTTGGAATACCGGACTTAATTAAAAAGGAACGTGATCTTGTCCCTCAAAAAAGGGAGAAATTCTGGAAACGTAGCGAATATCTAAAGATGCGTAAACTTGAACTTGCTGAAAAAATCGCATTGCCTAAGGAGCCAGAAATGGCAACATTAGCTATTCAAGGACATTGGGTATTCAAGGGCTGTAAAAAAAAGAAAGTATCATTACTACAAATTCCGCTGATAACTATTGCAGAATCTGATGAGTCTCACAAGGACGCTGATCAGACAGTGATTCTAAAGATTCAAGACCGAGAATTCGTCTGGCAGAAATCTCTCTTCAAAACGGAGCCAGTGGACACCGATCCTATTATTTGGTCTCTAACTTTTACGAGTAAGACCGATGAACAAATCGAAAAAGAGATCGTCTTAGAAAATAAAGGAACCCGCGTTATAGAATATCACTGGCGATACTCGCCCGTTTCAATGTATGGCATGTTCTTTGAGAAGTATGGCAGTCAGTTCTTCTTCAACAAGACGAAAGGACTTATACTTCCAGAGCAGATCGTGAAAATCAAAGTATGGTATCGGTCCAAAACGTGCGGAGTTTTCACCGAATACTGGCGATTCATTACGGATCCAAAATTAAATTCCTCGACGTTTATGTTTCGATTCTGGGGCTATACAACCGATACTCGAAATATAGAATTGATCGATCACCAAATGATCAACGAATATCTGAATCGCTGCATTCGAGACTCAGCAATACGTTCGATTATTGAGGAAATCTTAGATAGAGTAGAGCATAGTGAGCCACCAGAGCCCCCTTATAAGATGTTAATTTCACAAAATGACCTGTTTACCTCTCTGAATTCCTGTTATCATTATCATCCGAATATCGTAATGCAATTACAGAAAATATATTCTGATGTAACCAATGAAAGCACATCGACCTGGAATTTGTCGCTGGATTCTCTCCGAGATATCCTTTTACAGATAGAAGATACAAACTACAAACGCGACATGCTTACCCGATTTAACGAACTTTGCAAGCAGAGTCTCAGACCAAGATTGTTTGAATCCGATGTTGAATATTATAATAAATATGACGCTGTGTATAATATTTTATGCGCATTTGCGAATCTGTTTGAAAATGAAAGCGAACTTGTGAAAAGAAACAGTCTAATACGAGAAGAGCCTACAACGCCGATAGAAGTTAAACAGAAATTGACGTCTTTGTCTCAAAGATCCAATAACAGTTTGCAAGAACTACGTAACAAAACATTAAATGATCAACCAGAAACTACATTAGTACAGGAAGAAAATAAAAGTTTCGATTTAAATTTACAACTTTACAGAGAAATATTTTTTATTCGCATATATAAAGCTTTGGAGGAAGCAATAGAACGAGTTTGCGCCAGTATTGACTCTTTCCATAGACTTAATGAGTTAAAGTTTTAAAATATAACGGTATCATACCTATTTTCAAATACAGATAATAAACTTCGAAACTTTTAATAATTAATTTATACGAAATATATTGTACATATTTTGTTATTATATAATGTAAGAGATTATTTTTATTTATACATGTTGCGAAAATGGAAAATTATTTTAGATAATTTCTGTTAAAATGTTATAAGAAATTAAAAATGTTAAGGTCTGTAGTTTATTAAGTTTAAAACAATATATAAATTTTTCTTAAGAAACAGCTAAAAATACTTGTTGTCCTCGTAAAGGTTGAACATTTCTCCAATTCAATTTTATAAATTCACCATTTTTATCCTTTAATTTTCGGAATTCATTAAGCTGGAAGTTTTATTAATTATGTATTTATTATATGCGTTTTATTATTATATTTTTTTCTAATAATACCAATGTTCCATAAGTATCAAATATTAATTGTATCAATATCATAATGAGAAATAAAAGAAGATAATTATTAAAAAATGTTTAAGTGATCTTTATCTCATTCATATATTTGATATAAATAATTCAAATTAAATAACCAACTTGACAAGATTGTATAGGAATAATGACTGGGAATACAATCCACGTAGCGCATTCCAAATTAAAATCTCCACTGTGGAATCCTTGATATATATAATAACTTGGACAATCTGTTGCTACTCGCATCCAAGATAAAGAATCTAAACAAAATATTATCAAATTTTAAACGCTATAAAACATATCATTCTATTCTTTGAATATTGAATTATTAACTTGCTGGAATATTTGTCCTTGAGCCAGCATTCTGAATATATTTTAGATTTTCAGAGATTCTTTCAAATTTGACATTGTTCCATTGATTGGATCCTGATTGAACCTATGAAATGAATTTATTAATAATGAATAAAAAATAAAATATAATTATGTATAAACAATATACCAAGAATAAATAAGTTAACACGCAAAGACCATCACGATGTTTTAAACATTCTTCGAAAGTAAGGTATTTTTGATTCCAATGCACTAAATGGCATTCCATGGAATACCTAAGTTAATTTTAGATAAAGTTCATTACGATATATATTAAAAGTTATACTAAAAAAAACTCGAACAAAATAAAGTTATATATGCAATTTTTTAAATTATATTATTGTAGATTGTTTTTCTTAAATTAATTAAATTGTGTATTATTGTATCATATAAATTACATTGTTATGTATTATAATATAAATTATATTATATATTATATCATATAAATTACATTATTGTATATTTTACATAAATTAAATGTTACTTGATAAGCATTCTTACCAAGTACCATTGATCGTATGTTCAGCACCTCTACAATCATCTTCACCCCAATGAAAATGTGCATCATGAAATTCGTATACGTTATTTATGAATGGCCCACCAGATACTGTTGATGGGATCCTATCGCCGTTCAAAAAAATAATTGCTGACAAAAAAGTTTAATATCTAATCATCGTAACATAACGTTAATAAAATTATTTTAATAAAGTTACCTTTTTTACCGTCATTAAACAAAGTTGCATTTCCATCCTTTAACCAGTGGCCATTTAAAATTAATGGTGGAAATCTTGTACGTCGCACAATTTTATCGCTTAAATCGATCGGTGCCTGACCACATTTTAAATCTTAAAAAATATATTCCCATATAGTATATAATTTAAAACACGCATAACCTTATATCGCTACTATTTTTAATGCTTCACTTACCTGTAATTTTTATATAACTCGCCATTACTGTACTAATTAAAAATTATTTGCAGCGAAACAAAATATAATTAGAAAATTTGATACAAAATGTAAATGTATTTTAAAATTATGTGTCATTTTCCATTTTATATTAATTTAAATATAAATCTGATAAGTTACTAACTTTTGAAGTTGGCAGTTATACATATATGCAGTATATTATTTATACAGTTATATTTCATATATAGCCATAATCAAAAAGAAATCTGAGAGAGGGCATGAGATCCTGTTTATTATTTAAGACTTAAGTATAAAACCGCCTTAAGTATAAAAAATGGATCAAAATGGGAAAAAATTCATCATTTTTTCACTCTGGATTGAATACATTTACCCTAAATATTCCTATTTTGATGTCAGATTCGTATTCAGTGATACAAAATACATAAGAATAGCTGAATCTCTACCCCAGCACAGGATATTTTTTTTGTGGGTCTATGTTATAATAATTGTAATTATATTTTATTAATATATAGTGACTATGCTAAGAATGTGTAAGTTAACTGAAAATACTTTTCAATTTTGTCACCGTTATTTCTTGAATAACCCTATTATTATTTTGTGTGACTTATGATATCCACCTTGAATTATTTCTTAAAAAATATACTTTTTTTCTTAAAAACTAATAAATATATATTTACTAAATACACTTACTAAATTTGAAAATATGCATTATGTTTTAATCATTAAAAAAATTATACAAAATTTTTTTAATTTAGGTGTACTTTTAAGAGTTTGAATCTTTGTGATTGAATAATGCCCCTATCTACCATATATTTAAAATTTAATAAAGTAAAACAGAAAGTTTTAATGTAATTCAGTATATAAAGAACAAGTTGCGACAAAAAAATAGACTTTTTCTTACAACGTATAAATACATTTATTATTGTAACTTGTATTTTCTTCTAGATATCTGAAAGCAATAATTTAGGCAAGTTTGGACACGGATACAAGTATGCGGCTGATTTTCTAAACGAAGATAGAGTAGGCATTTAGGTAGAGAAGGTAGAGTTCGCACTTAAATGATTGGAATAGCACAAAGAAGTTTGGATGCAATTATATCACATATGTTGGAAAGGAAGCAATTTGAAGAGGACATTTTCTCATTCCAACTGTGCTCATTATTCAACGAACGAAATGTATATACCTAAGATATCAAAAATAATCTATTTTCAGGAAATGCAAAATGAAATAGCAATAACTGATTTAAAATAAGCCAAGTTATTGATTTAC
>Ga0157364_1001903_pt1 | contig 18629 bp, 7 predicted proteins | sample AttsexASBM2_FD_111476 | JGI IMG/M metagenome (GOLD analysis project Ga0157364, IMG submission 111476) | Fungus gardens microbial communities from leaf cutter ant in Ribeirão Preto, State of São Paulo, Brazil - Atta sexdens ASBM2 | ecosystem: Host-associated > Fungi > Mycelium > Unclassified ...
AATTTTATTAATTTTTTTATTTTTAATAATTCATTGGAATAATTTTTTAAAATATTTATTTTGTTTTTCTTATTTTTTTTATTATTTATTTTAATTTTCTGAAATTTTATTTATTATTATTTAGTTCATTAATTATTTAACATTTTATTTTTTTTCATTTATTTTTTTCTTTTTTTTAATTTTTTTTTTTTTTTTTTTTTTTTTTTTCAAATAAAATATTTGCCTTTGTAAATTTTACCGCTTTGGTAAGCTTTGGATATTTTTACGCGGACCTGTATTTTGCTCGTGAGTAGGACGCTTTCCCCACCTCATCACTTCATCGAGGCTCCACCCAACATCATCGCGAATGTGTTTGTTCTATCTGTGCGGTCGTATCAGTCGGTTGTATCGTTGGAGTGGGGGGAGGGGATATTACGATGGTGTATTACTGTGTCCCGTACACAACGGAAATTCAAGAAGGAAGAAGAAAAAGAAGAGGAGATACGGCGGCGTGAGCAGATAAAAATAAGACTTCTTCACTCGACAAGTATGAACGAGAGTTTTAAAGTTCCGAAAGGTCCGAAATTCTTTCCGTTATTATCAAACGTTGTACACTGAAAAAAGAATGATGTTGTATGAATGGCATTATTTTAATTGAAAAGAATTTTGTTGATTTATAACAAACAGTATTATAATGTAAAATAGATGAAGTTTTATTAAAACAAGAGATATATTGTTTCATTAATGATGCTATTGAGTTAACAATTAAAATTGTTTTCAATTAAAATAATGTTTTGTTATATGCAATTAAAATAATAATTGTTCTCTTTGTGGGTTTGTAGTAGTCATTTTTATTTGAAATGTACTGTCTACTTGCGATTTATTTCTTTGTTAATAATTGCGATTTGCTTGTTTCTTTCTCAGATATGCGTTTAATTATTATTAATATTATATAATTTTTTTATTATTTGCTCTTAAAAATTTGTATATATTATTACGAGAGCAAGTCAATAAGTTTTTAGAAAAACATTTTAGTAAAATACATTTTTTTTGATCAATTCATTTTTATTTCTCAACATAGACTTCTTTCAGCTCGATACACTTGATTCAACGATTCTCCAACTTTTTCAAGCCGTCCGAATAATATGATTTGTCCAACCCTTCAAAAGCCTCTTCGGCGATGAGTGCTCTCTGATGATGAATCTCTTTCCTCCGAACTATTTCTTCAGGTTTGGAAACAGAAAATAATCTGGCGAATATGCTGGATGGGAAAGTAATTCGTTAAATTTTGGCCATCGATGCCGGGCACGTGAGAACCCGTGCATTGTTTTGATGGAAGAGGAGCACTTTCTTCTTCGCCAAATGGGGACGTTTTTTCTTTAAAATGTTGTAACGGTCCAATAAGCTGCGTAGTAATCGCCATTGGTCGTTTGCTTCGACGGAAGGTAAATATGAATTATACCGCGTGCATCCCAAAAAACTGTGGTCATCACCTTTCCGGCCGACTTTACGGTCTTCGCCTTCTTTGGAACTGATTCACCCGGTGAAATCTATTGACTGTTCCTTCGTCTCGAGTATGAAGTAATGGATCCATGTTTCGTCAGTAACAGTAATCGACGCAGAAATTCATTTGGATTACGTTGAAACATCTCCAAACATTGTTTTGAAATCGTCACACAATCGCGCTTATGGTCCACAGTGAGCAAACGCGGCATCCATCTTGCCGATAACTTTTTCGTACCCAATTGTTCGTGCAAAATTGATCACTGTGCTATGTGATGTGGCCTCAACAAACTCGCGCATCAATCATCGATCAGTTAAAACAATATCGTAGACTTTATCGGTGATTTCTGGTAGCAGCCTCAATTGGATGTCTCTTGGATGTCTCGAACGAGATGCATCACATATGGATGTATGACCACGTTTAAATTCAGTCACCCAATTGTATACAACAAACGCTGGTACAGATATGCTATGAACATTATCCAACTCGGCTTTGATTTCTTTCAGCGTTAACCTTTCATACATAGACATTTGATCACGAAACTCGTTTTTTTCTTTTTTGCAAAAAATACGAAAGTTGTTCGCTTTAATCGTTTACAGAAATGAAACCATGCGATGAATTCCGTTCAAAATTTGACAGTAATCAACTGAGAGATGCTACTTGTCAAAAAGTAATGTGACATGATACTGCGAGTGCTCTCTGATAGATTTTCTAAGAACTTATTGACTTGCCCTCGTACCTTATATACCTAGTTATAAATAATTGTAACAAATTCGCATAAATGCACATCCTTGGTGAAAAAATGCCTCTGAAATTTCGCTGTAAATGTCTGAAAATATTTTTCAGGGATTTTCAATAACATTCAGAGATTTTCTCAATTTCAGAGATTATCATGATTTCTCTGAAAATTATCTCCAAATGTCTGAAAATTTCTGAATTCCACTGAAACTCGAGAATTCAATATCTCTGAAGGTACAATTTTTATGATTTTTTTCCTTTTTAGAGATTCTCAGCAAATTCTGTGAAAATCATTTCCATGTCTAAAAATCCTTTAATTTCGCTAAAACTTGAGAATTCAGTGATGTCTCTTAAAATAGAATTTTCATAATTTCTCACTTTTCAAAGACTTTCAGCGAATTCTCTGAAAATCATTCCCAAATATCTAAAAGTCACTGAATTTCGCGGAAATTCAGTGATGTTTTTGAAGATATAATTTTCATGCTTTTCACTTTTCGGAGTTTTTCAAAGAATTCTCTGAAAATTATTTCTAAGTGTCTAAAAGTCCTCGAATTTCGTTGATATTCGGGAATTCAGTGATATCTCTGAAGATAGAATTTTAATAGTATCTTACTTTTCAGAGATTTTCAAAGGATTCCTTTGAAAATAATTTTCAAGGATCTGAATGTTTCTGAATTTTGCGCGAATTCAATAATGAAATTCAAAAATTTCTGAAACTTAAATAGACAATAAATAATACGCTTATCAGTTGAAGAAATGGTGTGCATAACGTAGAAACTCATAATCCAAAAGTCCTAGGTTCAAATTTTACTAAGTAAGTGTGTTTTTCAAAATAATTTCAGGTAAAATCATTACATATATTGTATGGAACAACTTCTATTAAATAAAGAAATAAAATTTATAAGTCTCTAAAATAGAAATTGTTTTCAAGTTCGCATTGAAAATGCTGAAAATTTTTGAAAAATTCTGAAAATCTATGAATATATTGTATAAAAAGTTTTATGAAAATCTTTAAAAGTCTGAAATATTCTGACAACTATCTGAATTTATATTGAAAAATTCTTTGAAAAGCTCTGCAATGTGTCCAAAAAGATGACATTTTCAAGAAAATTTTCAGACTTTTTCAGAAAAATTTTCGGAGAAATTTTTTCACCAGAGATTGTACCAATTTAGTACATCATTCTTTAAATACATCGCAAAAATTAAAATAATTTAATAGAAAGTTACTAGTTAGTACGCGTATCAAGTGTACAATGTAAACAAGCCAATAGCGTCGTATGTGCAATGTGCTGTGTATATTTTGTACAATATTTTTTTATGTGCAATAGGCTATGCAATATTGTTGTGTGTGCAATATTGTCGTGTATACACCGGAATGGTGTCCTCTGATATTCGACACGTGGCGCTACACACTCATACCGAAGTCACATATATACAGCGCAACTCTCCTGATTTTATATTGGTAAAAATAGAGTATGTGAAATAAGTAAGTTGCCTTCTCTCTCTCTCTCTCTCTCTAAATAAATAAATAAATAAATAAATAAATAAATAAATAAATAAATTTCAATGTTCCACTTAAACATTTGTCTTTCAAGCATACATGGTTCAGAGTAGAAATTTAAAGCGAAATATTATATGTATTGTCCATTTGATAAAATGTGTGAAAAACTTCGAGAGATCTTTTTGTGAAAAAGTGATAAAGTGAAAAAGTGAACAAAGATAACATAGAAAACCAAAGAAAGATTTCTTTTTATTTATTGTATTTTAAATTTACTTTTTGGACATATATGTATTATATATAAATATATGTATATTTCTTTTATCAGCTTTCTCATAATATTTTCCTAAATATATAATTACATAATATTTCTTTATACAAATATATATTTTTAAGTTAATTTAATGTTTTTTCTAATTTTTCTATATTTTTTCTTTATTTTTCAATATATTTACGATTTATTTTTATTAATTTTCAAAAAGTTTAAATTATTTCTTTGCAATATTAGGTTTATTCGCGTGCTCTAATATGTTCCTACAATAGCACTTACTCATTTCAACGAATTCATTGGATTGCGATGCGAATAAATCTAGTGAGTTTTGTGAGGAATTTTGACAGAGTAAAAAAAGGATGAAAAGAAAAAGAAGTTTACGTGGTAACCGTAGCAACACTAAGATAACTTATTTATTTCACGCATGCGCATTTTGGCCAACACTAACATCAAAGATGCCAACAAACAGTTATTTTATATACTGTGCTTTAGCGCAAGACGCATAATTGAGAGAGAAAGCGTAATTGGACGAGATGCGGTGGTTCTTTTGCTATCTCACACATTTATTACTATTGTAGTACAAGTGAGGTATCCCGATGTCTCTCACTCGCCAATATTCATAATAAAGTTGATCCAAATTTTCAACAAATTTTCGCTTACAGACAATATGATAAATGTGGAAAAAAAAACAAAATGACGAAGATTGTATGCCCAATCGAAGTAAATTTATAGATTATTGGATTGGTGATAAAAAAATATTGGAAAAAGGCATTTTCGTTTGAAAAAGACGAAAATGGAAGTAAATTCGCAATTTGCAAATTGTACGTCACAGAAAAAAGAAGAGTAAAGGATGACAATACGATTGGAATAAGAAAACATCTTTTAAGTGCTCATTCGCATATTTATGATTTAATTTATAACAACAATGAATCGAAACATTCATCGGTAAGATATTCCCTCTTATCACTCTCCCTTACAGAAAAATTTTTTTAAGATTCACTTTTTCGGAAACTGTAAACCTGAAAATTTGGATCAACTCCAAAAAAGAATCTTCCTATCGCGCGCGGCACTCAGTGCTGCGTCACAAATTTATTATGGTATTTAAAAGTTCTAATATTAGACAATCATCATAAAAACAAGTAAAATATATTTATAATAAAATATAATAAAATTTAAATAAGAAATACAAAGAGCGGTAATAAAAAAAAGAACATTATCAATGATTTTTCAGAAAAACTCCTTTTTCTGATATTTCACCGATTCATTGCTTTTTGCACGGATTATCACACATTTTTCTTTATATCTTTATGTCTTTGCGACAGTTATACAATAAATGTGTTGTCTGATTATACATATAAATATTTCAAATAAATGAAGATAGTCGATATATTCTTGAATATTTCGCAATAAAATTCAGGAATCTCGAGAATATCGGCATTGAATCGAGAAAATCGTATCAATCATTTGTTTTTATCAAATCCAAATTTAGAGATTTGTTCGCGTCGTGTTTCAACATGCTCCAATATGCTCCTGCTACAGTTCCTACTTACTCTAATGAGCACATTGGAGTGAGTAGAAGTTATGCTAGGAGCATATTGAGCATGTTGGAATATGCGACGCACACAAACCTTAGATATTGGTATTTTTTCGTCTCGTCTCGCTCGAATGCATCATTAAGTAGTTTCATAAATATTTGTTTAACTTTTACATGAGCGTTTGCAAAAGTTCGTTGAAAATTCAGAAATAGTCAATAGAGTGTTTAAAAAACGGAAATTGCAACGCTGCAACATTTGGAATGCATTCTCTGACAAAAACAAGAAGTTTCATGAATGTTTGTTTGATGTTTACATAAGCGTTCAATTCAAGTGTTGAATCTGCTGAACGCAAACATTTTATCAAAAAAAAAAAAAAGGTACAAAACTTTTCACTGAGAAGTCTGATCATACTGTGTCTTTATTCTATTCGATGTGAGTGTTTTTACGAGAAATTGAATTTTACTGTGTCCCTCTAGTGACGATGTGTCCTTCTAATGACGATGTGCACTGCTTGAAAATTAAATATGTAGAAGAATGTTTGCTAAACAAAGGAAAAACATTTGCGTTATGGAGTTGAGGAAAACGTTTTTTGGGCGTCTTTACGTTTGCGTAAACGCCTTACAAAATATTTATTGAGACAATAATTTGCTACATTAGAACAGCGTTTGCTAAACGGAAGAAAAATGTTTGTCTCACGATATTGAGAAAAACATTTGCTAAATGTTTGAAAAGTCTGACAATAAACTCTCGATGCACGAAGGTGTATTAGCGTTTACTGAGCATCCTTTGAAAAGCGTTGCTTTAGCATTACAGAACTTTCATGAAACGATACTGTATTTTATAAACGTTCTGAATGTATTCTGTAAGCATTCTTATAAAGTTTGAAAGTGTATAAAAAGCTCTTTAAAAAATCATCATTGAACGTTGTCAATGATTTATAAAGTTTCGTATTTTCGTCAGGGAGAAAGTTTACTGGGATTCGTACATACATAGACAATTGAATTTGAATAACAGAGATGACGTTAGGTTTGTTCGCGGCACATGCTCCAAATTAACCCACTCCTTGCTCTATTCCCACTCTGTCGCTGATCTAAGAAGGTTATGGCCGTTATGGTTGTTATAGATTATAACTTCTAAGCTGTTGGAAACCTTGTAGCTTCGTATTTATGTATTTCCGCACTTCGAAATTTTACCATAAGATTAAGAGGCGAAAAGAAGGATATAAAAAAATTGAAATATTATATATATTAACGAAGGCAAAAAAATTTACAAAATGCCTTGTTACATTGCGGTAAACTATATCAATAGATCAAAAAAAGGTATTCGATTATTTAAATTTCCTGTGAATAATATTCGTCGACAACTTGCTGTATTGCTGTAAAATAAATACATAATTGTGAATAAACATCACTACACTTCCTCGCAGATGAGAAATTTTAATCCTTTTTAAATTGACATACATATTTGGCACCTTATTTAGAAATAATCTGAACGCCAAACACTCTTCAGGTCCTGCACTAATATTACGATAGATATTCAATTGATTTTGAGCAAAAATGGAATGAAAGGAGCTACAAAATTTCAAGTAGCAAATACAAATCATAAGCTATAATGACCATAACCTGTCATAATTCAGCGATGGAATGGAGAGCAAGGAGTGAGAAAAGGAATAAAAACGATGGATGCAAATACTTACGTTTCTAGTTTCGGATATTTTGTATTACCTCGATTATTTGAAAAACTTTATTTGTTATACAAAATAAATGTGTTTTTAATAAAAGTTATAAAAGTTATATCATATTTTTATATTATATTTTATTGTATTAATATTATTTTATTTTATTTTTATTATTTTAATTTTTCTAATTTTATTTATTTTATTTATTTATTTTTTTTTTTATTTTATTATTTTATTTTATTAATATTATATTGTTATATTATATTTTTATATTTATATCAAAAACGCACCCTGAAAAATAAAACGTAAAGCGAGTATCAATAAAGCGTTAATTGGAGTGTAAGAAAGTGTAAGGAGGGAATAACAGAAATGTACACATAAATGAAATCCGTAAGAAAATTGGAACATGGAACATAAAGGAAGTGTCAACTAAACATTAAAGAAACATAAATAAAAGTATAGATAAATTCTTCAGCAAGCACGAGCAGAATATTCGTTGAATGTAAACGGAGCGTGATTAGATAGTCTAGAGAAATCAAATGGAACATCATCGAATTCTTAGACGAACGTGAATGAAATGTAATCGAAGTCCTTGGTAAGCAAATGATATTTTAAAATATATTTAATTTATTCGGTAAATATTTAAAAAAAAATGCTATGCTTTCTTCATTAAAAAATTATTTCATTACAACACAATTGAAAAATCTTTCAATGCTACGTCTTTTATCCTAATCTGTGCGGTTTTTTTAAATTCAAGAAATTAATTCTTGCTAAGTCCTACTGAAGGCAGTGCCACGTACTACTCAACGACGCTTCGTTTACGTTCGCTGTATAGCTCAATGATGCTCCGTTTTAAAACAAATTTTTTTATCTCTATATCCTGGAAGCGTACACAAAATGTATTTGAATGCTCCGTGTATTTTTTGCCGAACGTTTAGGAAGCATAGACGAAGTACTAATGAATGAAGTGTTTAGGAAGTATATTAGTACTATTAGTACGCTCCATGCATTCTTGCGGAATGTTGAGAAACGTATGAGAAACATTAATGAAAAAAAATTTTTTTTTTAAATTAATTAAATAAAAAAAAAATTTTAGTGAGGAAATGTGACAATGTTTCGGGCATACTTTACGGAGCGTTTGGGGAGAATTCGTGAAGCGTGTATATTCAACAAAATCATTAAGAGTCAATGGAATGTCAATGAAGTGTTTAAGAAGTGTTAAAATTCTTTGTTCATACTTCTTTGACACTTCGAGTTTTACATTTTTATCAGGGAGATGACCTATGATTTCAATAATTTGTTTAAAAGAAAAATATGTCCCTCAAAGAGATAAAAGATCAATTTTCCAAAATTTCAAAAATTTTTTTCGGAAAAACTAGCATACAGAAAATTCTGAAACTATATTATAGTTTTAGATATGGAGTATGCATAAATTTTTAGAGCTCTAGCACTTCACGTTTAAGAATAGCCGAATTTATTCTGAAAAAAAACGAGTTTTTAATTATTTATAACAAAATTGCAAATAAATTAATTAATTTAAACTAAAAATTAATCAAAGGAGTAAAGAAGTAAAGTGACCCGTTTAAAAAAAAATGGTTTTTGTCTTTCGAAGCGAATATCGGAACTATAATAAAAAAACATAAAGAAAAAAATTGTAAATAAAAATTGAATAATTTTAAGAGCGCTAATTAATGAATATAATTTAGAAATGTTCCATTTCAATTTTTATGTTTTGTTTTGTGGCGAAAGGAAAAAGCATTTTTTTTTATATATGCGCTATCGTACATTATATTCATTAATTAGCGCTCTTAAAATTATTCAATTTTTATTTACAACTTTTTTCTTTGTTTTTTTTTTTGTAAAACGTGTTTCCTTGTAAAACAAAAATACTACAGGATTTATTATATTAATGTATTAAGGTAATTGGGATTTGTTTTTAAATTTTGTTTCTGTTCCAGAGAGAATATAAAATATTTTTCCCCTTTACAATTCCTTGCATTATACGCAAAATAACACGATTTGGAATCAAACCCTGAATCTTTCACAGCCAAGTGTGTATTCTACTTTAAAACTGTCCCGCATCTAATATAATCTGGCTTCTAGCCAGAATTCATTAGCTGTAAGAAATATATCATTAAATGTTTTTTTATTTATTTATATGTATGACATCTGTTCTTTAGAAATTGGAAGAATATTGCTTCAAGTTCTATTTAAAAAACACGGACGGATGTGATACGGATTGAAAGTTTTGAACAACATTACTCATAAGATACATACATTCATCAGTAAAAAAGTACAAATTAAAAAAATATTATCTTGTAACTTGAATTTTTATTGTAACCTCATGTGGTGTTACACATTAAGAGTTATTTACAAATACAATAATATAATTAATGTTCATGTGTTTCATTAATTATTAAAAAATATTTATCTATTAAAATTTAATTACAATATTGATTTTTTTATTGTTCCTCTTTTCCTTTTTAAAGAATTGGTCATCTTACTTTAGAAATGTATCTAAAATCTAAAACATAGAATTAATCGTCAATGTAATATCTTTTTTTTATTTTTTTACTATTCATATACATTGTATCAAATATAAAAATAATGGAAAAACGCTGGCAAAAGAACTAGACTTTAATTTATTTAATATACACATAAATATGCTTATATTTAAACGTTATATTTGCAATTATCAAAAATATATCTTTCATTTTACTTTACCAAACGTCTCATGTACATTCTGTATAAATTTTAAGATTCAACACTGTGTAAAATACAATCAGTCTCATGTGATATAATAACAATATCCAAATTAATATTAATGCTAACGTTAAAATTTGTCTCTTAAAAAAGTGATGTATAGAAAAATGATACTTTGATGACAATGTAAAAATCAATTGGTAACAACCCCAAAATACGTTAAAGTATATATACAAAATATAAAAGGATCTATAAAATAAATTAGGTGCAACAAAACGGTATAACATTAAATTTCCCTAATTATTCTACAAACAATTTGCATCGTTAATTATATCAGCCATCATCTGCTTATCCTGTAAGGCTGCATCCAACTCCTCTTGATCCCATTGCAGGTTCACTTTGCACAAACGTGCCTCCTTCTTGCCGACAACTCGCAAAATACCCCTGGTCTCTATCAATGAACACATGTTTACAAAATCGGAAGTGTCGACAGCGGATATGTTACGCTTCTTGCAAACGTTTCTATACACCTCATACAACTGTAAGGAATAAAACATTCGTTTGAAAAAATAACATAGTATAATTTGTTTATACAACTATAAATTTAAGTGAAATTTGATAAACCAAATTAAATTATTAATTTTACATTTGAATATAATTATTATAATTTTATATTTAAATATTTAATTATGATGATATATAATGTGTGAGCTTACTCTTCCGACAGTGATGTCCTTATTCTTCCCTTTATTAAGGATAAGTAATAGAGAGCAAATTAACAATTTTTGTTGAAGAGGAAATGTATCCTGTTCGTTACTGAGATTCTGTATGCCTCCATAGACTCCATTCAGAACTGTTACCACTTCCTTCAAGTCAACGGGCTTTTCACCTACCTCAGTTTCCTTCTTTGAGGGCTCTATATTTGTATCTAGATTAAAAATAGAAAATTAAATTTTCTACAACATTGTCCATTATTCTTTATTTATATTAATTATCAATTATCCATTTTCATTCATATAATTTTCATTAATATTATTTTTTATTGATATAACATTGTCCTAATATTGTGTCACTTAAATATTAATTACCGTTATCATTCGTCGGACGCAGCACATGCGCCACTTGATGCGATGAAGCCATTTCGATCACTCTCCTGCTGATATCCAAGGCTTTCCTAATATCCCCAGAAATCGCAGCTACCTTACTCGCGAGAAATTGTATCGCAGGCGGAGTAAAAACGTTGATCGCGTTCGCCTCATTCAATCTCGTGGATATTATGTCAAATATCTGTTGCTTGGAGTATGGGGCAAAGTGCATCAACACCGGCTTCAATTCGCATCTGGCCTGCAGTCTGGGTAATATTCTGTCAGTCAGATCCAGAGAGTTGGCGATCCCGATGAGGATCAGCTTGGAATTCGGTTTGGAAGGCCACTCGAATATAGAATACAGCACAAACTGTTTTTTGCTCTCTAACTGATCTATCTCGTCCAGCACCAAGAGCAGCGTCTTGTGTTTAGACACTAAATATTTTTCTATAATAGCTTTGCTATTCTTTCCCGACTTTGTCATGTCGGATATGGACAGTTCCTGAATTATCTTAGCATAAATGGCAGTCGCGGACTTCATGCTGGTACAATTAATGTAGACCATCTTGAATTTCGATTTTACATCCGACTGTTGCATGATCTTGAACAAACACGCGGTTTTACCAGTGCCCGGAGGGCCAGAAATATATAGAGAGCCCGAAGTTTTTTGATCCAAATGTTCAAGAAGATATTTCTGCAACTTAGTTAATTCCTCTTCTCTACCAGGTAAATTATCCGTTATGGAACCGTGCAATGATTTACGCGCGTTCTGATATTTGTTGGATCCTATTGGCTTAGAAATTAATTCGTCCTCTTCTTCGGAGAGACAAGAGTCAAATAATTGCTTGGGAGCTAATCTGCCTTCTTTCTTAGGGGACAAAATTAATCTATTGAGAAGAGTGGATGGCGTCAAGGAAGATTCTAACGTCTCCTTTCTCTGCTTTGGTGGACTAGGAGTGTGTTGTTCTGAAATAAAACATAATTCATAATTTGACAACAAATTTATGCAAAATACAAATGTCTACAATATAATTACTGTGTATAAAGCGAAATTATATTGCATAATTATCATAAGTCGCAAAAAAAGCACAATTGTGAAACAGTCTGCCTACAAAATAATTTTATTATTATTACTTTTAATCCAGAGCTGATGTGAACATATTAAACCTACTTTGCAATTATTACTTCGATAACAAAGAATCTTATGAGTGAAAACAATTCAGACATCATTTTTACACAATTCTGTAAGCAAAATTATTATTAATCAATATATTAAATGGATCTCACAAACCCAGTGTTTTTTATCTGTTTGCAATATGGAAAAAAAAGAGGAAAGATGACTCAAAAAGTTAAACAGAACAATCTTAGTAACTATATTACAGACTTTAACTTTCCTTTTAGAAGACACACAGCAACACAAGTATTCTGTCTTTATTATTCTTTAAATGTCAAGAAGATGGAATTTATGTCTCTTAAAAGGAAAACAGCCTTTGGCATCAGCTTTAGAAGGTTAAATAAAATAAGAAATAATGTCTTCTGTATAAATTTACCATTCAAGTCATCACACTTTCGTCGCCTTGGCGTATGACCTGTATTCTCGATCCTTCTTTCCCTCGTTATCTTGTGCCTCTCCTTTGTATTTTCAATATCAGAATCAGACTCAGACTCGCTGCTGGTCAAAGTGACAATCTTCTTAATGGTTGGGACATACCTTGACGGCGTGTCCTTTACCGTCGCGTTCGTGAAATCCTCCTTGACTTCTTCCTTGCGACCATAAAAATTAGATTTCTTCCGTATGGGAAAAGAAATGATAGTCTGCTTGCCCGACATTGTTTTCACCAATAATTTTTTAATGAAAATTGTCACCAAATACAGAAAAGGATGCAATGCAAGGTTGATAAACCCTTCTTTTTTTGTGATGAATATTTCCGACTCTAAAAAGATTTACAGTACAATTACATATGGACTTTGTTGTAGATATATACAATAATTTTTGTAATAAAGTTAAATATTGTTTTCATTATTTTTTGAATTGAATTTTTAGTCAACTCCACAGACAATCTGTAAACGGTATAGTGGAGATTTAATGAGATTTAATACGCACCCTCTTGAGATTTTCTACTCTCCGTGACGACGTCCTCGTGAACCTCGAGAGCAATGATTTCGACTTGGTCGGGTGAGTCACTGCTACTTGAAGTTATCGAAAGTTTCCGAAATATTCATTAACGAATCGTTGGAGGATTTGCCGATGTCAGCGATTAACACGTTAACGAGCGATTGTCCGCCAAATTCACGACGAAACACGTCATTTACCGAGGGACGAACATATCCCGCGCACCTCAGCTGTGATTGCAGTTTTGGCGGGATGGGCTTTAAACGGGCGGGAAAACAGATGCGGAACGCGGAACACGCCGCCTGTCGGCTTGGAACTACTCGAAACGATCGTTCCGAACGGCGGAACATGAAAGTGGGGAGCACAAGAGAAAATATAAAATAAAACGACAATTTCATTACGATACTCTCTCCTTCGATTTTCCTGTACTTTTGTAAATTTGTGTATTTTTATATGCAAAATTTATTCTGAGAAGGAAAATAGTCACTCAAGTTCCGTTCATTTTAATTTAAAAATTTTTTGATGTCGCTAATTTATTATAATCATAAAAAAAATTTAAAAAGTATGAATTTGAATCACAAAACATTCTTTGTATAATTTAAGTTATATGGGAAAATAATTTGTGTTTCTAATTAATTAAAGCAAAGGAATAACAATCACAAATTATCATTAAATTATCATTTTCTAACTTACCGATTTTCATCAAGTTTTTTCTTGTTTCTATTCATAGAGCCAATCATGTTTTCGACATTTTTCTGCTCCATATTTTACACCGCACACATATAAAATACATTCTAGAATTTGACGAATATAACTTGAAGTGACGTCCAGAAGAAGTGTAATAATAAATTATATTAACAGTAAAAATACACGAAAATGCAAATAATAAAAATTATTCTACATTGTGTAGATCCTCGGTGCAAAACATCAAATAATTCAAATGCTTTAGAATGATTTAAATGATTTAAATATCATTTTGAATGATTTAAATGCTATAGTTCGTTACGCGAATATTTTGCACGACCAATGAGAGAGGCTCTTTTCCTAGAGACTTGAGCGCCAGACCTGAGAGAAGTCCCTATAAAGCGCGTTGTCCTTATTGGCTTCCGGACACGAGCGCATCAAATGATGTATCGCCGTCATGCGCATGCGTATTCGCTTTTCATCTCCGTCTCTCCGTGCCTCGTTCAATGTTCTGCGTCGTTCATTTTACTTCGAGAGACTTTTGGATCTGGTTGACCCGAAATCCGAAGTAATCCAGCTATTCCGAACTCATCTAGAGTCGTGTAAAGGAAGAGATGAGAGCTAAGGTAAGCTGTTATCGATTCTCGTTGATAATTATCGCCTCTCTTTGAGCATATGCAATCATTCACCGCACAAAATTCACGAGACATCGCCTCCTTTGCTTGGGCATATCGATTAATTTTGTTGATATGATGCCAATGCTGCGAATGTTTTCGTATCGTAATGACAATTTTGATAATTAACTCGAGCTCGTAATTTTTAGCAGCATTTTGCGTTTTTTTACGTCCTTGGCTTGTTTTATTGTACATAACCTCAACTTCCATTTCCTAAAAAATCGACGCGATGCGTTATCGATTCATAAGTCGGTTTTTTCATCTAAAATTCTTACATTGTTCATTCTTCCGTTCTCATTGAAGAAAAAAAAAGAAAAAAATTAACAATTAGCAGAAAATTGAAAACATAGACCAAATGTCTCAGAATTTCTAACATTTGCTACACTACTGCTACAATATTGTTGAAATATACTATATGTGAATTGCAGACACTGTAAACTTAAGAAAAAGATAACAATGTGTTAATGTATTTATTTTACAGTGGCGTAAGAAGAGGATGCGGAGGCTAAAGCGTAAGAGGAGGAAGATGCGTGCGAGGTCTAAATAAACAGTTCCTTTCCATAGTCTCTGTAGGTATACATTTTACATATTTGACGAATTATACTCGTGCTATTTTACCATTTTTCTACCACTTCTTATTTGCTACGTAATATTTCAGCTGTGGAGGAGAACAGACCTGCGACGTTTCACCATTCGACGTACGCTCCTAATTGATTAAAAATCCCTGGGAGACGAATCTTCAATGGACACGTTTTTCGCATTGAGAGAATTTTGTACTTGTAAATCTTGTCTGGTTAAATACATCAACTACTCAAGACAGAATTTAATTGAAGGCTTCTGTTTCATCCCAATACATTTCCGTTTCTCCTTTATAAGTAATCTTAGCTCTATTTTTGTTCTTTTTACATTTAAGAGAAAAAAAGAAAACATAACTATGCAAAAAGTTGAAAACCAAACTTCTTGGAACAAATGACCTGCTCATGCGAATTTGTAAAATTCTTGATACAAAATTGATTATTTTATACTTGTATTTCATCTGTCTGCAGATTCTACTCTTGCTTGCATAAATTGTTAAAAAATGTTGAAAAAATTTGTCTATAAATATATACAATACAAAATCTATCTCTTTATCTTGATAAAATATGAACTCGATAATATATATATATATATATATATATAAGCTACAAATATTTTTCCAAAAACTTAATAATAGGATGTTATCTATTGTAATTATTTGTAATTATTACACAACTAACAAGGAATAAAGGCCTTTAACGATCAAGCTAGATCTTAATTAATTATTGCATTAAATATAAATTATAATTTTGGGACGATAATCATAAATTATAAAATTATCTAATATCCTCAGTAATATAACTATCTCGGCCGTCGACGATGCCGCGACTTAACCCTAACCTAAGTTTTCGAAATCGACATGTGTTCGTGCATCCTGAGGAATCTGTTAAGTGTACGACAATTGTTCCGTGAAGCTCCTGGAAGTCATACATCACGATCGTTAACGTATTCATGGTTAAAACTGACGAGGAGATTCTCGAGTGACATGGGAAACGACGACTACAAGGACAAAAAAGATGACACGAGCAAGAACACCGGTTATAACCTTACTGGTGCTATGAATATAAAATACAAAGTATTTCACGATAAAGACGCTGACATTATTCTTGATGTGAGCGAGGAGCAGCAAAAGATCCTTCTCGAGGACTTGAACAAGCAGGAGGAAAAAGTTCATGATCCTTACGCCGATATAAATCTGGAGCGTGAGTAGAAATGGCGTACTAACTAGAGAGAGGCTGTATATACAATAACAATAAAATATAAATATAATAGATGAGATAATAGAGATGTAAATATAATAACAATGATAAATGGAACATAAATTTAATATGATTATATTTAAAATATTTTTAAGAAAGATATATATATATATATAAGAAATTTTATATATATTTAAATGTATATCCTGATAAAAATTTTTCTCAGGATTTTTCATATAATTTTTCAGAACTTCTCTATAATTTTATAACTTTCTCACATTTTCTATAAGAATTGGAACATTTCTTAGAAAATCTACATTTTTTTCTCAGAATTTTTCATATATGTTAATTATAAAATATCATAAGATTTTTAAGATTTTTTTGTAAGTACAATTTCTGATGAAATGTTATAAAATCTAAAAAATACTTTTTAAAAATTATGGGATGAAAAATTTCAGAATATTTCAGAATTCACTTGCATGAAAAATTCTGAGAGAAGATGTAAAAAAATTTTCACCAGGATAATTTATATTAAGAAAGTGTATAGTATATAATTATTATATGTAACAAATTGATTTTTATTTAACAAAGATATGAAATTGTTTAAATTTTATTACAAATTTAATATAATTATATTTGTTACATTTCTAGGAAAATAAATATTTAGGAAATAATGTACTTAAGTATATATAATTTATATTAATAAAATATATGATGTATGAATATTATACAATATATAATAAATATTGTTTTCAATTAATAAAAGATAATGAAATTATTAAGGAATTAAATGATGGCTGTAGAGTAACAATCAAATTGTGTATATGTATTAGATGGTGTTACTGGAGTATTCGACATCGATCAACTTGTTGAGTTATTAGAAAGAGATAAGGCCAAGAATATCTTTGTCGCTTCCGTTCCCAAGGAGTATGCTTATGTGGATTACATCGTTGTTGTGACTGGAAATTCACAAAAGCACATAAACGCTTTGGCCACTTTTATACGCAAGGTTTACAAATTGAAAAGATATCAAAACGAGTTGATACCTAAAATCGAGGGGGAGAAATCAAAGGATTGGATGGCCTTGGATTTAGGTAATATATTCTTTGAATTAGAAAATTATATTTTATGTTTTAATAGGTTACAATTCTTATGCAATGGTTGCCAAAAGCTAGTCAATAAATAATAAAATTATATAAAATTATATATATAATTATATACACAAGTATATAATTATATAGTATTTGTATAAATTTACACAAATATCTTTAATCATTTTTCAACATTTGTTTTAGAAATGTAAAAATAAGATAATCTAGAATTAGAATAAAAAATGTAAAAAATTATTATATTATGTATTTACACAATATATAATATAATTATTATATAATTATTAATATATAATATATATATAATATTAATATATAATATTAATATATAATATAATTATAATATAATTATTTTTATCTTGTTTCTAGATTCTCATCAAAATGTTGAAAAATATTTAAAGACAGTCTATGTATCATTCTACATGATCACTATATGTTAAATATTATAAACTCTTCACAAGCTTACTATTTATTATAAATAATTATTATATTAATTTATTATAAATAATTGAAGTACGTAAATAACATTAATAACTATAAAATAATTTCGTATTTATTAGAGTTTTTTTCGTATGTATTAGATTCGTATTTATTAGAATTTATAAAATTGTGCGTTATTTGTATTGCAGGAAATATCGCTCTGCATATTTTATCTGGTTCTGCTAGAGAACATTTCGACTTGGAGACTTTATGGACTGTCGGTTCGCAATATGATGATAAAACTAATACATCTAAAGAATCGAGCATTATGGATCAGTATAATGCCTTCTTAGCTGATCTCCAACCAGCCGATTATGTTCAATAATTTGCATTGCGTATACTTTAATGTAAAAATTCTAAACTAGTCTAATAAAAAAATGATACAATTAATAATGAAGATATTGTTATATATTTCACTAGTATACTCACTCTCATAATTATAGCATTTATATCATAATATTGTTAAGCTTTACGTATAGCATCAAGATTATCGCAAAAAAAAGCATAATTTTCCTTTCATAATTGTATATAGTAATATGGAACAAAAAATCTGAAAAATTTCCTAAAAAGTTAAAAGCTATTCAAAAATTCTGTAAAATATTATCTTTACAGAAATTTATAGAATTTTTAATATAATTTTTCAAATTTTTATATTTTCAGAATTTCTGAATAATTTTTAACTTTTTAGAAAATTTTTCAGATTTCTTATACAAGAATTCTTTATTTTTATATATATATATATATATATATATATATATATATATATATGTATGTATAATTTTTTTTACATAATTATCCTATTC
>Ga0157364_1001904_pt1 | contig 18626 bp, 6 predicted proteins | sample AttsexASBM2_FD_111476 | JGI IMG/M metagenome (GOLD analysis project Ga0157364, IMG submission 111476) | Fungus gardens microbial communities from leaf cutter ant in Ribeirão Preto, State of São Paulo, Brazil - Atta sexdens ASBM2 | ecosystem: Host-associated > Fungi > Mycelium > Unclassified ...
TATGAAAATTATAATTAAATATTTATGAAAAAAATAACAATACATTGCATGAAAATTGTAATTAAATGTAAAGTTATAATTTAATAATATCTAAAGTGATAAAATACACACACACACACACACACACACACACACACACACACACACACACAAAATATAAGTTAGCACATTAAAAACACTATTAAAAACAAAATTTTACGGCACAAGTCTACAAAAGCGTAAAAAGTAAAAGCTAACACATTGAGCCGTAAAAATAATTACACTGAAAAAAAAGATTGATTGCTGCAACAATTTAGATAATAAAATATGGCAAATTTTTAGTTGTCTATTGAAATCATATATTGACATTGCGGATAGGCTAACGCAACTAAAAATTTGCTGCTATAACCAAAAACTGGTTGCTGCAATCGTATAAAAATGCTATGCCATATTTTATTATCTAAATGGTTGCAGCAACCAATCTTTTTTTTCAGTGTAGTCTTATCCATCACCGCGATTGATCGTGACGCGGCATAAGATGCGAGTTTTTATCTTCTCCATTTTCTTAGCCTTACGAATATATAACGCGCGTCTACCTCAGACATCCTCTTTTTTATTCATACATATATTCAATTGGCAGACTTCCATGGCTGCTTCATTAATGTCTTACTTTTGAGTGGTATATCATGTTCAACGATAGAATTCGTGCGAACGCTCGATGGAATTGTCGTTAGATTTTTGTTTAATTATTGTTCGACCAACTGACCGAGTCGGAAAGTGAACAGTATTGTAAACTGATACGAATAATAGATTGAGGTCAACATGGAGATAAAGCGGTGATTTCGAAATAAATGGCAAAATCATTCCAACGATTTCACCTAATCGGATATGCGATCGTCATCGAGTCAAACGATGTTGTCATCAACGCTCCATTAGCTACAATATCGTTCTGTTGACGAGTAAAATACAGAGTGCCGTCATCGTAATTTTTAACAAACTTTGTTATTAATAAATCTTAATCTTGAAATTTTTATTATATGAAATATGATAATATTAAATGAGATATCACAAGATGAAGGGACTACAGTTTTTAGATTATGACAGAAAAAGCTTTGTGCCATAAAGCTTAATATCTAGATAGCACAAAGAGTTCAAAAAGAATTTAGTCATATGTCATCAATTTTGAATTCATTTTCAGATGTAAAAAATTCTTTTTCTGAAAAGAATTCTTTTTACATTTGAAAATGAACTCAGAATTGATGACATACAACTGAATTCTTTTTGAATTCTTTTTGAAGATTCTATCTGGATAGCGAATAAATGGTAAATAGACGATTATAATAAGAGAATTTATTTTGTAACAATTTCAATAAAATGTTATGCTATTGTGTTAATTATACTTTTATCTCTCAAATTTGTTATCTCTTGTCAGAGACCTCTTCTGTATATGTATATTATATGTACATATACAGAGAATTACAGTTTTTAAGGATTCCGAACGCGCGATTTGTTAGAAGAGATTCTCAATCAAAGATAAATATAAAGCTCGGTTTGCCATTGCCTTCCAAGAGATGACGATCAAAGAAAATCTAATGCACTGTGCATTCTGAGTGAATTTGAATTCGGATCTTTGGCAGACCGCGCAACGTTCTACGCCTTGCGATCGCCACAAAAATTGTCACTTTTACAAATAATAAATAATTTAATTCTTAAATTATAATTTTTGAACTCGCTTCAAAATCGCTAAATAGTGACAGTTATTTGACAATTTTCTCTTATCTCAATGTGACATGTAAACAATGCACTAGTCTCAAATTTAAATATATATTTCCGATCTTAGATACTTCAACAAAAAGTTACCTAAGTCAACATTACAGATTACCTAAGAGTTGCAAAATTTCTCTATAATCTAATATTTTATACTATTACAAATATACAAACATTATATATAGGTTATAGGTATATGTTTGTAAAAAATAACAATGAATTTAGAATAAGAATAATCATGATATCTCATAATTACTTGATCAATTATTATATATCAGAGTTTATCATGTTTCATATCATACAGAATTGTAAATATTTACTATATTCATCTTGAATTTTCATGATGATACACTGCCCCCCAACGTTAGCTATATGTGAAAGGCGATATTGCAGAAACTATCTAATATTTGCGAGCAGATTTCGATACGGTATTCACAGACGTTGATAAACTTGTGCTTCTTCCCGGAAGCTCACTGTCCTCCGCATGTAGACTAATGAACACTACAACGCACCTGTGGGATTCCCTTCACAACTTTGCCTTTCATTTTGCATGTTGACACGTAGTTATTGCCATGATTGAGTTAAATTCTACTGGGATGAAAGGGCCAACAAAGCAAGATGATGATCGTAGAATAATGTTTGATGAAAGGATTACGTGCAATCAATACCAATATTTTATTGCAATGTATGAAGAATAATTGGCATCAAAAAATAATTAAAATAGAATGTGTTTTATAAATGCTTATATGATAATATAGAATAATTTATATTTATGCATTGTTATGCTTATATATTATTAATGTAATTTAAATATTTTAATTTCTAAAAAAAGAGAAGAAGACAGACAAACAGATAAACATTTTCATATTTTTAAATCAAAAAATTCCTCACATTTTTCAAACATATACATTATGCGTTTTATATTCGTGAACTTTAAGATTGCTAAATATTCTCGAATTTTGGTATTCTGTAAACTATGGATTCTATTCATCACAAAGCTTCTTTAATGGACGCTTATTATTTCTTCGCTTATCATTTCTTTGTTCCTGTAGTTTCGATTCGTTCGTAAAAGTAACTTTTTTCGGATTTTCAAATATTATCTTTTATTTTTCTGTGACAAATAATACTCTCATGCTATTTAAAGTAACAAAAATTTTTCTAGAAAATACAATAACTTTGTATGTGTGTAAATTGTATACGTGTGTATATAATTACAGCAAATAACTTTTTTTTTAATTTCATGTATAAAAATCATTATTGAGTTATTTATTTCACTAAATTGTCAAAGTAATAGAAGCAATCATCGCACTCATTTATCTTAAACAACTTATCTTAAAATTTATTCAAGAATACAAAGCACGTTTGACAAATTGTTATAACTGAAATAGACAACCGAGTAATTTTTACAAATTAAAAACTATTTTAGCTTTTAAAATTTTTACTTTTTATAAAAAAATAAGCTATATGACTTTAATTAAAATCAATTCAATTTCTCGAGAAGGATGTTGAGGATACATATGTGCGTGCTTGCATTATCATGCATTTGTTCTCGCTGCACTTCCCAACTGCAATTTCTCACAACTGCCGTGCCGGGAATGCTGGCTTTACATTCGATTTACTCTATTTGTTTTCCAACGAGTCTCGTATTGATATATGAATAAAATTTGCCATAGGAAAATTATTGCCATTGAAAACTAATATCATATAGTAGTTATTCCCAATAAATTATTAAATATGTCACTGTGACACTTGGTTATAAAGTCGAAGACTTGTTATAAAAAGACATGTCATATTGTCCATGTCATATGTTCAAAAAAACTTTGTAAAGAGATTCCACGCTAAGGCTAAAAACTTTAAAAGAAGAGAAATATCATTTATGAGACTTTTATTTTTATTTACTTATAATCTTTTTTATATCTCTTCTTTAATTAATTCGGAATTCTTGATTGAATTTTAAAATAGCTTTTTTAAGTGACTTATCAAGCATAATGCATGCATTATTCATTCATAATTTTTTAATCAATATTAAAAAATATATATAAAAAAGTTCGATAAGATCAATAGCAATTTATAACGTTTCAATCAATTCAATAACCTCTCACTCGATTTTCTGTCGCTTTTCAAATTATATTTTGTTACGCTTACTTGAAGTATTATATATCACGCTACCAAAATTTTTCATGAGAGCGTAAAATCACGATTAACAAAAACTCGATAAATAATCCACGCACGTGCATCCTCACCGTCCTATCAGTCTTGTCCACATACTTGACGTAATAATTTAATCTATTTCCTTTCATTTCCTTCACCGACGACCGACCCAGTTATAACCGCAAACCCTATTTAGTTACGTCATGACGCTGACGTCGGGGCATATGATTTAGGAACCAACGGCCATTGTCCATGAGACAGAATCAGGTCGATTGCAGTGATTTCATTCGGATGTCTGACGCAAAAATATCTGATAAAAATTAGTACAACTTAATCCGACGTTGCCTTGCACAATATGCATGAGTTGAATCGTGTGGATACATCAGCATAAAATTTAGTTAAATGCGCACAGAATTTCATTATAACTTGCGAACAGACATAATATGCATTAATATGCGTGAATTATTTTACATTACTATCTTACGTAACGTAAATTAATTGAATCAGTCCAAACAGCAAAACTGAAAGTTTTTTAATTTGAGTTTAATTAATTCGTTGATCTTTCCAGTTTTACAGTTCTGTAGCAAACATGAAATATTGTTATTATTCTATTGTCTAAAACTATAGTAATTTTCAAACAAAATTAAATTTACTTTCAAAACTTTCTGTCGATAAAATTATTTTCAGAATATTAAAAAAATCTGGTTCTCTCATGATAATGCACTCTTATTGGGACATATATTATATAGATATCTACAAATTAAATAGATAAATAAATGAATGTAATGGCAAGAATTTTTTTAAAGGATTTTTGTGGGTAATTTATTTCGCGAAAATCATCACAAAAAGATGCAAAATATGCGAGATTTTTGAAAAAAGAAATTTATTATGGAAAGTAATATGAAACTCTTCTTTCTCGTTAATTATTACATGATTAAAAATCATAAAAGACAGTTCCCCCCTCATATTTTCTACCTCATTTTCAAGTTTCCTTTATCATCCTAAAAAACAATTAATTATAGAAATGCTTTGTATAAAATATTATGAAATAATTATAAATAAAATCTTTTAAAAACTTCAATATATATGAATAATGTAACAATGGAAACATCGATTCTTTATAAATGTACGTTGATGTTATTAAATGCATTTTGAGATTTAAGAAATTATTATATTCAAAATAATGATTTATATTAAATATAATTTATGTTTACATATTTTTAACTTATAATAATATTTAACATGGTTAGTTTTATTTTTTATTGTTAAGTTGCTGTACACTGTAAATTTTATGGTGCTCACGCTAATTGTACACAGTCATATATTCAATACATACAACTATATAAATTATTAATTATTATTAGATACCATACTTAAAATAAAAATTTTCCGATATCTCACATTTCTTCGCTACGAATCGTGTGTATTCTATATTCAGCATATTATTTTGATAGCAGTATTTATATTAAGCGTATCACTTGAGGTGATCTTATCCCATGTAAAGAAAAAACGTTATTCGTTTATAGTGTCTGTGTAACAATACGGACCATGTAACGGCTGACTCACGTTGAATAAAGGGAGGAAAACTAATCGATCGATCGATCGTGTCTCCTCTTCAGCGCGCGACCTCAGCTTGAGTGGCTCCAACTTCGAATAACCGCGTACACAAAAAGCCGCTTGTACCTCTGCTACGTTAATAAATATTTACCTTGTTTTCATCTGTCATCGGCATTGATATAATCGCAAGTGCAAGAATTGGTGCATAGATTCGCGGGTAGAATCGTGTCTCTCGAACGTAAGCGACCCGATCTCATTTGGCGCGACTGAGCGATAAATATTTACGGATATTACCATTTCAGTTCACAAGACCCGGCGCCATTGTACTTTGTAATATTCGCAACGGGGACACAGCGTAGAGATTTGGATTCATCATATAGATGTATAATTTCTATCGATACATATTTATTGTGCATTTACCATACACTCAGCATCATGATGACATAATGAGTGAATATCGAGGTTATCTTGAAATACAAATAAATAAATATAAATAAGTGTCTCCATAATTTTCTTATTACTTACAAGATAGTTATAAATAACTATCTCAAGTAAGTTTTTCAAATTTTTCATCTAGTATATAAAACATTTGTTTGTGAGTCTATTAATTATAGAAATACTATTACTGCTTCAATTCTTTTATGTTTTGCAAAACCAATGATAATTAATTTTATCTAACATCACAATTATTTATATAAAAATTGATTTGTAAGTTAATTCAATTCGCAGTATAACATTCTCTCTTTCTCATGCTACAAACGTTTCGATGTTATATTAAAATAAATTTTTACGTTATTAGTTCTTAAAAATAAAAGAATTTTAAAAAATTTAATAAAAATAGCAATTTTATTATTATATCTCTTTCACTAACATAGCTATATTTAATAATACTAACATATATCTTTTTTTTTTAAATTTATATAAAAATATATAAAATCGATTTTATATTAAAGCATAAAAACCTTATGAAGGACAATTAATTCACAAAAAAAAAGAGAAACAAGAAGACAAATCAGAAGACAAAAACACCGTTCATAATTAAATAAGAATAAATTTTGAAAATAAGTATGTGACATAGTATTTATATTTTTCATGTAACCTTTAATTAAATTATTGACAGCATCATTTTTGAAATATTTCAAGATACTATAGTCGAAATATTTCATAGAATATCAAATAGATAGCTTCATTTATTTGGCAAATTTTACTATATAGGATATACTTTACCCTACACATTGACCACGATACAATGATTCATCATTTGCTATGAATTTGTCTACATATTAAAACTTAAATCAAATTAACAGCTAATTTCACAACATAGTAATAATTGATCTTTACTAACTTTATATATTTATAAATTGAATAAAATATTCAATTTACAATTTGCTTTTTATTTTCCAATTCGTAAATTAAACTAAAAGATAAACTATATACATAATTAAGAAATACTTAATAGTTCATACTTAATAGTTAAGCGTACGTATTCAAAAAGTAAATTATATTTTTATGAAACAATTAATGATATAACTTTTGTTCATCATATATCGCTAATATAAGATTATGAATATTTCCTACATATTTATTTTTTTAATTCATGCAATAATAACGAAAATAAAAGGATAGTCAATAACTGTAATTGAGAAAGTTCATTTTTTACAGTTATTGACCATTGTAATCATTCACATATTATTCACTAGATAATTATTCCTCATAAATAAAATTACTATTTTGAGATATTATAATATTGTAAGTTTAATTTTTCATCAAAATGTCTAAAGTAAGTCGTACGTGAAATACACTCAAGAGGCACTTAACAGTATTGTAGATGCCGTTCGTAAAGGGAATTAAATGAAGCGGCACGAATATGACGTACCTAAATCAACGCTTAAATTTAGAAAAGATAAATCACTGAACATCAAAATAACAATGAGTCCCTGTTCTATACTTGGAATTTCATTAAATTTATCTCCTTTTCTGAATTTTTTTCTTCATTTTGACGGTTTTCATAAATCACCTAATAATCAATCACTGTCATATTTTTCAATAACTGTAAAATGTATGGTCAATCATTTTCTGAATAAAAGTTTCTACTATTAGAAAAAATGAAAAACATTTTATTCAAAGTTTTTTGTATTTGACATATTCTTTGAACCCTACTTAACGTTCGCTTTGCATCAAATTTCAAATAATTTTAATAGTGATTACAGTTATTATATTATATAAAATTTCAGCACTTAAGTAATCAATCACTATATATTTTATCCTATCTCTCTGTCTATACACGTACATACACATACGCACGCACGCACATATTAATATAGGTTGTAACTTGTAACACATTATTATAATGTATATAAATTTGATACATTATAAAATTATGAATAAGGTATGTCGCAATTTATAGAATTATAATTTATAGAACATAAAACTGATATATTTACTTTATGGAACAAAAAGAACGATAATTATGCGATAATTATGCATTAATTAATTGCAGTTTTAAATAGCATTTTTGGTTTAATATAAAATTTATTAAATAAATTTATATTTGATTAAATTAAAATTTAGTAATTTATAAAAACATAATAAATAAAATTAATTGAAGAAAGGATAATATAAAAATATTTTACAGAAAATTTCAATACAAAAAATAATTCAATTTTAAGTTATATTATTACAATTTTAAGCTATATTATTGCACGTAATATTTCTAAAATATAAAATGGAAATTCACGGATATAAGAATTACACCTGAATTCCCATTCTCAAAACAAGTTTTGACGTTGGTCGTTCATTGAGCGAAGTGGCGAGAGCACTGGGAGTTGTTGCATTTAATCAGCTTTGCGGAAGATGTTATCCAATCGTCTCTTGCCGCCACTTCGGCATGGATAACCAACTAAAGCGGCCCGTCATTACTGTTGCTGGAAGTTTAGAAACTCCCAAAACGAAGGTACGCGGATCTCATCTGTTTTCGTGATACACTTATTTTGTTAAAAACTAAACATGATATACGTCGGTTCTATATAGTGCCGACATATGAAGCACGAAAATTTTGAAAAGATAACTACCCCGAGGGTAGTTAGCTGAAAGCTCAAAATTACCAGTCTTGCTTTCATCTCCTACAGCTTCTTCAATCTAGCTTTTTCGACCTAATAATTTTAACTAAAATTAACTAAAATTGTGGCATAAAGTATATTACAATTCTTTATAATGTTTTCAACATTATATATCTTGCTAAATATGTTTTAAATTAAAATCTTATTAAACTATATTTCATTTATGTGTCTTAATTTTACTAAAATATACTGAGACGTATAAGATATTTTATATTCATAGAAGAAGAGATTAAAATTAATTAATAAATAGCAAAATAAAATTTTAAGATACACAAACACATTTGTAATTTGACTATCAATAAAGAGAAACGACTTTTGAAATCTTTTTTCGAATCTCCATAAATTTCCTACTACATCTTGAGAACAGAAAGCGTTCCTAGTTCAAAAACATATAGGAGATTGAGCTTGGACACGATAAAGCTTGTTATTGAGTCTATAAAGAGAACAAATGTCTAGAAGATAGAAGAAAGCAAGGAAAGAAGGAAGTAATGTGCGATCATGCGTCTTAAGCGTTCCTCTCGATCAAATTTCTATCCGTATTCTCGCAAGATCGCCGAGTCATAAATTTTTCTCTTGTATAACCGCACAGTCTGTTTTATGTCAAATAGATTGAATATTGAATCTTTTATCTCAAAACCGACGTGAAATAACGTAATTTCCGTGTAATTTAACGAAATAAGCAGTGGCAGAGTGCACGCAATAGACTGTACTATCATGCATGAGAATAATCGGAAAACGAATATTGATCGTTAAATTTGAAAAAAAATTATATTATCGTCTTTTTTTATCACAAACGAATTATCTTGATTTGATAAAATACATAATATTTAAAATATAATTTCTGTACAAAATACGAAGTTTTTTTTTCTTATAAACTGCTGAAGATATTAGCGACTTAAAGAACATTTATCATTAGCGCTTTCTGATTACAAATTTTGCAAAAAATTTTGCGAAACTTAGCAAATTAAATACTATTATGCTGAAGAAATGATAACTTACTTGATTCATGTATGATCTAACAAACTCCATGCTTTGATCTAAAGCATAAGTGTCGCTACTGCAAGAATCGAGAATGAGAGCACCCAATGTCGTGTTCGGCAGGAGTTCTGTATCAGCGTTAATTTGGTCCAGGATGTATAACATGGCTTCCAATCGTTGTATACCCTTCTCTTCTTTCACGGCTCCGCATGGTGATTGGCCAATGGAACTTGCGACCTGGAAACAGTCAAACAAATAAATGTATACATGCTATCCAATTTATTTTATTCTCTAGTATAATAGTATATACCTTTTAGATATTATATATCTATTTATTTATTTTTACTTGTATACTTTTTAGATATTATTTATCTTTTTAAAGTTCCCCACTTTGTGTTTATACGATAAAGTAATAATATAATATCATGTAATGTACCGTGTAGTACATATCTAATATTTTGACAAAACATTATGACTTTAAATGTATCATTTCTTTCTCTTTTTTTAATTTAATTTAATGTTTTCACTATATATTTCACATTACGTTCAAATATTGCAAAAGTAGACAATTTGAATACGTCAATGCAAACGATTTTTGATCGAAATAATGTAGCTTCGAAAAAGTGATAATAAAGAATAAGATAGATGTTCAATTTCGATGGATTATTGTCTTACATTTCCCCAGAGTCATTCATTTGTACAATGTCTAGCTACAATGGCACGTGTTTGAGCACGACTTGGCGTCATGGGACCGAAAGATCAAATGACAGACTTCAACTCCTCGTATTCTCGAGCACCACGGTCGAATGCATTGCTCGACGGTGTTGACGTCGAATTCAAGGAGTATGAGGAAAGTTGTGGATACGGCGTAGTATAGTAAATCCGCATGTCGCTATGGCTATAGAAGAGATCTCGTCAAACCGAAAAATACACAGTCCAGCCAAACACGCTCGTAAATTTTGGCAACAACACAATCCCGCCACTGATTTTAATGTTTGTGAAATCAGCTGGGACCGCTGACCATTCGTTTCCGAAGTTACAAAGCTTTCCCGGAATAAAGCTTTTAATTTTAACAATCCGAAATTTGTTTGTTGAAAGTCGGAATATGTGAATATAAGGGAATAACGAATGTATGTGTATACGTGTGAGTGTGTGTGTGTGTGTGTACACACACACACACACACACACATACACACATTATTTATGTACCGTGTATCGTTGCATCAACATATTGGTCAGTATATCAGGTTATAAACGTAATATCTTTTCTAGTAGGTATTATATTTGTAAAATCGATTGATTATATTTTATAAACGTAATGTCTTCTGTAGTAAGCATTACATTTATAAAATGTAATCAATCGAGAGAGAGAGAGATTAATTTTATAAATATAATATCTGTGTACTAGAAAAAATATCATATTTATAAAATAACCTGACATACAGACCAATGTTGATGCAATACGTACATATACGATTAATATGCCAAAGAGAGGCAGCTCCGATGATCTTGACCTTGACATATGTTGTCTTGACCTCTACCTAGATTTTAGTTGTCGTTCGTCGTTCATTAAAAAGTTATTAACAAAAGTTATTAATAAAAGAAATTTGAAATATCTCTTTTCTACTATATAAAACAAAAATTCTCGACTTTAAAGTATATTTTACAAGTATACTTTCCACGCGAAGCGACTTCCATCCCATCTGCCCCCTATTTAGGGACGCACGACTTTTACACAAAACGACTGTCACCCTCTCCCCCTGCTTAGGGATGCACTTCCACGCGAAGTGAGTTCCTCCCATCTCGCGAAATTGCTTTCTTGCTAAGTTATCTGTTCTAAAAACAAAAATTATATAAGAAATTATATAAAAAAATATTTTGTTAAAGCAAAGAATTTGTTTCATGAAGCGCAGTTGTATCTTTAGGTTTTATTGATGAATTTTTTTGTTAACTTTTTAACGAATAACAAATGACAACTAAAACCTGGTTATTTAGGATTATGACTTTGACATACATCAAGGTCATCGGAGCTCCTCTTATTCGGCATATTTACCTTTTAATACTATTAAAACGTATAAATAATTAAGTTTAAAATAAAGAATATTGATTGAATATATAAACGTATAACAGCAATAATAATATAAATTGTATAAATTCTATTACACAAAATTAATGTGTATAATTTTTTAATTTTTTAATTATTTATTTTCCAGAAATACACTTTATAACATTTGCAAAGTTTTTACATTATATAATAAAATTAAAATAATTGATAATTAATAAATAATTAGTATTCAAGACTTCTTTACATGATAAAATAGAATAAAATAGAATATTATATATTTAGAATGAAACACTTATATATTATACTGAAATTGTAATAGAACGATAATTTAAAAAATGAAAAGACTCTTTCTTTTTCATGATTAATTTTTGCTCATTGTTATTTATGAAGAAAAGCAATATTAATGTCGTTATCAGAAAAGTTGTGTGTGCACAATATTGCTTCACTGAAAATTTATCCCAAAAAACTAATCATCCACTAGTCCAGGTCGCTCGTTACAGGCACTTACTATATCGAGCGACAAGAACAACTGGCGAGAATGAAAGTTATCCGTTAGCGAGGAAGTTCGGTGAACGACGGTTATTTTGCACGAACTAGTTGCGCGACAACAATAAATCAGCTCAAAGTTTTTGATATTATTCCACCTATAACTGAAAGGTAACGTTTTACAAGCATGTTTACTTCGCACTTTGTGCAATAATCAAACCTAGCCGCGTATTCGAGAAGAATATGAAAGGAAAAAGTTAAGATTGGGGAAAAATAAATGAAAGTATTTTTGCAAAACAAAATTTTGTTTTTGCAAAACAAAATTTTCTAAAAATGTGCATGTTTATATTAAAAATAATAGTTGCTTCCTTTTCTTTTTCAACAATTTCGATTAATAAATTCCGAAATTTATATTATTAAATAACAATTATGACATGCATATATAGTTCAGTTTTAATAAGATAATTTTTAATTATGTTAACTTTAATTACAATATTATATTAAGAATACTTCTATTCTATTATATATTCTTATATTCTATACATAACATTACTTTCTTTTATAAATTAAGATACCTGTTATACATTGTGTTTTTTTTGATAATGCACTTATTATTTATTTTTAATATTAATTACTATTTATTTTTACAATACAAACGAGATAACATTAAAAATATAATATTAAAAAAAATTTTGATTTTTTTTTTCACCACAATGTAGCGTACTGTAAAAATCATGTAACATATGATTGCAGTGTGACTATACTTTCTATTTACCTTGTTATTTTTATTTAAAATAAATATTATATATTTCTTTTTGATAGATGCAGCGCGCTAGACATTTCACAATATTGTATGTAATTTTCATTGGAGAGAGAGAAATTCCGAAAAATCTGTTTTTTAGCGAAATTTTAGCGAATATTAAAGCTAAACTTTTGCAATTTTCGCAAATGTACACTTATTTATTTCCTCTCTTCCTTTCTTCTATGTTTCTTCTTAATGGAATATTTTGCGAGACACATATATACTTCGATCTACACGTATCTGCAATTCTCTCAGATGAAGCTACGGTGTTACCCTATATTCTATTTGAACTGTGTGTGCGCGCGCGCACATACATACGCATATATATATATACTATATATACATATATACATATATATGATATGACGTCAAACGAGAATCAAGATTTGTTACGTCAAACTTTTACATGTTACGTAACACATACTTAATAATTCTAAAAGTTGACTTATTTTTCCATATGGCATGGTAATAAATTATTTTTCGCAAGATAGCAAAATGATATACGTGACCCAATTCGTTTGTGTCATCTGAATAAATAAAATTCAAAATAAAACGAGGTTATATGATTCAATCATATAATTATTATTTTGTTTATTTTCTGTTTTCTTTTTCATTTCTAAAAATGTTTCTTTTTAAAGATAAAGGCTTCATATTTTGCTATAATGCGTAAATTTTGATAGACAGAAAAATATAATTTTAATTAGGAACACGAATTTTGCTAAGGTTTTTAAAAATTATATAATGATATAAAGAAGAATTTCAGTATTTATTTCTTACTTTTTGCACAGTAAATATTGCGTTTATGAATACTTATATGTATATCAATTACTTTAATATATAATATATACAATATAGGAAACATTAAACTTTTAAAAAATTAAAATGTAACGTTTGTTTGTTCGAGAATCTTCAAATTTCATTTTTCCGATACAATTATTAAAAGCTTTCGTCGTTAGTATTAATGGAGTCAGCAATAAAAGGAAATAAACGGAAATATACGTTCATTTGTTTGCTGCTGGCGGATGGATACTACATTCTTATTCAAAATATTTATTATTTTCAAGTGAACAAACTCGAAAAACGCACGATAACTGCAAGACAATTTGAAACGAAAAAGTACAGAATAAAGTAAAAATACATTTCCGCGGATACAAGTGCAACAACTAGCAAGTCGAGATGTATACACATTGCCCGCTTCCAATATAAAATCCAATATAAAAGAAATCGCGCGCGCGTGCGTATCAATTTAATCTTTACACACGAAAGATAATATATTCAACTTCACTCGTAAAAATAAAATCATATTACATAATTCGCGAATTATATTCGCGATATACACATATAGATCATATGATGTATGCATACAACAATAATATTTTATATTTTTATCAAAAATTATATTTTATAAGCCAAAATTAACTTTTGTAAATAAAGACTTCAAGAAAAGTTTCTCGAAAACTGTAATTAATAAATATTAATTTAATATAGAAAAAAAATCTTATAAGTGTAAATTACGCAAATAGATAATAAACTTTTATTTTCTATTCTGCTCTGAATTTATTTTAATAAAAGTTCTATTTCTTATTATCCAATTACGAAAATATTCATTTCTTACTAATTGCATAGTAAATTTATTGCGTTTATAAATACTTATGCATATCATTTATTTTATGTATAATATATTATTTAATGTATAATATATACAATATGGAAACGTCAAATTTTTTAAAAATAAAAATGTATAAGCGTTTGCTTGAGAATCTTCAAACAAACAAATGTAAAAAATTTAAAAATGTGATCAATCAAGTAAAAACTTTCACTAAAGAAAATTCAATTTTAAATTATGAAAAAAATGGTTTTATTAAAATATTTAAAAATTTAGCTAGATATAGATCCAAAAATATTTATTTGAATTGTTATCATAATAATTATGTAGAATGCTCGAACTGATTGCTAGAATGTTAAAATTTTTTTATTATTGCTTATCATTCAATTTCCTATGTAATTATTTTGACGAACTAACAAAATTATTTCTAGATCTATATACTTAAATTTTTGGATACTTCAACAAAATCGTTTATTCTGTGAAATTATCAAGGAAATCTGTAACTAACGCAATCATTGATACGTCGAATTTTATATAGTAAAATTAAAAAAGCTTTTACCTGTTCGTGCATTGGAAAGATGCCGCCGAGGATGATATCACCATCAATACGTATCAACTTTGAACCATCCTCGCCTCTTTTCTTTGCATTATAACATTCACTTGTAATTAGGAAGCACCACATCCATGACAAGATCCTATGTAAATTCATCTTGGGCGCGAAAGTTGAACTACTCGAGTGGCTCGCGGTTGATACCTCGCTAAAACATAAAATAACATTTATTTTATTTTTAATAAATTTTTCAGTAACAGTAGTACATGAATATTTTCCTACTATTAGTTAGTAAATTCGATTAGACGTCCTCGGTGCGTACCAGTGCATATAAAAGTCGTACGTAAATTGATATAAAAATGTGCACCTAATTAATATTAATAAAACCAAATTAAACTGTAAAGTCGATTATATTTTATTGCGCAATTAAGTAAAATACGTATTTTATAATTCGAAATATCTATATTTTATTTTTTATGAGATTCAGATTAAATCAGTGTACAACTTTAATATGCATCAGTGCACTAATGTGTCCAATCAAATTCGTTATATTATTCTTAATATATCATAAAAAATGACACAAAGTGAAATTTTTCAAATTTCATATGTGTGGGTTGTGCTCTAAATACATCGGCCTTCAGTGATAGACAAGTTGAAATCAAATACTTCTTCCAAAAAAAAATGATGCAAGAGACAAATGACACCAATCAAAATAGGGGTAGTTTTTGGAGATAACATAATTCCATAACAAAATATATAATAATAATTACATTTTTTCTAGAGAACTTGAAATAAGCAATTTGTGATTAGCTTTAAATTAATTTATGTTTAATATTGCCACAATAAATAAGTAATTTTAAAATACACAATACTTTTTTCCAAAACTGAAATATAATAACACAGATAAATTATAAATATTATATAACTGGTTACAATAAAATAACATAAGGATTGAAGACATCAAAGACAAATATTGAAAGAATATTTTAAAATTACCATTTCTTCGAGAGAAAAGACAATATTGACACATTTCAATATTTTATTTAAATCGATCAGAATAAATTGATTATACATCGTGGATATATCTGTTTGCACATTATATTGTCTAAATTCTCTTCACACCCCTTTCATGGTGTGATTTATTATCATTGTATGACGTTTGTGAGAACTGCTTCAAAACGACTTGTAACGAGACATTGAAACGAAAATCTCGATGTGCAGCGTCATATATAATTCTCTGCTGAAAACATGAATTTATAGCGATGGAAGCGAATACATCGTACGTTCGTGTGTAAAATATTTACAAGAATATAAATACATCATATGTTATATTTTCCATTTCTGTCTATTTTAAACTCTTCTATTCAGGTCATGATCTCTAAACTTATGAAAGAGTTTCTCTTCGACAATAAATCTCTATCCACGTCATATTAAAACTTTGATGTTTAAAGGTAGAATCTCCTAGTCAGTTGCATCTAAATTTTTCTTCTTCAAAAAGATCGAAATATAAACTGTTGCTTCAGAAAGTAAAATTTTCAGTCTTTTCAATAAAAATTATCAATATAGAATTAGTATCCTGCATTTCAAACATAAACCAAATATACGATGCTTTTTTTTTCTTTTTTATTTAATTTAATTCGGCTTTAGAGTGTCGTACAAGGATTAAGGAAATTCATCCTACTCTTTTAATTATTTCATTGTCCGTCGACTAATACGGCCTTACATCTTTATCGTCCAATTTTCTTCCCGCAATCGTCGCGAAAGCTGGATTCTTTTTCATTGGCTCAGAAAGTTCTCCAGCAATTATCCTTATTCTTGTAGTAATCGGTTTTGCTCGTTAAACGAGCAACATTGCATGTTAACGAAATAAATGCACTCATTTTTTTAAAATGTGTCTTTCCTTTTAATTACTTTCACTTCTGCTTTTGTACATTTCGAGCTTTTGTAAATACATAATTTTCTTAAGGAAAAGTTACTGACTGTGAGTCTATTTGTGCATCTGCAATCTAATTTACGATGCAAATGAGAAGGAGGAAAAGTACTGACGGTGAAATGATTTCGTTAAACAAATTTTATTTTCATTCACGTCTTCACGGCGTATTTCGGTTTTATAATTCTTCTATTTTTACCTTCTCCAAAAGCTATTCAATGTCGTAACTTTATAATTTAATTCAATTTTTTCTAATTAATTTAAAATCTTTACCGAAAATAAACTTCTCATGGATTCTTTATACTTAATATTTAGATAACGACGATTAAAGATAAGGAATATTGCAACTAAAATTATTTATATTCTTATCTTTCAATTGAATCCGGAGATTCTTTCTTATCTTACATAAATAATATAATAAAATGTTAGTTACAAATTAGTGGAATTTAAAATTATGAATCGAATTCGATATTGTGTAATAATTTAAATAACATAAATTGTAAATTTATGAAAAATTTAAATAATAATAATAATAAAGTTGTCTTGTAATTTGCAAAATGTTCATGTTCGTCTTTATTACATAAAATTTTTAATTAAATGATCTTTGCAATATATGATTTGTTTTCTTGTAATATTAAACAATACTAAATATAATATTAAAATTTATTCGATTGTTATATATTGACAAAAGACAATAGAGGATAATATTCATTTTACAGACTTAACGGCAATAAAAAAAACCAATAATTATATACAAAATGAATCTGATAAAAAGTTCATGTTTTTCTCCAAAACGATTAGAGATACGGGGAAGATTTATTATTAAAATTATAGAAAGTAGGGAGATATACTTTGGTGACTTTGAGTAACCTTAAATGTCCTCAGTTTTCACTATTAATAAAGAATTTTTTTTAATGAGAAAGGAACTTTTTATTTGTTCTATCGATCGTGCTTAATAAACTGAATAATTTTGCATAGAGTATCTTTTTGAAAATTCAATTATTGTCGGGATATAAATCAAAATAAATCAGATTGAAAGTTTGAAACAAATTTTTTATTATTGCAATAAATATTCAAAATGTTCGCCATGTTGATCTAAACATGCCTGTAGTCTTAGAAAGTTTGCTTGAACTTCTTCTAACTCTTGAATCATTATTTCGCGAAAAATTTTTTTCTCTCATATTTTCCGAAGTAGTAGACATTGAAAATATGCTAGTTTCTTCATTTTTCCTCAAAAATAATAATCCAAACGTGTTAAACTGGATAATTTCATAAAGAATAATACAGAACCACCTCTACTAATCCATTTGTCTGGAACATTTTGTTGAGCTCTCGTTTCGTATTTATACTTAAGTAGGTATACCATCTAACTGAAGCCACGAATCCTATCTCCAAGCGAAATATCTTCCACTAAAAATTCATTTCTTGACTTTCATTTCACTAAAAAATCATTTGGAAAATCATTTCTAAAAAAATAAACAAATCTCTCGATTGTTGGAGATTAGTAAAAAAAAAAAAAAAAAAAAATTCCAATTAAAAGTATATAAAAAATTTTTTTCCAAAAATTTATCCTCTACCGAGGAAAAAAATTTTTTTATTGATTTTTTATGAACACAAATTACCCATTAAGGATTAA
>Ga0157364_1001905_pt1 | contig 18624 bp, 6 predicted proteins | sample AttsexASBM2_FD_111476 | JGI IMG/M metagenome (GOLD analysis project Ga0157364, IMG submission 111476) | Fungus gardens microbial communities from leaf cutter ant in Ribeirão Preto, State of São Paulo, Brazil - Atta sexdens ASBM2 | ecosystem: Host-associated > Fungi > Mycelium > Unclassified ...
ATTGAAATTCAATTTTTTCGAATTTTGACACATGTATCCATGAAATACTAATTTCGAAGTCGAGAGGCAACCTGGAAATATTAATCGATTTTGATGAAATTTTATTCAAATCATATTGAGGTAGCTCATCTACTTTTGAGAGGTACTACTAATCGATTTAAAAAAAATTTTTTTTTTTCGGCCCATCTAATATACATATATATAATAAGTGTGTAATATATCATTATTTATATTCGGAGTTTAATATAAAGATATTAGCAAAATTTTTCAATTAATCGCATAATATTATTAAATCTATAGGATCGTACATGTGAGAATGAAATCTATAAGAAATAAATACCTTTAATGATTGAGATAATTCCGTGTGAATTTATATACTATGTATGTAGTCCTTTAAACTGCGCGCTGAAAATAATTTTTCAATTTTGAAATATAAACTTTACTGAACTACTGCAATAATATCACGAGTTAAATTGACAATTTAATAATTCTATGCTCTTACGTATCTTAGAACGATCTTAATAATGCTGAATAATATTAAAATCTGTAAATAATTAATTTTTATTGCTAGAAATATTACTTCGATCGGGAGTCGAACTTGGATTCCTAGTTTTCTGTACGGTATACATATAATTCTAAATGTATAAATGTATAAATGTATAAATAAGAGATTTCTTTTTTTCCTAGATTCTGCTTATTGGTTTTTTTAATTAAAATAAACATTTCCTAATTATTTTCTCTAAGCTTTATTTTATCGCGCATAAATATACATATACATGTATTTACATATACTTATAGGTTTTAGAAAAAAAAGAGTGGAAAAATTTTCGCACAATGGTAGCGAATAACAGACAACTCCGGAGATGTGGTAAAAAATTACCGAGATATTGTGACATCAACAATGATAGAAGGATCAGTATGACAGAATGGCTAAGCTGTCTCAATGCTCAGCGTCCAACAATAGGTGATAACGTTATATCTTTACTTTTATTTTGTACATATAACGATTGTATATATAAAGTTTTAATGAATATTTCAGCTAATGATCCGGAAAAACCATTAACTACACCGAAAAGAATAGGTCCAAATCCACTAGATCAGTTTCTCAATGATGATGACTAGCACATTATGTGATAATTTGTGTTCGCCATAAAGAGACAATCATCTTTTTTTTGTCATTAAGCATTAACATAAGTACGACTGCAGGAATTCCTGAAATTATCGTGAGCCATCTTTTCAATGTAATAATATTTCTTTAGCATCTCATTAACTTTCGAGAATATTAAATTTTAGCAATTCTTCTCGTAAATTCTTATATTTAAAATTCTTAGAATTTTTAGAATTTTCAATTTAAAATAATCTTTTATATTATTTGAATTAACGGCTTATACTCTTTTTGGCTATTTCTGAAAATTTAAATGTTGGCATTTTGCAAAATACTTACAGACAGTTTTCTCATACTGGTAATTGTCAACACTGTACAATCAGTATGTGTGTACTCTTGTGTATCACCTAGTCCATAAAAATAATTCTTTAAATAATAAGCTATCTTATACTGAAAACAAATTCAATTTAGAAAAAGATGTACAATAAAATAATTTTTATAGCAATCTTCTCATACTGAACTTTTGTTATACCGTATCTTTATCCATTTCCTCTTTCAATCATAAAAAAGTTATTTAATCAAGCGTTTACACATTTCTAGTTTAGTTAAAGTGTAGATTTGTAATTCAGAAACGTATCTAATGTATTTTATTCATAAATAGATTCTTTTATGAACATATGATACTCCACGCAATTTACATTGAGATATGGAGTTTTTAAAAATAAGAGAGAATATTTGCTACTCACAGAGATGGCAGCAAATAGGAATCATGGCACAAAAAGTCCAATGTTTGAAAAAATATAAACCTAATTTGTGCGTCGGTGTATTTTCATATATACATGTTGAGTACAATGATACTCTTTCATTTATATACATCTCTCACGTATAGTTTTTACAGAGTTTGGGTGCTGTTTCTTGTACAACAATCATATATCTTTCCTTTTTTATCACAAATAATAAACATGGCTCATAGTCAAAATAGATGTCTATAATATAATTTGTGGATTTTTACAGTTGCCTCTTGAGTTTAGTCCATTCTTTTGACACCTCTTGTTCTCCATGCAACTAACAAGTTCCAAGAAAAATACAAAGAGAAACAATGAACTTGTGAAGCTAAAAGAATAAAAGCGTACCAAAGTACACCATATGGCAGACTCTGAAAAGTAAAATAATAAAAGTATGATTATCTTGTGTTTAAGAACCAAATAAAAGAAACATAAAATTCCTTTTTTCAAAAAGAAATCTTGCAAATTAATATACATACACACATCTTTATTTATTTAAACAAAAAGTTTAGTTATGGATATTTAATGACATTTAAAAAAACATGAACATACCTGCCACAAATGAATGTCATCAGATTTGCCTACAGTTAAGTATGTCCAGACATCCTTGAAGTAATACACTATAGCATAACCTAATGGGCCATAACCTAACAGGATAATACCTATCATATATTTTTGCAGAGTTTTAATCCTATTCTTTTTAATAGCAGAGAGAGCGAAAAAAGATAGTGACAAACTAATGCACCATATATACTCCCACCATAATGGCTGAAACAGAAGGGAAAATTAATTCGTTGGATGATTAAAAAAATCATCATACATTCAATATCGCTAATCTAAATATGACATACATTATAAAGAAAAAGACAAAATATATATATATATCGAAAGTATATGATTTATTGCGTCAACTTTATGAGTCTACGAAAATATTTTTTATTAACATTTCATATCATAATTGCTTAAAATATAGCTACAATTTTGTTATTATAAACAACATTATAAACAACAATTATATTGAATTTTATATTTATATTAAGATATTTTATTATACCTGTGGTACTTGTAATTCCTCGATTTCCCAAATAAATATATCCAGATGATCTAATATGTCTGCAGATAGTTTGGCAAGCATGACAAAAAATAATAGATAGTGAAAAAATATACAATACTTCAGTCTTGATTTGTTAGTCGCACTGGAAACAAATGTATTTTTATAAATTGTAACAAAAACATTTTGATATATATCCTTCTATATCTCTATACTTTATAATTCATATTAATTCATGGATGTAATTTTTATTTCCAAGTCTTTTATCCATCTAATATTCAAGAATAAACTACATAATTCGAATTTTTACTCGATAACGAGTAAAAACACATTGACACAATTGATACGAAAAAATGACACAAAAAAAAAATATATATATATATATATATATGTATATAATATAAATTAATAGTTGGTGTAAACAAAAAAAAATATATATATATATATATATATATGCAGTTATTCAAATAGGTACCAAACGTAAATTGATATTATTGTATTATTAGATGAATGAAAATAATGAAAAATTAATTTCTGCGTTTCTTTCGCGTTTTCTTACCTGACTTGGTAGTGTGTCGCGATTTTTTGTCGGTGATTATAATCGCTCCCATCCGTTCCCAGAGCCTGGGAAAGCGTAACTTTCGAAGCCATAATCGGTAAGGTTCAGTCTCTTCTTTAAATGAACACAAGATTCATTCGAACGGAGAAGTTAAATCCAATTTATTCGCGGTGGTTCATCAATGAGTATTTAACTATTTTTAAACTTTACGCAGCCAGATGGGAAACGGAGTGGCCTCGTCAGGCTTTGGCAGGCCCCGTGATTCCGGAACAGTCCCGAGTATTTCAAAGTATCTACCCAGGACGATATAACCCAGAATATCAAGAGGGTCCCAACTACCCAAAACCTCCGAGAGCGCGTTAAAGCGAACTAAGGTGGAAGGGATAACATGGTGTGCTCAATTTGCAAGCATCTCTCTCCAAATTTCCGCCGTCTCTGTCTATAAATGTCACATAAGGGACTTCGCACAATAAAAGGAACAAAGAACAGAGAATAAGAATTTCAACCTATCAGAAACTGTGTATTCTACAATACATGATTTCTGATAGGTTGAAATTCTTATTCTCTGTTCTCTGTTCCCTGTTCCTTTTATTGTGCGGAGTCCCTAAGATTCAAAGGCTGCCAATTGCGATATTCATAATCTGTTTTTATTTTAAAACTGTCTTAAATAATGTTTTAAGATGCTAAGGCTGCAGTCAAAGTCTCATTACAAATGCTTCGAAGCGTTTGGTTGATCAATTAGAAAAAAGAATTTTACAAACTGACCAATTAAAAATTATTTTAAAGCATTTGTAGTGAGACCGCGTTGATCCTACTCTAATACAGTCTTCGAAGGTGTGTTCCCTTTTTACTGGCAACCATCATAGGTTGTGTTCCGATAGCTGTGTCGAAAATTCTTTTCTTTTCAGTTACAAGATTAGTAGCGCTGTAACTAACATAGCTGTGTTCCGTAAGAGATCAGCTGACACTATAGTTTGCATTTGCTTTATCCAGGCTTATCCAGGAAGGAGGTTATTTTTACTCTTATAATATATAGTTATTTTAAATAATGAAATTCTTCATTGTTGTATTTACAAATTATATTTTCAATAAAATTTTGAACTCTTGGTTTCTTTCTTTTCGGATGATTTTTGTTATCGTCATAAATAATATTTATTATTTTTTCTTCACTTTCAGAACTTTTACTTGAACTTGAAAGTAATTCATGAAATACAAATAAATCCATTTTTTTAAATAACAAATTAGACAAGCCGATAAAGCAAATGCAGACTACGGTGTCAGCATCTCTTACGGAACACAGCTACTTAGTTGCAGTGCTACCAACCTTGTAACTAAAAAAGAAAATTTTCGACACAGCTATCGAAACACAACCATAATGTCACAACACTGCCGGAGCCATTCCAAAATTACTGTGATATTGTCAGCATTATTGTAACGTCATATTTTGGAACGGCTTTGCAGTAGACTGGCAGTAGTATAAACAGACATGGACAAACGTACTAAATTGTCAATAAATTTTGAATAAAAACAGCAGCGATAGTTTTTTAAAAAAAGATAAACTAATTATGAGATCACCAATTCAAGTAATTTGATCTAGTGTTAAAAACTATATGAACACAGTTAATGAATACATATTCAGAAATGGAATTTAAGAGTCATTTCCGGTAAAACGAATATATGTCCATCTTCTGCAGTTAAATATAATGTATATTTTTTTATTTCCTGGATCAAATATTTCGATGTGTTGTGCTTCTTTAAGCGACGCCATATTGCACTGTAACCAATGTAACCGCCTTACTTCGAAAGCTACAATAATCGCAATGGCAATATAGCTATCATTTATAACGTTATTGAGGAACTAGACACTGTCGCAGCACGCTGCGTAGTATAGCGGAACAATTTTTCAGTACTGCCAGTGTATATCGGAGCACACCCCGGATTGACTTATAGGTTTCTGAGTACAAGAATCGTAACACTTACTTAGGCTTAAATTATAGACGTAAGTAACGCACAAGCTTTCACGTATGATGTACAATCTATTGCCGTATCTTCAAGAGATGACAATACATCGTACGGCATACGTCTACAACGTAAATCTCTTATGTCTGTTTTACAATAGGATCGCAAGTCGTAAGGCACAATTTTTTGCATAAAGCATAGTGCATAAGTGAATAAACTAATCAGAATCTTTCTTTTCATCCTATTTCATGGAAAAGAAGAATTTCGATTGCTTGATTCCCTTATGCACTTATACATTATGCGTTATGCAAGAGTCTGTACTGCAGCCAATAAGTGTAAGAAATTGGCCAGTTACAGTTAAGTGTGAGGAGAATAATCGGCTATGATTAATTTCTTACGGCTTACTATTTACGACTCTATTGTAGAACAGCTTAAATAAGTGTTACAATTTTTGTGCTTAGACCCTATGACATCTTGAGACTGTACTTAAGACAATCTTAAATATAAGATTCGACACTACGAATACGGCCTGTTTCGCGTCGTATCTATAGAAAAAGAAATAAATAAAGGTGCCTTTTCTAAAACATCTAAATAAAATCATCGGATTAAAAAATGAGGTTATGTGACGTATAATACATAAACGTATAATAATAAAGTGATATCATACTTTAATATCATATGTAGAATATCTATGTGTAATATACTGGGTATGATACGTTCCCAACCCTGCCGCTAGTCCTCCTGTCGCGAGGATCAGAATCAACCGAGGCTTCGAAAATGATGGCGAAGCATCGACAGCATCGAAATTTCTTTGGACATTTGACTCTCATCGCTACAAGAAAATTTTACGCCGTGATCTGACCGTATTGTCTCCGCATACTTTATGGAGGCAGGAGCCATAACTAAGAAGAAGAAGAAAGTCATAGGCCGATATTCATAGTCAGAGTTTATATTCAAGATCGTTTTAAATACGATCTTAAGAAATCATAAACCAATCAGAGGGCTGCATTAAACGTCTTAAGACATTACTTAAGACGGTCTTGAGATAAGAATCGATTGTGAATACCGGCGGTAGTGTGCAAGAGTGTGGAAGTGGGGTAAGATATATATTCTTGAATAGGCAGAGACATTTGATTGGTCAGAGCGCACGCGCATCAAGAAGGTTCTCAACTACTTCCTAGTCAATAGACAGTTTATTCATAATAATATATAATAATATATAAAACAATTAATACTAACAATATCTTATGCTATTATACATAATTATTGTTAATTTTATGTTACTAAATATTTTCAAAATGATAAAATAAAAGTTGTAAAATGCTCATTTAATGTACAAATCCATTTGACATATGTTCTAGCTTTTTTCATTGAAGAATATAAATTTCTTGTACTAACTTGTTTCTGACGGTAAGTTTAAATGAAACTTTATGAGAACAAACTTAAATGTTTACTTTATAATTATAATGATTTTGAAATTGTTGTCTTACACAAGTGTCTCAATTTAAAAGAGAATAATTACAGAAGGTTATATCTTCAACTTGTAATGTAAAATTCTATAAATTTATAATTAAATATTATCAAAATGGTACGGTAAAAGCCAATTTTTTCTAGATATTACTGATATTAACTTTTGTATTACATATATATTATAGATTTTTCTTATATTTCAAACACAAGAATCTCTTTAATGTTTCTACATATATTTACATACATTGTGATGGATAAGAAGCAAGTATAAATTGATATAAATTACTGTATTAATATATAATAATATATATTATTGTCGATTTATAAACTTGACTCTTAGATTCTTTTCAAGTGTCGAATTATATTAATTTGGAAAATATATACATTAAGTTCCATACATTGATTATTGTAGGTTACGAGATATTCTTCGACAAATTTTTCATTCAATTATAAACTTTATTTATCAATTCATAACAACATAGATGTCTCCAAAGATCTCAAACTATACATGCAGACACCTGTTTCTTTATTTTCATTCACATTGAGATTTATGTACAGATGTTATAGTTTCTTTAATCCTATCCCAATTATAGTAAGAATAGACCGAGTATGAGATTTGAAATGTGAAGACTAGGTAAAAAAGGACAGAAAATGAATGCCTGCAGCCATGGTAGAAGGGATAACATGGTGTTGCGATCATCTCTCTCTGAATTTCCACCGTCTATGTCGATAAGAGACTAAGGCTGCCAACTGTGTAACGCTAAACATGGGGGCGATATTCATAATCCATTTTTATTTTAAAACTATTTTAAAGTCTATAATGTCTTAAGACGCTAATACAGTCCTCGGATTGACATCTTAAAATTGTACTTAAGATAGTCTTAAATGCAAGAATCTTTGTTTAACATACTTTATGATAACATATTTTCTCTTTGAAGGTGGAGATTCAGAGAGAGAATTTGCTTGCAAATTGCACACGCCACCATGCGTATAGCATTCCCTTTCTGATGAAGTAAGAGTGGGAGGAAGGGGGGAAGTAAGATGTGAAAAAAACAAAGTAAAGAAACGGTTGAGTGTGCTCGAGCAGAGAAAGAAAGCTATACACCTGCTTTCTGTCCTTTTTTTACCTAATTTTCACGTTAAAGTAGAGGACATGCTCAGTCTATTCTTATTATGTCTATGACCCAACAAACACCAAATAATAACATAACTATTAGTTATAATTCCCTCCCATTCAATAATATAACTGTTATGTTATACTATAGTTATGTTGAGTGGAAAATTATAATTACAATTGTGTTAAATCGATTCTACATTAGTTGCAAATCGATCATAAATTTGTTGCGACAGCCAATATGAAGTGTTGATTTCAAAATGCAAGCTTCAGATTGCAACTAATGTAGAACCGGCTTTATAGTTGGTATTTGTTGAGATCGCGCGCGCGCGCGCGTATGTGTGTGTGTGTGTACGTGTGTGTGTAAAATTAATCCATTTTGCTAATGTTCGCCAATAGCGTTTATAAAATTCATCAAGATATAAATATCCTTATCGCTTTAAACTGGTTCTACATTAGTTGCAAACCGATTGCAAATTTGTTCCGCCAATCAATATGAAGCGTTGATTTCAAAATGCAAGCTTCAGATTGGCTGTCACAACAAACTTGCGATCGGCTTGCAACTAATGTAGAACCGGCTTTACATAGAAAAGAACTCGAGCTGCTCTCAATGCAACTAATTGATAATTAATGTAACTAATTTCTCATGGACATATATTTTATAAAGCTCTTATTCTTCAATACAAATTTACATTGAGTTGGCTGAAAAACATGACCTGATAAGTCAAATATACCTATAATAGTTACGTTTACATCGTGCACTTAATCTGCGACTTATATGATAGATTTTTGTTTAACTTACAAGATAAACAAGGACACCTATTATGAAGGCCTAAATACACGATATAAACGTAGCGAATTAATGTTCCTGGAAAATGCCCTTTCCTTTACAAATGCTTTGACAAATTATATCTTTTAGAAAGATCTTTCGAAACAAACATCTTGTTTTATGCTAGAAGGAAAGGGAATGTAATCAGGTACGCATTTTGAATGCCGTAAAAACAGCGTGTTGAGATACTGTCAATCGATCGTAGTTATTACTGATTGCGCGTCTAATAAACTCTCACTTAGAAGGATTGAACTATTCATAATCGGCGCACTTACAGTATTCCCTGATCTATTGTTACTAAAGGGATAAAAGCTATCGATATTTGTATGAAGAGAACAGATACCGACCTTATCTATCGGTGAAATACAGCTTTCGTTTATTCCATGTTGATTAATGTCGTTTTGAAGTAACCTAATGTAAAGTTCGATATGTCTTTGTCCACCGTTACGAATTTCAAGTGTCGGTATCCAACGAAAATAGCATTGTGTCCAAAGCTCGAGACTAGAAACCGCATACAAAGGCTTTATAATTGTTTCGTTTTCCGTTTTTATCTTGTTGGTGGAACTACAGGAAATAAATAAAGGATTATAAAACAACAAGATGTCTTGATCGTTGAATTGTTCTCGCCAGTCCCAAACGCTACGAAGTACAAGAGGTGTGTTGGGATCCTGAAAAATCCAAATTATGTAATGCTCGTAAGTTTATTAGTTACCGACCTCACATTTGGAGATCTTCTCAGAAGAGGATGAGCTCAAATAAGATTTATTACCATAGCTGCCACTGCCCGATCTCTTTCACAGTTAAAGATAAAGGTATCAAAAATGGAAACATGTGCCGCGTCCCATAGTGTGGTCAAATACGTTTCCGTAAATTCAAATTCTGTTGGATATTGTTGACACAATTGCCACACACAGTCGAGGTATAAAAGAAACAATGGAGACTGTGTAAATTAAATCAAGATAATTTGCCATTGCATCCCAAGTTTTTTTTAAGTGTTTCTCAATGGTAAACCAAATTCTAATTTGCCATGCGTACCTTTTCTGAATTAGTTTTCACGATGTGGCCTAATCTATCACAAAACGGATGGCCACCAGCGACCCATTCCTTTTGTAATAACGATTGAAAGCCTACTATAGTACGAAAGTGATGATCCAGCAACAGTTGCGCTAAACTCGATATAACGCAGCACAAGTCTCTAGCAGCACCTTCTAAAAACGATTCTCGTTTATGACACAAGTTGACTTTGATAAACTCTCGATTCTTTTCCAATTCCACATGATAACGTCAATAAGTAAAGTCGATTGCTTCTGTTAAAAGATTCCTTTATGTCCGTTACATTACGTCTGCAAGCAGATTATCTGAACAACTACCTTGTAAGATGACGGAAATTCCTAAATTAAGACGATCGCAAACTTCAACTGTTTTTTGTAAGCAATACGATATGTATTTAAGCCATTTTGTGTTTTCTAATAATGAATAAAAATTATTATCTTGAATCCAGAATTGTCTGATGTTTTCTGAAATAAATATATAGACATTTTCTTTTTTGCAATCTGCAGATTCACTTGCAAGTATCAGTATTAGTTATGGCATATGATAAAGATTTACCTGGTGTACACAAGTTAATAAATTTAGTGAAACTCGCTGCTATTAACTTTACATTAATTTCTTTATTTAATTCGATAACAACCGGTGGTATCTTTTGAGGATGGCTTTTACGAACATTTTCAAACATAATATTCTCCTGCATCCTCTCTGTAATTGTTGGTAATAATTCAGACATTTTTACTAATGCTGCACCATGGGAACTCGTCCAGGACCATACTGGTGGTCTATTACCTTGAAAATGTCTAGCTGCATCTGTCAACTGACTATCCGTCACAGACGCAGGTACCACTACATATTGCGATAAACTACAGAGATAATAACGGAATTAAAATTCGGTTTCAACGAATTCGTTTCAAATGCATACGTAATTACGTTAATTATAATGCAAATTATGTAAATGTACTCATATAATGAGCAAGTTACCTGGGACAAAGTTGAAACTTGGCATTAACCATAGATAATCTCCAACCCTTTCTCGTCTCGTCGCTACACAACGTTCTTTTCAATTCATTTTGCCAGTCTGAAATATCCCGAAATAGTTGTACATTTTTGTCAAGACTACTGTAGTAAGCCTCTCTGTAATTAGACATACAAAAATTCATTTTGAGCTCATATGAGCATGTGCTATGCACATATGTTGTATATTATATTATGAGAAGAGAGGATTTTTTTAATAGTGTTACTTTAATAACATAATGTTCATAATTCTTTTGTAATACTAACTTGTAATCATAGGCAAATAATAGTTGGTGCCTACTAGGAAAAGCATGATGTAGTAGTGCAGTCAGAAGATTCTTACCATGTCCAACAGGTGAAAATTTGAAAGAAAACGACCATGTTCTTAGATTCTGCAATTCATAATGCAATACATAATTTTTCTTCTTTGTAAATGTTTGTAGTTTATATATAACAAAATTAGTTGACTTTAAACAATCATTAGTTAGTGCTCTGCTAGAGAATCAACTTTCGACACTCATTCTACTATCAGAAAGAGTGTCATAATATCAATACAAGATCGATCTTATGTATGTTATAAGATGGAAAACTTACTTTGCAAATAATAAATATCCCTTTTACTTTCGATGGTACTGTATTACCAGGAACTAACTTCCTTTTTTTATCTCCTATCATAATATAAATTTCATCGATATTTGTCAAACACGTATCCGTATATCCATACAAATGATTCTGTTGACGAGTAACATTCTGTAACACAGATTCTTGGATATCATGTCTAAATATCGGTTTATGCTTTGATAATCAAACCAACGATTGCAAAGTTACATATTGTTTCATGTATATATACCTCTCCATTTGAATCACCACTGGTAACAAAGGTAAGTTTAAAATTGGTGACTGACAAAACGCCAGATATGCCTTGTTTTAAATCACTAACGGGTAAAAACATAAGAACACTTTGCGCCTCAGCAATAAGAACTTCTCCTGGCAATAATTTTATGCTATTTTCAACTAATGAATTACGTCGGCTGGAACTAAAGGTCTACAAAAGGGTTATGTATTTGAATATTCAGATGCTTCTCCAATTTCATTAATTGAAGGCTTATATAACAATGCCGAGATTAATTAAAAGCGAGAATGTTTATACAAATTTAAATACAGTTGACAATTACCTGTAACTCGTGCTCCTCTAATCCTACGTAACTAATAAAGTTGTTGCTACTTTTGTTTTCCATAATATTCGATCTCGAGATCGATCTCAAGAAAATCAAAATTTGCAGGTTTAATATGGTTCCTGCAAAGTACCGACAAGCGCCTAAGTGATATGACGCTTCATTTAATTTTCTTTTCGCATAATTGAATCTAAAATCCAGTTGACACTTGACAACTTTTTCAGGATACGATTACGATATCGTTCGTGGAAGCTAGAAATTTAAACTCCACTTAGTACAGATCATGGTGGAAGCACAGTATATACAGTAGCGCGACAGACTCTCTGTCGGCACCTTTGATGTTGGCCAAAATGGAGTGTGCATGCGTGAAATAAGTAAGTTACTTAGCGTTGCCACGGTTATCACCTAAACTTCTTTCTCTTTTCACTCTATCAAAAATTTCTCGCAAAACTCACTAGATTTATTAGATCGTGATTCAATGAATTCGTTCAAATGAGTAAGTGCTATTGTAGGAATATATTAGAGCATGAGACGCGAATAAACCTAATATTGCGATGAAATAATTTAGACTTTATGAAAATTAATAAAAATAAATTGTATATTGAAAAATAAAGAAATAATATATAAAAAAATTAGGAAAAGTATTAAATTAACTTAAAAATATATATTTGTATAAAAAAATATTATGTAATTATATATCTATATATAAAAATATTATGAGAAAAGTGATATAAATGAAATTATATACATGTATGTACAAAAAATAAGTTTAAAATACAATAAAATACAATAAATAAAAAGAAATCTTTCTTGCTCGGTTTTCTATATTACTCTTGTTCACTTTTTCAAAAAAATTAGACCTCTTGAGGTTTCTCACACAACATTTTATCAAATGGACAATACACGTATTACTTCCCTCTAAATTTCTTTGAACTATGTATGCTTGAAAAACAAAGTTATTTAGTGGAATATTGAAACGCTCATTTAAATAGAGAGAGAGAGAGAGAGAGAGAGAGAGAGAGAGCAATAAAAAGGAAGAAAACGGGGGCTAATTTAATTTATAATTTACTTATTTAAGTGCGCATTTAAGAGCGCATGCGCACTCCATTTTACCTAATATTATATAAGATGTGTTCAGCAATGTAAATCTGAGATGCAAGTTAGCAGATGGAGCTTGATCACGTGATCTTCACGCAATCAAAGTGTCAAAAATTAATTCCAAACACTACAGAGCTATAAATTGTCCTTTAAAGTTAGATTATAAAATGAAATTATTTATTTTTATGAATAAATAAAAAATACCCTATTAATTGAAAATTTCTTTCGCTTTACTAGAAACTGATAATAATTTTTATACCAAAAATTAGTCGTTACACATGAATGTAGCAGATTCATATACAAGGTGTGTTTTCGTAAAAAAAAATACTACTTTACTTAAAATAAATACCTGCAATTTATAAATTATATCACTTGATATATATTTGTTAGAATCTTTAATATATTAATAGTTTGATTTTATTTCATTTTATATGTGCAATATAAACTTTGATCTAAAAATTAACTAGCAAATTCTATGTTTTTAAATACATAACTTCAAATTCATAAAGGGAAAAGAATTAAAAACTTACTTTCTTCGTTAAATATTGTACATAGTATACTCCATCAATTTCTATTTGATTTCTTTTTGATAGCATTTGTTTGAGCATTTGTAAATTCAGACATTATAACAGTTCAAATACACTATTTGTAAAATAGAAGTATTAAAAGAGATGAATGTACATTGTATTAACGAATCAATTAGAACATTATTATAAATATACAGGTTATAAATTTAATTTAAGCGCGAAATTTGCATTAGCTCTGCGAGCTCGGTCTTTTGCCCGTATTCAAAGTCAGAATTAAAGCTTCCTTAAATTTATTTTTAGATGCTCAGCCAATAAAATAATTCGTAGAATATCTAAAGATAAATTAAGGAAGCTTTAAATATAAGGCCTGACTATGAATACGTGTATTTGAATCCGAAGTGAATCGAGTAGCTCGATTGGCTCTAGAAATGTTAATACCGAATGCAGATAAGGGCTGTGTGTCAAAGTTTCGCTACTAACATTTTGAAGCATTTGATGGATCAATTAGAAGAAAGAATTTTACAAATTGAAAAACGCTTCAAAGTGTTTATACCATCGCGTCGACCGCACCCAAGACGACAGAAAGATGCGAGTTGTCAAACGAATTTCGAGGTAAAAGAGCAAACGGACACCTCCGATTTGCAATGCCGAACGCACCTATAAAATCAAGAGAATTGCGCTACTATATATACTGTGGTAGATGGGATTGACATGTGTGCTCAGAGTATCAATTATGAAACTTTTTTCTTAGGATGAAAAGCGAAAAGTGAAAATTTTTACCATTGAAATTAATGGAGAAATTTTTTACTTTTCACTTTCCATCCTAGGAATAAAGTTTTATGATACTCAGTTGCCAAAGAGAATCAAAGGAAAGTGGAGCGAATTCGGAAGCCGCCATCTTTAGTGCATCGTTAAAGTGAATAGGAGATATTGGCTCCTGCACACAGAACGTGACAACGCTTGCTGCGGTGAAAGTTGACGCGGTAGCCAATCAATGTCTCACTTGTTCGGAAGAAAAGCCAGCGGCACAAGATGCTTATTTTCCTGCTTTGATTGCTAGCTGGATTAGAATCTTGCCATCATATTGGTTGCAATGCTGTCAGTATGGCAGTCAATATGGTAGCAAGATTTCAATCGGCTAGCAATCCAGCAGAAAAACAAGCATCGTTTGCCGCAAGTTTAATAGATATATAATTTCCACAGCGCGACAAAAGTTGAATTTAATTCAACATTTGCCACGCGGTGAAAGTAATATTACATCATTTCTAGAAGTTTTGCATGGTGAAATTAACTTAGTGAGCCATATCTCCTTATTCTTATTTAACATTGGGTGAACAACAAGGATAAAACGATACACAGAGGCATTCGATGTTTCTGAACGCAGTCCTAGTATTGTGTGTACAGTCACAGAAAGGTTGCAATACTTTTTTTTTCGATGTGTTTTGGAATGCAATTTGCTTACCAAGCAATTGGTTCTAATTCGTGGACCCACAAATAAGAACCAATCGCTTGGTGAGTAGACATAAATGGCGGAACCAATTATAGAAAAGAATCACTATCCTTTCCATTCTTTCTTGGTTTTTGACTGAATTTAATCCAACAACATATATACATATCTAGATCAAGCATTCTGTTCATATCCGGCTTAAAACTGGAAATTGAGTTTAGGTAGACCCATATTATTTCATTTTATTTTGCAGTGTATTCTTCTCAATTAACCTTTTTGCACCGTTTGTTTACATTTTCTGCAACTAATGCTGCCAAGAACACATAACCTTTCTCATATATGTTATTGATTTTGTTGATTCAAAGTACAATACGAAAAGAGAAACACAAAAATGATGAAAATGTGTATTTGTGAATAATATATGAGTACATTTTTATTAAGATTCGAAATGATAGAGATATTCTAAATTCTAAGTAATTACCTGAAATGGTTGTCCAAATTGTAACTGCACTAACAGTTGCCATATAATCACAAATTTCTATCGTTTTAAGTTTTCCATATTAATTTTCGAGCTGAGCAAATAAAAGACACTAGGCCACTTTGTGTAAAATATAGGCTGCGTTCCACTTAACGCTCGCAACTCTCGTGAGTATCATTTGTTCTTATTAACATTTGATAAACGACAAGGGTGAAATGATTTCACGAGCATTAAATGGAACGCAGCCACAGTGTTAAGCTAATCACGCACACTTTCCATAACAGTAACCGTAAACGTAACATAACATTGCTCGATTCGGTCGTCCGTAACCGTAACTGTAACAATCAAGCAACGCGATTGGTCGAAAACCTAAACAGTAAGGGAATTGCCTAATCATGGTAGAGACCATAAGGCCAGTAGCAAATCCAATCTTACGATTTCCTTTACGTCTTACGGCCTTACGTTTTTGTATATGCCATATATGTATAGGCTGTACTGTTACTATTATGGAAAATGTGTGATTAAGCTACTGTGCAGCTTTACTCTGGCCTAATTTCCACCGAAGGTTTAATCCGGATCAGAATGTAAAAAATTAACCAATTACAATCGAGCATTCTCCTGTCATTCGATTGTAACAGGGGAATACTCGATTATAGTTGGTTGCTTCTTACATTTTGATTTGAATTATGCTCTTGATGGAAACTAGGCCACAGTGTCACCGTTGTTGGAGGTGGGGGGGGGAGGAGGAATATCCATTGGATGCTTTTTTTCATCAGATTTGATAGCCGCTACGCATCGGATCTGCTGGTTGCGCAGTTAATTTAAGAACACGAAGTTCTGCTCGTATATTCTCAAAACGTGCAAAATTTAAAATTAAAGAAAAATTATATAAATGATCAAATAGATACTATAATTGATGCGCTATTTAATGTTTTACCGATTGTAATTGAGAATTTAGTCAACGAACATATAAATTTTACAATCACACAGATCCAAAACGGCTGCGCAGCTAATTCCAATCATCTGCATATCCACTGTCTATCTATTACCAAAAGAACGAAAATCTGCATTGTAATTTTCTGCGCAGTCGTGTTAAAAGAATGAATTACTGCAGGAACTGCATCCGATGCCTAAGAGGCTCTGCACAATAAAAGGAACTGGGAATAGAGAATAGAGAATAAGAATTTCAACTTATCAAAAATCATGTATTGTGGAATACATTTCTGATAAGTTGAAATTCTTATTCTCTGTTTCTCTATTCTCTGTTCCTTTTATGCGAAGGCCCTAAAAGAAGAACGCATTCGCTGTGTCTTCGGGTGACATATCATCCTTGTTTAACGTTCTGTAAAAATACATCCACACAAATAGCCGCATAAACATATGCAAAGAAAATTATCCAATCACATTTTACGTGCGTCTTTATAATGCGATTGAATAACTTTCTTTATACATACGTTTATGACTATTGCTGGATTCATACTGGATTCGATGTATCGATGATACGAAGCAAATCCTGTTTTCTGATTGGTTGCAGAGAACATCGTACGATGTTCCAGATCACGCATGTCGGATCCAGTGAATCGGATCCAGCATATGCAAGTTTTTGTGGATATACTCTAAATAGCAAGAATGACATCCGTGGGGAGTACCCAGGTAGGAAGCAGTCCAGGGAGTCGATTGTGTATCTTGAAATGAGATGAGAATGTCAAACGTGAGCAAATTCACTAGTTATTAATCAATTGAATTATGAATGTTCTAGTGAATTTGCTCACTTATAATTTTCACTTCATTTCGAGATACACAATTGATCTCCTGAATGGATACTTTTCAAAAATAGAGGACTCTTCTTTGAGGATCTCTAGACTTATTGATGAAGCTAAAGAATTTTAAAACAAGCAATTTCACTTGGATGACGCTTTCTCGTAAGATAGCTTATAGCGTTTTCCACTGGGACACTGTTACGCACGAAGTACAATTGTGTTGTTCCACTGTGAAAACTAGAGCCTTATAATATTTTCTCTTGAGATACACTGGATGTTTGTTCACGTCGTATGCTCTAACATGCTCTAAAATGCTCCTACCATTTACTCACTCTAATGCGCTCGTTGAAGTGAGTAGGAGCTATAGCAGGAGCACATTGGAACAAATCTCTTGAGTATAACCTCGCACTATTGCGTATCAGTGCTGCACTACACAAGTATACATACACCATGGTGTACACTACTTCATGCTATCGTGTTTAATTTTGCTGCCGATTGACTTCCGTTTTCAAATTTTTAATGTCACTGGCTCTACACCGTCTCTTTAAGATCGTATAACAAAACCCCATTTGTGTATAAAATTTGCACTACTGTAGCCACTATAGCCACTGACATTACACTGAATGAGTTTGCCTATTATCAGACAAGGATACATGCTACACTGAGTGTTGACTGGTAGGTGATAGTGCAGCCAAGAGAAAAGTTATTATAGCGTTTTCTCTTGGGATATATTGGGTGCAGCCTCGTATCGCACTAGAGCACTAAAAACGTAGGTATTTACGTTGACCATTTTTATTCCTTTTCTCACTCCTTGCTCTGCCATTAATCACTGAGCTATAACAGGTTATGGACATTACAAGTTATGATTTGTATTTGCTGCTTGAAATTTTGCTCCTTTCATTCTATTTTTGCTCTCAAAATCAGTTAAATATCTATCGTAATATTAGTGCAGGATCTGAAGAGTATCTGACGGTTCTTCAGGTTATTTCTAGATAAGGTGCCAAATATGTATGTCAATTTGAAGAAAAGGATTGAAATTTCTCATCTGCGAAGAAATGTAGTGATGTTTATTCACAAGTCATGTATTAGGTGTACAAAAAAGTTCTGAGCTTTAGATTTGATACAACCAAAATAACAATTTAAATTTTATATATCTTCCCGCCTTTTTGTGGTTTTAAAGCGTTAACATTTGGCCTTCTAAAA
>Ga0157364_1001906_pt1 | contig 18624 bp, 6 predicted proteins | sample AttsexASBM2_FD_111476 | JGI IMG/M metagenome (GOLD analysis project Ga0157364, IMG submission 111476) | Fungus gardens microbial communities from leaf cutter ant in Ribeirão Preto, State of São Paulo, Brazil - Atta sexdens ASBM2 | ecosystem: Host-associated > Fungi > Mycelium > Unclassified ...
ACTGAAAAGGAGCTTGCAGAACAGCTTGGCGTTACGCAGCAAGCCATTTCCGTACGATTACATACGATAAAGATTGAATTTTACAAAAAGAAGCTCAGAACTTTTTTGTACACCTAATAATTAAAGAATAGTAAGGATCACAAAGTATTTCTATATTTAGATTTAAAAGTAGCAACGAAATATTATAATTTTGAAAAATTATTTAAATTTATTTTTATCAATTAAATATGAAAAATCTCTTTAATAGATAAATAATATGTCATATACAGATAAAGATTGCTAAGATCGACAGATCAAAACATTTTATGTTAAAATGCGTAGATAAATAATATATAATAGATAAAGATTGCTAAGACAGATTGAAATGTTTTATGTAAGGTGTACGTTTGTATCTCCTAATTTTTTTATCTCAAATAGATTTACAAGGCGAGGCGATTTTTACTTAAAAGAAGCGCGAAAAAAAAGAAAATTCTTAGAAACAAAATGCTTGAATATGTGTCTAGTACAAAATGTTACGTTAAATAATCAAGTGTTCAACATAAGATACATATTATATATCTATCGCAAAATATGCAATAAAAATAATTTACAAGATGGAAAGAATAATCGAAGAATAATAGAAATGTTTAACATTTATGTTATAGATAGATATTTATATCTAAAAATAGCAACAACAATTTCAAAAAATTATATAACTTATTTATTTCAGTAAAATATGGAAAAGCTATTCAGATAAAAAGTACTAAATAAAGTTGCTAAAATAAAGATTGAAATTGTTCATGTAAAATCATAGTTTGTAACGTGTAATTTTTTATCTCGTATGAACTTAAGAGAAACATCACTTCATTGTTTCTAATAATAAAAGTTGATTTATAAGCGAAGAAAAAAAATTTTCTAAACAAAATATGTAATTCGATGCAAAACCTTAAAATACATTGTTAAACGATTAAATATTAAATGTATGATATATATCTATTGCAAATATGCGATACAACTGAAAGAATATTTATTTCTGTAGATATTTATATTCAAAATTAGCAGTGGCATTAGTATATTATAAAATAATTTTTAAAAATTATTTATTTTAATGAAATATGGTAAATCTATCTAGTAAATCTATCTAGTAAATAAATAATGCGAGATATAAAAAAATGCTAAGGTGTAGACTGAAATTGTAAAATCGTTGCATGTTTGTAACTTATAACTCTTTTATCTCGAGAGAATTCACGTAGAATATCGCTTCTTTAAGTTAAATTGATTGAAAAGAATACAAAATATCAAAAAAGCTGCACAAAAGATAAATTTTTAATATTCTGCAAAAATAAATCGAAAATAATTTTTCACGTTATAACGGCACAAAAAAATAATTTAATACAACTTACCTTTATGATGTTTGTTGAGGCTTATTACTTGACCATCTTCTCGTTTCCACATTAATTTCGGCGGCGGATATCCATCGGCCTTGCATGTGAGAGTAATATTCTGATGTTCTCGAACCGCTACGGTGCTTTCCGTAGAAAGGGAATCCAATATATTCGGTGGCACTGAAAGATACATAAAATTGCTTTCTTTATTCGGAGTTTAGCCTATAATATTGTATATGATTAACGTTCGTTTTATATTCTTTTATTGTCGATAAACATCCTTTTAATTCCACGCAAATTTCACGTTTACTTCATATAATATATCATGAAAACTATTTTTTAAAATACACTGCGACAATTAGATAAAATTAGATTTAATAAATTAAATAACTTGAAATTTAACTAATTCAAAAGAAATATTTGATTATTAATATAAACTTTTAGATTAGTGGCACATAAAAAAACGTATGCAATACGCAAATGAACATTTTTTTTGTTGAATACTAATTACGTTATTGCTATATGTTTTCGATACGCTTATTCTTATGTCTTTTTGCTTAAATATTTCTATGTATTTAATTAGCTTTAATGTATTATGAACTTTTACATCATCACTCATCTTAATCAAAGTCACGTTGTAATTTATTACTAGAAAATGTAGAGGAGAAATTTGGACAATGTTTTAGTTTATAGCACTATATCTGATAACAAGAATGTATCTAGATAATTTCGTTGAAGACGTAGTGTGTCACATAGCTGCACTTAACGATTGCTTTCGAGGCAATATACATAATTGCACATACTTATTAGTTTTTCGAGTTTTTGAAAATTTACGCAAGTTTACGGGGTATTTCATAATTCGTGTCCGCGAAGTACAACACATAATACTTTATGCTAAAAGAAACAACTTTTTTTTTGCAAAATTGCGTCTCACAAATAGATTTTGCAGGAGAACTTTTTAAAGTTAACGAATAAGCGCTCTGATCTATGTAGCGCTCGGCCGGCACGCACTCCTCGTTTACTTGTACCTAATCCTTGGCTAGTATTCATAAGCAATATTTTAATATTAATACGATTTTGTTATAATTAGTTTATGACTGCTTAACCCTTTGAGAGACAGTAGGACGTGTATATCCCACCTTTTTGTTTTTAATTTTTTCCATATTTCTGATCTATTTTGCAATTTGTATGCGCATATGAGTACTTTTTAGATTCTTAGAGATCTAAGTTATGTAACTTTTATGAAAAATTACATTAATTTACTTATTCGCAATTTTATTATAAACAATTAATGCAAAAAAGTTTTTTCAGAATAAATTTGGCTATTCTTAAATGTGAAGTGCTAGAGCTCTGAAAATTTTTATGTGTATTCTATATTGAAACTATAATATATATTTTTTCTAGAATTTTTTGATAGCTAGTTTACAAAAAAAATTTTTGAAAATTGATCTTAGCCTAAAATATTGAATCTGTCATTTTTTCAGAATTTTGTAATTCTGACGTCGAAATCGTAATCAGCGATCCCAAAAACTCTCGTATATCCAGTTTCATGCAAATTGAACAAAAAAATAAATTTAGCCTAAAATAGTCACCATTTTGAATTCTGACATCAGAATAATAATCAGCAATCTCGAAAATCCAGATGACCTATGATTTCAATTGATCTATTGATTTCAATTGACCTATGATTTAATTTGTTTAGAAAAATGTGCCCCTCAAAGAGTTATGTCCATATTTAAAGCAATCTAAATTATAAGAATCAACTATGAATTTTGGACCATGATCTTCTGTATTGTATTACTTAAAAAATGAAAGGTAGCAGACTGCTTTCATTTTTTACTAAATAAATGAATAAAAAAATTATCTATTTCGTAACTCTATCTAAAAGACAAATATAAATACTAATGTGTTGGTGAGCTTTGTTAAATATTCTATTCTTTTAAATATTGCACAATTACGTATGGTAGTTAAACAGTCACATAGTTGATTCTTATAATTTAAGATTGCCTTAAGATTGCCTATAGTCTTAAGTAGTCATGAACTAATCACAAAGAAATCATATCTTAAAATATTACTTATGAATACTAACCAAGAATTAGGTACATTGAAAGAAAAAATTGGCATTTTAGTTGCGTTAGTCTATCCGCAATGTATATGATTTCAATATATGATTTCAATAGGTTAACGCAATTATACTAAAAATTTTCTGTTACAACCAAAAACTGATTGTTGCAGCCGATTAAAAATGCTATGCCATATTTTCTCTCTAAATTGTTGCAGCAACTAATTTTTTCTTTCAGTGTACAAGTGAATGAGGAGCGCACGTCCCTGAGCACCACATAGATCAGAGTGCTTATTTGTTAACTTCAACTTGCTCTCCTGCAAAAACTACTTATCAGATGCAATTTTGCAAAAAGAAAAAATTGTTTTTTTTAACCTAAATCACTTCGCGAGCGCAAATTTTAAAATACTATGTACATATTTCATTTTTTCAAAACATATACTTATTATTGATAAAATTATTTATAAACTGTAAACAGTATAAGATTAAATGTGAAGCATATTGAATTGAAGAGAAATAATACATTGTGTTTCTCATTGTAACTTAACTCCATGATACGATGTTGCAAATATGGATTGCAATAAACATTAACTTATTAATGGTCATAACTTGTACATTTTTTGATCGAAAGTTGTCTCAGATAATTATAGGAAAGAAGAATTATTGGTGCAAAGTTTAATGTGTTTTATAAGCATATGTTGCCTGTGCAGAGACTAAGAAAAAATTATTATATATGCGATTATTGTCGACAAATGTATAAATAAAAAATAAATTAATGATAATTATCTGTCAACGTTATGTTCTTACTTTGCTTTTTACAAATATGTATATTCTGTTATTCTTATATATTATAGAGATAGCCCATTTTTGCATCATCTTTACAAAAACACCGATTTTTCTTTCTTTTTAGAAAACTTTTAATAATTCAAATTCTAATCAATGTATATATATATATATATATATATATATACAGAGTGTCTCGCAATTTTCTGCCAAACGCTTTTGTGTAGATAAAGTGGACTAGTATTTTGCAATTTTCGCAATTGTTAACGAGATATTAATTATTAAATATTGCCGAATATTGATCATTAATAATTTTTTACTCAAATACTGTCAACTTTACAGAAAAATAGCAAGAGACAAAAATTGCTTATTTTCTTCTCATAAAATTCTGAGAATTTTTTAATACCATATTTTCTCATGTTTGTAAAAATAGTTGTCAATAAGAAAATGTATTAAAAAGTTGAAAAAAAATTTTGAAAAAATTCTTAGAGCTCTATGAGAAGAAAATAAACAATTTTTATCTCTTACTACTTTTCTATAAGGTTGATAATATTTGAGTAAAAAGTTATTGAATACTAATATTTGGTAATTTTTAATTAATGTTTCGTTAACTATTGCGAAAATTACAAAATGATACAGTTCTTTTTCGATTCAGTTTAATCCTCTCTATCTATACACAAAAACGCTTGGCAAAATTTGTGGGATATCCTGTACATATATATCAATATAAGTTATCCTCTTTACAAAATACTATTGTTGAAATATGTAGATACTTCACTTTAACTTTATTGTACATGCTCTCACTTTTAACTTTATTGCACATGCTCTCGTCTGTAATAAGTAAACAATTAATGATATAAAAAAAAAATAAAGGTGTAGCTCATACGTAGACCTTTTCTCTATGTTTTATGTGAAAATTATTTTAAGCAAGTTCAATTCAATTGAATGAAAATAATTATTTACCTACAACTTGAAGAAAGCCCACTTGGCTTATCATTGGATTGGTATTTACTTGGCACATATAATAACCCCGGTCATCCTGTTGTACACTATTAATATGAAGCAACCATGTTTTCTGATTGTCATGTGACACGGAAAACCTAGGTACTTTCACGACCACGTGCTTGTGAATAGTAAGCAGCATTTGGCGCCCAACGTGAATCCACGCCACCTGAAAATACAAAAGAAAAACAAATATTTAAAGATATTGTTAAGTAACTTTATATTAAAAAAAAGTTTTAATTATGCCAATAAGATATATGTAATATAGAATGCATTTTGATAAGGTCTAACAGAATTTCTATTATAATTGGACTCGATATTTTATAATTAAAATTTTGATAGATTTAACTATATAAAAATTTGATTAGTATTTTCGATTGGATTTATATCTCTTCGAGTTACATTCACTAGACATTCTTTTCTTTCACTAGACATTGAAAAATTGTACTGATCTAATTAAATAAATTTAGTATTGTTCTGGTATATTTACTTAACAGAACGAAATTAGTTATTTGATAATTTCTAGAAGAATTTTGATGCAATCATTTTTCTTACAGTCATAGGTAATGGAATCTGCCAGGTTTTCAACTAACGCGACCAGATTTTTTCCAGCGTATATATGTAATTATAATTACTACAAGTATGCTATGTCAAAATTATAATGTATTCTTAAATCAAATAATTTATAAAGTTTTTATAAGTAAAATGAGATAAATTTTTTATTTATAACTTTTTATTAATGTTATAAATTTAGTTACTGTTTACATTTAATTAATCTCCTTTTCTTTCTCCTATCTTCCTCTCTTTCTCTCTCTTAAGTTTGCGTTATATCAAGTTGCGTTATAAGTTTAATATTCCCATTTCATAAATAGCAAAAGTACAAGTAAAATTAAGAAAGTTACTTTATAAAAGTAACTAGTTAGAGAGAGAGTTATGATTTTTTTTTTTTAAATATGCTTACTGTTGCAAGTTGCCGATTCTGAAAAATAACATGTTATAGAGTTATTTAAAAAATAACGAGTCATTTCTTTTCCGTTACCTTTTTGTTAATTTTTTTATAATTCTTTGCATTGCTATTTTAAATATAAGAATCTTATATATTTCTAACAGTAGTTTCTAAATTATTTTATTTATTATACTAAATTGAAATTCGATTATATGCTATTGTGATTTATAATAAATTAACATATGCATTTGTAATTCAAATTACAGGATCAATGTTAAGACGTTTTCACATATCAAAAAGATTTCCTATCTTAATTCTTAATACAGACATTCACAGAGTGTAATAATCAGGGATAAAGATGTAATCACTGATTATTTACTAAACATTTCATTTGGCTAACTCATGTATTGACGAATAAGTTTGATATAAATTAAGTAATTATTAAATTAGTTATTAGTTACAAAAAAATGCAAATAAATTAAACTTATAAATAATTATTCATAAATAAAAAAAGAGGAATAAAGTTGCAGTTACTCAAGAAAAGTAACTCTGAAGGCACCTTCAAATAATCCTGAGCGGAAATTTATAAAGGCTTAATGTACAATCAGGCCTCATCAGGAAATCATAAGATATGCCCTAGTCGGAAATTCTCTATTTAAACCTAATCATATAATGGTAGAATATCTTATATACATGACAGATTTCCTAATCTATAAACAATCGTTAACTTTATAATATCGCGCAGGATAGAATGACGTTTTTTTTTGCTAGATTCTTTCATTTCGTATAAAAAAGTAATTAAACGTAGAAAACGTAATGTCTACTGAATGTAATTTTGATTATTGAAGTTGAGGCTATTAAATTGAATAATTATAACTTATTAATTTTGTTCAGTTGCATTTTTATATCAAAAGAAATTAATATACATATAGTGTATAGTATTCGATGTAACAGCAAATGTAATAGACTGTATGTTCAGTTAAACTGCATAAATTTCTATCAGGGTTATATTGACCAGATATGTCACAACTATACATTCATTAATATTCATTGCTTATGATTCATCGAAGTTATGGTTTTGTTTCGATTGCAAAGATCAAGCATTGGATATGCATGCAACTTTCGGATGGGTGACCATTTCAAAATACCATAAAATTAAATAAATACCATTAATTCCCAGAGGAAATTTTTTTCAGAAAGTTTTCTTAAAATTATAATTTTGTCGTGTATTCTAGAATATAATGCTAATCAATAATACGAGGTTCAAATGGCTGATATAAGGTTTGTTCGCGTCGCAAACTCCAACATGCTCCAATATGCTCCTACCATAGCTCCTACTCACTCTATCAAGTGCATTGGAATGAGTAAGAGCTATGGTAGGAGCATATTACATCATGTTGGAGCATGCGATAAATAAACCTATAGTCGCGGTAAGGCTCGATCTTGCTAAAAGATATGCACCTATAAAGAGACAACATGAAATGTCATGTTGTTAAATGAGTCAACAAGTCCCTATCATTTAGCGTTCTAGTCGCGAATCTTGGGCATGTGACCTTAATTACAACAGACAGATGAGGGGCAAAAGGCGAAAACATTCTGACACCTAAAAGCGAGAAGAATCCAGCTAAGGGAGACAATTCTCCCGAGAGAAAAATATCGACTCGCCAGGATTACTGGTATAAACAATGACAAAACAATTACGGATGTTACTATCCCAGTCAAGTCTACTAAGCCAGGCAATGACCTGAAAAATCCATCTTCTGAGAAGGCCGGTCTCACGGATTCTGAGCAGGAGGGGGGAGGAGGGGAAAGGGCAGAGAAAACTCTGAAACAACTGTTGTTTGCTAAAAATGCTTTTAGTAAAAGCTTGTTGACTTCGAGATCTTCTTCGATTAAAAAAGACTCAATACTAAAATTGAGTTCTAAATTTCAAGCTTCCTTGAAATGTAGATTGCGTTCTTCCTCGTTCAGAGATCTCTTCTAATGCAAGAAACAGCAAAGCCTCTGATGCTCATATAAGCTCATCTTGCATACCGACGAAGGATATTGTGTCATCTCACGGAACAAATAGTATTTGAGTTCAAATATATGGCAAAAAAAGATCATGAAACAGTTCTGGTTGTAAAAACAAGCTAAGCTAAGCAGCTGGTTTAGTGCTTCGATACAAACCTCAAATAGATTTGAAAATGTTGAAAATGTGTGAGTCTGTAAATAATAAAATACCTAATATAAAAACTCCAAAACCTCCGCCAATTTACATCAATCGTGTGAGTAAATTAAGAACCTTGCTCAATGACATAATCAAGGATGAATATTGATCTTAAACTAAATCCTAAGAATAAACAAATATACATATAACATTAAACACTTGTTAAACTGTCGCATAGTTTTGGAGATATCTAAGAGATATCAGATACTCCAATGTGCTAACTGTCAAAGATATGGCCACACGCAAAGTTTTTGCTACCGTAATCCTAAATGTATCAAATGTGCAGGTCAACATCCAACTGCCCAAGAAAGAGTTCTTCCCTCTCAAGTAAAGTGCGTTCTTTGTTCCGGAAATTACCCGGCAAATTTTAAAGGCTGTAAAATCTTCAAAGAGAAAATCTTGCGAAATAGAAGATATCCTACTCATAAGGCAAGGAAAGTTCAAAATGACCAGGCTGCAGTGAAATCACCTGCTTCCAACGCGAAAGCTGCCGTTAATACTTAGTTCTAGATAATTCAACTCTAATATGGACAAACCTCCTCTTGGAAAGGGTGGGCTAAACTGCCCACTCAAAACAATTAATAAGACTAACAAATTATTATTACAATTCATGAGCCAATTGTTAGCAGTCACAAAGTTGATTGCTGATCTAGTGACTAAAATTTCTTTAAATTTAATAGTTTAAAATTGGCTCTCTGAAATGCTAATGGGCTGCTAAATCACATCGAAAAATTAAAGATTTTCCTCTATATTCATAAAACTGATTATGCTCTTATCTGAGACGCATTTTACTGAAAGAAATCATATAAAAATGCCATATTATTGTGCCCATTACACAAATCACCCTGATGGAATTACCCATGATGGAACCACTGTTCTCATAAAAACCAACATAAAACATCATCAAGCCAATTCTTATCATAGAGAACACATACGAGCAACAAACATCATTGTGGAGGATTGGATTAGCCCAATTACTATTTCTTCTGTTTATTGTCCACCGAAATATCACATTGTAAATGAACACTTTTCTATTTTCCTTAAGACTCTCGGGAAACGATTTGTGGATGGTGACTTTAATGCCAAACATACTCCTGGGAATCACGCCTAACTCTTTCTCGAGGTCGCGAGCTACTTAAGGCAGTTGAAACTCTTGGATTAAACTAAAAAATTATATTGTCAGAACATCCTTCTTATTGGCCTTCGAACAGGACTAAAATTCCGGATTTATTTAATTTCTTAATAACGGAAGGCTTATCCGGCAACTATATTAATTGCAAAACTTGCTTGGAATTATCATCCAATCATCCCGCATTAATGACTGTGTAAACTAATCAAAATAATATCTACTAATCAATAACTCTAGAAATATATGCTACCTAATAATAAAATTGATTGAGATTATTATCACAAGTAAATGCATCAATACAAAGATAAGATTCAAGTCGAATAAGGACATAATATCTGCTGTCGAGCGTTTTAATTCCGTGCAAAATGCTGCATGGAAATCAACTCCATTTATTCAAAGAAAAGAATATAGCCTAAAATTTTCCAAATCCGTTTCAAATAAAGTTTTACAGAAAAGACGGCTACGAAAAAATTGACAACTAATTAGATATCTCTTCTTGAAAGCCGGTTAAAACTGGGCTCTCAAAGAACTAAAGTCCCTTCTCAATGCGGAAAAAAATCTTTTAAATTTGCAGCAATTGGATCCCTCTGCTATGGACTATGTCCTTTGGAAGACCCGCAGGAAACTGAAACACCAGCAGTTGCTCTTTCTCTTCTGTGGCGAAAAAATGGTAACTGAGCTCGAAGAAATATCGAGAAGACTGAAACTTTCGCTAATCACTTGTACAAAATCTTTATATCATCCATATGAAGACTCACCTGAACACTTAAATAATGTGCACTTTAAACACATCCTGAGGAACAAATCTAATGTTTTTTTAAAATCTGAGGTTCTCAAAAGACTAGATTATAAAAAAGCTCTCAGTTATGATCTCATTATTGAAATCAAATATTAAGAGAGCTTCCTGAGGATATGTATACCTTACACAATTTACAATGTGAAGTTAAGGCTGAGCTTTGTTCCTCTCCAATAAAAGGTAGTTCAAATGAAAATAATACCCAAACTTAACAAAAGTCTTAATAATCCTAAATCTTACAGACCAATTAGTTTGTCGTCTATATCTACGAAAATTTGAATCCTTACTAATTTCGAGAATGATACCAATCATAAATGAGAAAAAGTTAATTCCATCAGATCATCAATTTGGATTCCGGCGGAAATATGGTACAATATTGATCAAGTCCATAGACTTGTTAATAAAATAATGTTTCTTAAGAGAAAGCAGTTCTGCTCAGCTGCATTTCTCGCATCTCAAACTCTCAATTGTGTCTGGCATGATGGATTCTTATTTAAGGTTAAAACAAACCTTCCTAACTATTTCTATAGCATTTTGAGATTTTGTTGATCGCAACTTCCTGATATTATGTATAGGAAACACAAACTGAGCTTTATCTAATTCGAGCTGGAATATCCTAGGGCAGTGTTTTGGGACCATTACTATATCTGCTCTTTACGGCTGACCTGCCTACAAATCTGTCTGTTTGTAACTAGTACTTTTGCAGACGACACTGCGAACAGTGTCTAGCAGCCTACCTGATCATAAAATAGCCTCTAATATTTTACAAAATAATCATAATGATATTTCCTTTTGGATGTAAGATTGGAAGATCAAAACAAATAAGAAAAAATCAACTCATGTCACATTTACAATCATCCACCTATTAAATTAAATAGCGTAACGGTATCTCAAGCGGATCATGTCAAGTATCTCGGTATTCATCTGAACAGGTGTCTGATGTGGAGAAAGCATATATTAGAATATATTAGAGTTGTTTCCTTTTAGTAAATAAGGTGTAGGGAAAGTTCCTGCGTATTTTTAACAACTTCTCTTTATTAAAATAAAATGAATGTACAATGTATGTTAGTCAAAATGTTTGCCATCGTTTTCTACAACCTTTGTCTATCTTTCAGGCATACGAATATTACATTGAAAAAATTCGTCATCTTTTGACACGATCCAATTTTAACTAACATACATTATATCATTTTATTTTAATAAAGAAAAATTATTAAAAATGCGCGGAAACTTCTCTTATACCTTATTTACTAAAAGGAAACAACTAGATATCAAGTTACGGAAAATATATTGTTGGGTCGAAATTTTAAACTTAATCTTAATAATAAATTGCTGATATATAAAATCCTAAAATCTATCTAGGCATATGGGATTCAGCTATGGGGAACTTTGCAATCAAATATCAATATTATACAAAGATTCTAATCTAAAAGGTTGAGGATCATCTCTGATCCACGGTTTGCCACAAATGAGATCTTTCTATGATCTATCCACCATGAGAGACGAAATAGTAAACGTCTCATGAACTTATACAGATAGACTAATCGCTCACCCCTCTCTGGTCAACAAATCTCTGACTAATGGACCTGCTAAACGTAGACTCAAAAGAAAGATTCCTTCTGACTTACTTCAAACTTAAATTAATAGTTTCTTTGGAGCATTTGTGCATCTCTCTCATGTTATTATTAATTAGATAAAATTATTGTTGAATGTCCTTACTAAGGACAGATTATATTATAGGAGTTAAAAAAAAATCAATAATACTTATTTTAATAATAAAATTAGATTTATTAAATTTTTTTGGAATTATAATGTTTTTAGGTGCAATCATCAGGTCCTGATAAAGTTCTGATAAGGAAAATTCTGATTAGGCAATCTTAATTCTCAACATTGCATATACGGTCAGGACCTTATTGGGACATCTGAGCGTCTGATCAGGTGCCACGGCCATATAAAATCCATATCAGAACTTGATTAAAATTTCGGCTGTCGGGATATGATCAATATATGTCAAATATCATATACATACATAATATAAGTAATTATCTATATTAAATGTAGGTCAATATTTAACGAATATGTGCAAAATTACGTACGTATACATTGGCCATATCGTCTGGAGTCATATCTGATGTCTTAATTGTAACTTTGTTACAAATAACGTATCATTTTCCAAATATCTCTTGCAAATAAACGGATAATATAAAATAAATGCAGTTTGCATGAGATTTAATAACAATAAGCCATAAAGAAAATACTCATACTGCGTTTTCCAGTTAAAATTGTTGTTATAAATTACAGTTAAATTATTATCGTATTATAGTTATAAAACGTATCACATTCTCTTTCTCTTATATATATAATATGAGTATAAAATATTTCCATTCAATTTATCATATAATAATTGATAATATATAACAAAAAATAAAATAATATAAAAAATAAAATAATTTTAAACTTTATGAAACTCTTTCTAGTTATATAAATATGTACACGTACATGTTCAAATTTAATCCTCTAAAATCCAAAATCTGACGTTGACAAGCAAAGTTGAGCAACCATCACGTTGAAAATTCCAACATGCTCGCTTAATACACCTTCAGCCGACATGAGTTCATAAGGCCGAGAGGAAGCAGCCGTCCGTTTATCGCGCCACGTTCCTGCATTGAATATTTCCATATTAGCACGTCGCGAAGTCACGCCGTCTCTGAAAGTCCACAGCTAAACGTCCCGTCAGCGAAAAATTCTCTTCGTCTCGAGAGTAGATATATAGATATCACGAATATCTCCGAAATCATCTCACCTTGGCGAATCTGCGCAATGTAAATTTTACGATCGGTGTCAAACTTGTCTCGTCACTATAGAACATGAACATTATCGAACGATACCGCAAATAGCAATAATATTATCGAGACGAAAGAGTAAAGAAAAAAATCACAGCGCGACGTTACGTACAGCCAGAAATGATGATTATTATGCTAGTATTTTATGCTCCACTGAAATAACTCGCTTCTAACTAAGCTCATTTCGTGACAAAGCTTATGCACTTTCAAGAACTTCCGGGCCGCTTCCTCACAAACCTTTCTTCTCATTTCCTTTCGCCACGGATTCGAAGCAACAGCGGTAACGCAACGGTGTTATTTTTCATTCTTTTCTTCACTCTTATTGTTTGTTTCTTTTTAAGTATACTTCTTCATAAATGAAACAAAAACAGCAACGAATTCCAGTCGACTTAGTTCCTATTACCGCATTTTCCTTCCTACGAGTATAAAGCGCATTTTCACTCCTAAAAAGAATAATGTAAGAATTAGAATCTACGAATTCTCGAATGTTCTCTATAATTCTAGAATTCTCTATAATTAAAGTATTTTTAAAGAATTTGTCTTAATTTAAAAAGCGATATTAACTTTCTACCGGCAATGTGAAATTTTTGATCATAGTCTGCAATTTAAGTTTAACATTGAAGTTCACAATAGATTCTTTTTATTATTCCGGACTATATAAAAATTTATGAAATCTTTAACAAGTTTTTATCATAATAAAAGCCATACTATATTTCATTTACATTGTACAAATTTAAATGTTGAAAAAATATAACAGATATCGGTTAAAATTTCATAACTTTTATAAATAAGTATGAAAAGAATCTTTCCTAGTTACTGTAATCTAATACTTGAGAATCTAATACTTGAGAGTGTACAGTATAATGTGTTGGCTTCAAACAGTTAAATTATTTAAGCACTTAAAAATGAATTCTTATATGAGTTAAAAAATTAAGTTTTCTCGCGAAAAAAATAAAATCATTTTTATGACAAATTAATTATTAAATTCTTTTTATTTAATTTAATCAATATGAGTACAAAGATTCCAAAATAAAAATATCATATGATAATCTATATAATAATGTATACAATTCTTTTCGCTATCAATTTTCCGTACAAAACACATTACATAGTTTTCCTTTCATTTGACCAATAATAAAATAAATATTTTTTGCGTTTTTCTAATTTGACAAAGCTTTCTGAAGAAGTTTCTTTTTTTATTTCGTATTTCATGAAATATGTATGTCTAATATCTCCATAAATAAATTGAGTTTGCAATTACATCAGTGAAAAAATTATAAAATACTGAAAAATCTGTTTTAAAAGTGAAACCTTTATTTATGTACTTATTAAATTAGTATAAAAAAAAAATTAAATCATGAAAAAGAATTCAAATTTTTTATTTGCACAAAATCTTATGCGATCTACAACATATGAGTCGCTGAGTGTACTGTCATAACTTGTATTTATCCTTGCAATAGATTGGCGTCCAAATACAAAAAGCGTCATTGATGTCTTCCCGTTTGAAATTAGTTTCCTCCGATCAAATACATCGCATTTAATTCTTATATCTAATATATATTTCTTATATTATTGTTTCGTTTTTCATTTCTTATGCTTTGATACTGAGGAAAAATATTAAAGATATTATTATAATTTAATATTGAAAAATTTTGCTATTTCATATTTCATAATTAAACTCTAATTACCTAAAACAATTTAAAATATTTCTGGTAATAAACACTGAAAAATAATTTCAAAAAATAATTTTAATAAAAGTAATTATAAGAAACAATACTAAGAATAAGTATAAATTATTACACAACAGTTTTACAATAATGCTAATAAATAACAATATTTGTAAAAATATTATATATCATTACACATTGATATTAATATTAAATTTATTATTACGTTATAATATTAATGATTTCAAGTTACATTAGTAATATTTTCTTTTTTGACATTATATATATGTTACCTGCAGTTTTAAAAGAACGTTAGCGAACCTGATAATAATGATAAATAAATATCTAGATATGATATGTATACTCATTGACTAAAAAGTTGCAATAATTTTTTTTCTATGGTTTTCGGAATGCAGCCTACTCACCAAGCGATTGATCCTTACTTATAGATCCATAAATAAGAACCAATCACTCAGTGAGCAGACTATATTCCGAAATCCATTAAAAAAAAGGTGTTGTAATCTTTTAGTCGGCGAGAAGAGTGATCGGAGGGAATTAATTTCATCGGGAAGGCATTAATGACGCCTACTGTACACATACAATCTCAATATTACAAAGTTTTTTTAAAAAATAATATCAAAACCAGCTTTCTAATCATTCTCTTAAAATTCACAATCAAATAATCAGCATGATTTAAAAGACCGCGCATTGCTGGTAGAGAGTTAATCTGATTATCTTTTTATACACAAATTTGTACATTTGTCGTTGTATTGTAAAATTTTGCTATAAATTCAAGTTATAATTAATATCTTATTATTATATTTTGATTATATACTATTTTTATTAATTTTATTATTAATTTTTTATTATTGGCTTTCATGTTGCTTAAAACATATACTGAAAGGAAAAATTAACTCAATATGACATAGCATTTTAATTGGTTGCAGCAGCCAATCTTATTTTTCTTTATCTTTTTGTTCTATGTAATTAATAGAAGTTCTAATATAGTTATCATATATATTTAAAATTGAAGATTAAAAGATTTTAATGTTTAACTATAGTGTACTGCGTAATATTCGAGATTTTGCACAAAGATTTACTCGCTAAATCTTGCTTCCTTTTAGATTCGTTATTGCTGCTTGGTAACATCTGGATCACGGAAATAGCGCTTCTTCCACTTTTTCCTTGCCTCTTTTTCCGGTGTATATATACTTCCTCAAATTAAGCCAGAAACAGTCTGTTCGGACAGGATAAATTGTATCATTCCTACCCTTTCTTCTTCAATTCTAAAAGTTCAATTCTAACTTTTACTCGTAGCATTATTGTTTATATGGAAGCTATTGAACAATATTTTGATAATATACGTGTATATTATACTTCTCGGAATGCATATATTGTTATTATAAATAATTCGAAAGAGCAACATTTTAATTGTACCATATTTCTTGAGAAGCAAATACAGATATAATTACTAACATATACGTAAATATATATCATTCTACGTCCATGTTATGTAGCACTTGTATTCACATGGCTTGCTGAGCATATATTGCTGCGTTCAGTTTAATCGCTCACGCACTTTAAATATCTATAATCATCATATTTTTATCGTTCGTTAGACGTAAAAAAGAATAGAAGTAATGAATTAAAATCGAACGCAGTCATTGTTATTATAATCTACGCTTTAGTAATTTTAAAATTAAGCAAAAGATGTGCTAAATTTAAGCACACATATCTAAGAAATTCAATATATAATTCAATTTTATAACAGCTATATAGTATAAAATATAACGAAAATTATTTATAAATCATTAAAATATTATCATATATTTATTACTTCAATTCATCGCTGTTGTACTCTATGTGTAAAGTAATTTTGTTTGACATTTTACTCAGCAAACGAATTATGCTTAATCAACTTATCGCGAATCTAAATTCGACGAGACATTTACATTTAGGAGTTGCTGTTTCGCGTTTTACCCTACCTCGAATTCTTTTCCCCTCAGGTATTTCACCCAGAAACTCAGCAACAACTCCGTCTAGAATTGTTCGCCTATGTACCGCTTCTCCTTTTCGTCGGCACTCGGGGTAAGCAAAAGTTTCAGGTACGGGAAATCACAGTACATCCCGTGAAAGTTCTTTAAACAGTCAGACGCCACTGACGGCTCTCCTAACGAAGAGCTCAGAAGATGGATGGTGGCGGATCTCTGAAGCTCTTGTCTGCCAACAGGATTTGCTGGTTCCCGAGAATCTCCGAACTCGTCAGATTCTGCTTCGTGTTTGCATGTAATTTTGAAATCCGTAGTGTGAGCATGCGGTCACCTTTCGGCAGATTTCCTTATACCGGATTCGCAACAAATTTTTTTTTATGCAATTAAGTTGAAAAAATTTTTTTTCAACTGAACTAGATCTTGATGCTCAATAACATTTCAATGTGAATTTATATACATATCAAGTTCTGTACATCAATTTAATTTTAAAATGATTTAAAATGCAATCCTAAATCAAAACTGGGATAACTAATGTCACAAATTAAATTGACAAGCAGTTTAATAATATTGATGCTAATGAATATTTTAAATACTATAAAGAAATTTAAAAAAGAGAGAACAAAGAAGAAAATAATAATGATCCGAAAATCTCCAAATGGATAATACGAGATCACTCGACTACGATGTCAAATTTATGATAAATGCAATTCAATTATTTCTTATTGTTATAAGAAAGCATCTAATAATTTACAAATGGATCCTACTACTCTACTTCGCGGATAAGATTAAATTGACCATCACCGTGCGAAAGTCCCGAGATTAATAAGTTTTATGTTACGTACATCTCAGGACAATTTTCATGATGGCATTATAAGCAACGTTCGCCGAGAAGAGCACACCGGGAAAGTTGCCCAAGATCTCCCTAGAAAAGTCACCGTAGCGCAAGAAACTTTCGTAGTCACGCACTGCGGATGGCTCCTAAGTTCCGACGAAGAGGAAGTCGCCACGACGCAGGAAGATGAGTGCTTGCTTATATAAATGTGTTTGCGAGAATGTCTTGAAAATTAAATTGTTGACAAAATATAAACAACAATAAATAAATAAAAAAATTGTTATACGAACCTGTATAGTGAATGTATAAATTTAATGTCTTTTTGATATGCCATCTATAATAATAGTGGCACTATTTGTTCATTCACTTTGATCTAACGTATATAGGGAAAATTTGTCATTTGAAACATTGTAATTACATCTGTTTTTTATTTCTGACGTTCAAATGAAAATTTTTTTGGATACTGTCAGCTCTTTACATAAGATAACGAATTTAAATTGCTTTTATTAAGATTTGTATTATTATTTGTTAACCGCATGCAGAATAATCTCTTACATGTTCTTGATTAAGTCAAAAAAGTTGCATTATAAAAATTTAATTCTAATTTTAAATTTGTAATATTTTATATCATTCATTATATCAATTTAAAATTGATTTTTGTTGTTATTAGTCAGCACAATTCCCCCTTCCTCTTTCCTCAAACATACAACGCTTAAAAAGCGTTAAGAAAACACTAAAAAAATGCTAAAGAAGCGCATATAAGCGCTTTAAATTGTTTTGTGATTTATCTCTCTTGCTTGAATTAGCTTGAATTTCTCATTGGATCCGCTATTATTATTATTCTTAAGCTTGATTCAGCTAATAGGCGCGAATTAACACGGTGAATAGCCAGATTCAGATAAGGACTTTTTGGACTTGACTCACAAGTCTCTCTTATTATGTCGTTAATAAAAAAATGTTTTTTATATATATATATATATATATATATATATATATATAT
>Ga0157364_1001907_pt1 | contig 18624 bp, 20 predicted proteins | sample AttsexASBM2_FD_111476 | JGI IMG/M metagenome (GOLD analysis project Ga0157364, IMG submission 111476) | Fungus gardens microbial communities from leaf cutter ant in Ribeirão Preto, State of São Paulo, Brazil - Atta sexdens ASBM2 | ecosystem: Host-associated > Fungi > Mycelium > Unclassified ...
CTTGAATGAACCAAACACTGGGATTGAGGCTTCATAACATAAGACTAAGACTACTAAACACTCTCTTGACACAACAATCTATCTCCATTCTCATCTTATCAGGTATGGTAAGTGCTACAGTAGCGGACATTAGCTTTTTCAACCTCTCAAATGCTCCTTTCTCTTTAATTTTCCACTTCTATTCCCTTCCCCAATGAATGACTTGACGAATTTGACAAATCCTTTGACAAAGTGCTGATCAAATCCTAGAAATTGTCAAAATCCCATTTTCCTCTGGGCTCTGGTGTTGGAGAGAACTCTAAAGCAGCAATGCATAGTGTGACAACTGGTAACCAGACTCAATCCTGTTATAACAAGCACACCCAGGTTCTCACCTTATTAATGACAACTAGTCTACCTTTACATACTACAATAGTATGTGCACTTATGAAAAGCAGATGGATTGTTGGCTGAGGCGTGACATCACAAAGATAGACTTTCTATTTCTTCTCTCTTGATCTATTATCTTTCTCTCTATTTTACACTATTATTAAAGCAGATCACTTTGATCTTATCCAGTTAACAGTCTAACAGACTGCCAGGCAATGCTGGGACCAACTCTACCAATGCTTGGACCAGAACTGTGTAGTCCATGCTGTGCTGATATTTCTTTTTACTTATAAAGGACTCTAGTGTAGAGCAATGAACCTTAGCCATTCACATATATTTGTGTTGGACTGAGTACTTGCTTCTAATATAGATGATTATATAGAGTGAAATCACTTCAACAAGTGTGTTCCTTTATGTTTTATATTTATTATCAGATTGATAGGACTTGATTTTTAATTATGTAAGTGAGTCACAGGGTGTGACATCATAAAAACATGATAATATATTACATGGTAGAGAGAGTTATTGTTTATTTCCACTTTCTATACTGTAATGAGCAAACTCACTGAGTGTACACTAAGATAAATCCAAGTAGTTACACTCCCCTGGCAGAGTGGTATGTGCATTTATAAGATGAAACCAAATAATAGTTTAGAAGTAAAATGTGGAGATGTCTGGTTAAGAAAAATGTTAGAGTAGGTCATGTTAGTAATATTGGCTATGGAAATGGGCAGAGGCCAATAGTAGTGAATAATAAACATAAATTAGAAGAGAAATATTAACATAATTATAAAGAGTATGAGAAACATAGTAAAGGGAGTATGTTAAGAACACAAAGAGTGAACTTAGTTGTTTCTTATTTTCATTTTATTTTCATTTTTATTTATTTTTTCTATTTTTAGAACTTAGAGTTAGGGTTAGTGATGACATCACTTGGTAGGCTTAAAAATCTAAATATTCCAGTATCTTTTCTTTTTTTTGTTGACAATAGGCTAATTATTGCTCAGAACAAATCTTTTGACATCTCTAACTCTCATCTTTATTGTAGTTACAACGTCCTTTCTAAATTACTTGATAGTTTTGGCCTCATCATCAAATGTTCCAAAACTGAAATCTTTCACTTTAGCCGATCCCAGGGTTTATTCAATCCTCCTCCCCTCGATCTCTCCCTACTTGGTGGACCAATACTACGACCCAAGGACTCATAGAAATACTTGGGCTTTATCTTTGACCGCAAGCTCTCATTCCACAAGCATATTGATTTCTATGCCAACAAAGCGATGTCAACAGTCAAATGTATGAAACTCCTAGGAAACTTGTCGCAAGGCATTAGCCCTATCCAGAAACGTCTACTCTACAGATGCTGCATCCTCCCCATTGTCCTATATGGATTTCAACTATGGTTTTACATCAAAGCCCCGATTTTGTATCACATGAAAACCCTCAACAAGATGCAGAGAAGAGCAGCTATTTGGATCTTAGGAGCGTTCAAAACTTCGCCTTCCATGGGTATTGAAGCCATTGCTGGAATAATTCTGATCAAATTCCACCTCCAGAAAATTGCTAGGAGATCAGAAATCCACCCTCTCAAACTCTCTCCGAGCCACTTACTAAGAAGTCTTATGGATGATTCTTTATCTTCGTCCATCACGCCAAACTCCTACCGCATTGGATCACTGACCAATCGCCAAAGAAACCTAACCAAAGGTCACCTTATTGACTCCCTCAACAAAGCTCTCGGGATTTTCCCTTTATTTTCTCCCCTTAATCCTGAATTTTCACCTGGTCTTTGTATTACAGACGAATTTTCTAATTGTTTCTGTTTCAATTTAGTTAATAAAAAAGAAAAAGAAAAATACAAAACCTGTGCCCAAGAACTAGATGACATGGTTCTAAGCAACTCCTCCTCGCCCCAATCTGCCCTTGTGGTAACGGATGCTAGCATCAAACATGATATTGCTATATCGATCTTGCATGTCCACATAGTGTAACGACCTTAAGCTTGAGCTCAGGTTGCACTTAGGCAAAGAATTGAGGAAGTATAAGGGATTAGATAGAAGTGGTAAAGCGTAAGGATACAGGAATGTATCTATGCTACTTATACAAGTCCATTGTCCAACCATGAAGTATACATGAGGATTAAAACATGAGGAAACTACAAGGATAAGGCGAGGTAGCAACACCTACTGCATGAGGTGCTGACTGAGACTACATGTGGCGCAGCTGATCATGTCATCATACCCTTTCCCATGTCCATGCTGTTTCCTAGAGGCATCGATTGTAACACATAGCGAATCGCCCTCTCACCAAGACCATTCACCATGCTTTGTTTGTGACAAGCACTGAAGCAGAACTGTTTGCAATCAGGTGTGGTATCAACCAAGCCTGCTCCATCAATAGTGTCTCCAAGATCATAGTCGTAACTGATTCCATTCACGCTGCTAAGAAAAATTTTGACAATGAATGCCACCCCTACCAACTCCATTCAGCAGCTATCCTTAGCGAGTTGCGAAGATTTTTCAATTCCAATCTCAACAACTCCATAGAGTTCTGGGAATGCCCAAGTTGCCTCAAATAGGGACTTCATCTCAACGTCGACAAAGACTCCAAATCTTTTCATTCTACTCCGTCATATCCTTCCAAGATCTCCTGGGATTACTACAAGAAAATCAACAGCAATGACACCATTAACCTCTGGAAAATGACATTCCAAGCATCTGACAGCAAAGGAAATAACTTCCTTGATCTATTAGATGACGACTATAATCCTATCGTTCCATCTTACATCAAAGGTGGTTCATGGCTTCAAGCTTTTGGCCACTCCAACTTGCTATGTGCTTGAGCCACAAGAACTATCACTAACCATGCTCCCATTGGGGAGTATTGGTTAAGGTTCCTTCCCAACATGGACTTTCATGTCCATGCAATAGCTACCCCATCAAAATAAGAAGACATATCCTCCATGAGTGCACAAGGTTTAACAGATACTGGAACCCAAGGAGAGACTCTTTGAATCATTTTGTAATGTTCTTGATCACAAATCCCAATACTTTCGCATTTGTAGACAACTAATGTAGATCTTAGCTTTTCTTCTAGTTGATTAGTCCTTTTCATTTCCTCTTTTCCTTTTATTTTCATTTTGTCTTATCTCTCTCTTAATTTTCCTGTAGTATGCTTCTCCTGTATGTAGTAACGAAAGTTGCTACCATGGTCTGCCTATGTGCACCATGTAATAAATTGCTGATTTTTTTTAAAAAAAGATGACATCACTTGGTCACACATCAGTCACATCAGATGACATGGTAACAGTCACAAGTCACATGATACATGGAAGAATATAGAAAGTTCTGAAAGAATGATGTCATACAACATATGAAACATATGTTGACCTTAAGGCAGATATCTGGTTGTTTAGGGTAGGCTAGAAATAAGCTCATACAGACTATTAGGTATCGGTATATAAGATAGACAATCTTGTACAGAGTTTTCTATTCAGTTCTCTTGTGTTAACCCAATATAAGGTTCTATTCATTAATCCACTCTAAGATCTTTGAGTTGTAACAGAGTAGAGATTACAACTTGAAGTGGCATGATAGTCTAGAGAGAATTCTTAGTTCTTCTTAGAATTCTTCATATCATATTTAGTAAGTAGAGGATCTTTAATAGTGGATGTCATATTCTATTCCAACTACATCTGTCTGAATCTATGAATAACACTCCTTCTCTCATCTACACTTTCTAAACTCTTCTGGTGTTATGACCTTAAGCTAGGCTTAGGTTGTGGCTTAGACAAAGACTTGAGATAGAAATTAAAGAATGGTCAATTGGTAAAGCATAAGGATACAAGAATGTATCTACACTATATATATCAATTGTACATGAGGATATTGTCCACCATACATGAGTCCATGAGTCATATAAACATGAGAAAAGAGCAATGAAATAACACCTACTATGTGAGGTGCTAACTGAGATAACTACAGCATAGCTGATTATATCATTATACCCTTGACCTTATTGTTCATATTGCACCCATGAGGTAGTCATTGTAACATTATCCCCATTTTAGCATTCATGTCCCCATGAATTTCAATCCAACAATACAAGATCTCCAACCACATAAAAGGCAACTACTTTCTTGTTAGGATCAATGATGATTCATCCTTGTAGTATTATTGTGATGAAGTAGAGTTCATGTGGTAGTTTTCTCAAATACATATTAATAGGAAATCCTTTCCTTGATGTATTTGTATTCTGTTGTTGTTCAAGGAATGCAACTGCTATTTTGTTCCAGTATTATTTGTTTGTTTCTCCTTGAGGTCATAAAGATTTGTAGTTTGGTGGTGGAGTAAATATGACTGTATTGATTGTTGATTGAATGAACTTTATGTATTTTTCTAGGTTGTTGATCTTGTCTTGGACAAATGTTGGCTCTAGTGTTTTAGGTTTTGTTAGTTTCTTGTATGGTTTATACAAGAATATTTTCTTCTCATTCTGTGCTCCTTTTCTTTTCATCTTCTTCTGTTCTCTTTTTTCTTTCTTATATAACTCTTGAATTTCTTCAATGTTCCTATCTACATATGTGTTTCCTTTTTCTTTACAACTATCCAATTTATCAGCTAACATCCTTTGAACTTGATATACTCAATTCTCTATATCACTTTGTACCATATTTTGTAGGTCTTCCAATATACTGAATATACTTGCTGTATTTTGGGAACAATGATTGTTACTAGCTTGTAAAATGATTCCTTTGATCTTTGTGATTGTAGTATTTGTTTCTTCTGCCATTTTCACTAAGTCTTGTACTTGCTTTTATATATTGATCATTATCTCAATTCTCTACAATATTTTGTAATAATGTTTTATCCAATATCTGCATTCTTTGTTGAAAACTTTGGCTAAATCCATGTTGTTGAGTTTTTGTGATATGTATGGGTTAGAGGAGGTAGGTATGGTAACAAATTGGTAGGCCATTGGGATATTTGATTGTTTGAACTGTCAAAATGGGATTTTATCCCTCTCTTTTATAGGTTTCAACTCAAAATCTTTCTCCAATAGTTGTTAATTACCTATTTTGTATAAGATAACCTTGTTTCCATAATCCACTGGTCATGTTTGTCACCATATTTCTTCAAATGTACTAAAAATTGAGTTCTCTATCCTCATTTCCTAAGTCTTCTACTTCATATTCTTCTTCTTCATTAATAATTGTTGATAGTGGTGCCAGTTCCATGTATTGTCCTGAAAAATGTGGTTTCTTACATTTTGTTAGTAGGTCTTTATTGAACATGTTGTGAATCATCTATTCTTCTAGAAGCTCCAGTTGAAATACTCCTTGTCCAATATTCTTGAAGATTCTAAAAGGTCTGTATCTTTTCTGATCAAGCTTCTTTGAGGGTCTGTTCAAATGAATATTTTTGGCTTCCAACCATACATTGTCTCCTACCTTTAATTCTTGCAGATTCTATCTCTTCTTGTTGAGCTACTTCTTCATAGCTTCTTTAGCTATTTCTATTGATTTCTTAGCTTCCTTCCAGCTCTTTTGTAGTTTCACAAGAAAACCTTCAACCTTTGGGAAATTCATTTGTACCATGAGGTTTTCTTTTCATAGATGTCATCCAAAGTTAAGTCTAAAAGAAGTTCTTTCTATAACCACATGTCTTTTATTATTGTACTAGAATTCTACCCTTGCTATCCATTTTGTCCAATTGTCCTGCTGGTAATTTACATAATATCATAGAAATACTTTGATTTCTTGATTTATCTTTTCTGTTTGTCCATTAGTTTGAGGATGATATGCTATTGATAATGTCTATTTTATTCCTAAAGCCTTGGATAATTCTTCCATAAATTTTGAAGAAAATTGAGGTCTCTTATCTGTTAGACATACAAAGCTTGGATACTAACTTTTTCATTTAATTTTTTCTTTTTTTTTCTTTTTGATTTATTTTTCTTTTATAAACTTAGGGTTAGAGTTAGAGTGACATCATGATCACACTGTCACACATCAGTCACATTAGATGACATGGTCACAGTAATAGTCACAAGTCATGAGGTCACAGAAAAAGATGTAGAAGGTTTTGGAAAGATGATACCATATAATGTATAGAACATATGTTGACCTTAAGGCAAATACATGGTTATTTAGAATAGGCTAGAAGAATAGTAGCATGAACCATAATGGCTTAGTATATAAGGTAGACAATCTTATACAGAGTTTTCTATTGAGTTTTCTTGTGTTAATCTAATACAAGATTTTTTTCATTGACCCACTCTAAGATCTTTAATTTGTAATACTATTACTCAAGATTTTTCTTGGTATCCTATGTAGTTTCCAAATTTTGTCTCAATAAATCTTTGCAATTTCTTGAGATAATATTGCTGTTGTTACTGCCTTGAGTCATATTATCTTCATAAATTAATTAACTATTGCCACTATTGCATCTTTTCCATTTGATTGTAGTAGTGGTCCAATAATATTGATACTAATTTCTTGCCATAATCCCTCCAGTGTTTCCAATGGGTAAAGTTCTCTAGCCTTATTCTAGTGCTATACTTTGTTTTGTTGATATTTTGTGCATCCTTGAACATATCTTTTGATGTCTTTCTTTATGCCTAGCTACCAGTAATTTCTCTTAATTAACTCCATCATTCATTGTTGTCCTAGATATCCAACATCTACTGGATCATGATTCTTCTGTAACACCCATTCTTGAATTTTCTTATTATTGGGAATGTAAATACTTCCATCAACATAAATAATTCCATTATCTTCCCATGTTTGCTTATCTTCTTTCTTCAATTCCTTGATCATTTCATTTTCTCTTGTACTGTTTTGTCATATATTTCATAGTTTCTTTCTGCAGGTTGCATTGTTCTTGAAAAACACTATTGGTTTCCATTTTTCTTCTTGTTCTTGAAAAAGAACTTCTTCTATGGCATGTTTTGAGACACTGGTTTCCACCCTGAATTTACCTTCCTTTCTCAGCAGAAAGAGTACCAGTTGACTTGTTATCTTCTCTTTAAATGCCTTCTGATGTTTATCTGTCCAGTTCCATTCTTTCTTTTCCTTTAGTTTATTAAGAGGTTTTGCCATATGATGAAGTTCTTAATAAATCTTCTGTAAAAATTCACAAATTCCAAGAAACTTTCTACCTCTTTGACCTTAGTAGGTGTACTCCATTCTTTGACCTTGTTGTTTTCCATCTGAACTTATTCTCAACCTACAACTACTTCCAATATCAGGATTTCTTCTATATTGAAATCACATTTTGACTTCTTAAAGCATAGGTTATGTTTTTCTACTATCTGAAAAAATTGTATTATTTGTTCTTCTAGTTCTTTCTTTGTTTTTGCTGGTATAACAAAGTCATCTATATAATTGGCCAATACTCCTTCATCTAGTAATTCCAAAAATATACTATTCATCATTCTTTGGAATGTTCCTAGTAAGTTGTATAGACCAAAGTACATTATTTGAGATTTGAATAGATCTTTATTTGTCAAAAAGGCTACTTTCCATTTGTCTCCCTCTTTTATCCATATGTTGTTATATCTCCAGATAAGATCCAATTTATTGAAGTATTTAGCTTCCTTTAACTTGTTGATGACTTCTTTTATTAACAGTAATGGTGTTTTGTTCTTTATTATGACCTGATTGAGTTTCTGGTAATCTTAAACCAAATGTAGTGACTGGTCCTTCTTTAGAATGTAGAAACATAGTGTTACATAACTTGACTTTAATTCCACTATTAATCCAGCTTTCAACTGTTTATCCAACTATTGGTTTAATGCTTCCTTTTCTTTGATTTTCATAGCATAGGGTTTTGTATTTAATTCCCTTGGTACTTCTTCCATTAAGTTGATCTTGTGGTCCTATTTTCTTTTTTCTGGGAATTTTTCAAACTTCTTCTTATTGAATAAATGTATGAAAGGTCAAATGTACTCTGGTAAATCTTCTGGATTTGTTAGATCCAGTTCCTTTCCTATATCCATTTTTGTTGTAGACTCAAAATCTTAGTGTTGGTAATGAGAATAAACCTTGTACCGGGTTGACATAAGAGAACTTGATAAGGAGCTCCTACTCTATCTAACCACTATATATACTAGAAGTCCTGGTCCATGCTACAACATTATGTAACTGGCCCTAAAGTCCATGCTCTGTCTTCATGTCCTATTACTCATCCACATGTGTTTTCCTTAAGGCCACCATGCTTCCTACATGTACTCTGACATCATACTCTTAATCTCTGCTATACATGTGCACACCATGTGCACACCATGAGGAACCATTGTTCTTTGATGTCACTTCTAACCCTAACTCCTTTTCTAGACTCTTCCCAATCCTTCTAGACTATAAGTCCTTCCAGACCACTCTAGACTCTATTACATGACTTCCAGGTCATGTGCCTATCTCCTATCTCTCTTCCATTGTAGACTAATAATTAACTACTGTTCTAACCCTAACCCTATCTAAAGTCTGTCCACACTCTCATACTATAACAATTTTGTCCTTGTCTTGCATTTCTATTGCTTATGTCCTTCTTGTCTTGAATTCAATATCTTGGTGTTTCATCTTGGATGATTCTAGACATCTTGTAAATAGTATTTTACCATCTTTCTAGTTTACTTCTAGATTGTGCTTGACCAGCCAGTCATGTCCCAAAAATATATCTGTACCATTTAAATATGTTACCATTGCTTCCAAAGTTTCTTTATGTCTATTGATTTTTATTTCTAGTGGTGCTATTCTCATTACTTTTCCATTCTTGGTTCCATCTGTATTGAATACCTTGAATGAGAAATTGACTGGTTTTGTTTTGATCTTTTTGTTCTTAATCAGTTGTTCATCTATTCCTGTATGAGTGTAACCCAAATCCACAAGTGTCTTGACTTTAAGTTTCTTTCTGTTCTTTATCTTGATTTTTACTTGCACATTTAACTCTCTCTCAGTGTTCTTCCTTCAGTATAGAATAATATATCAATTCTGAGATTTAGTTACAGAGATCTCTTCTACTGTACCTACTTGGGATCTTCTCTAAAACCATTCTCTTTATCTTTATTGTCTAATTCTTTCTGAACACTCCTGTTCTTTATCAGCTGTTTGCATTTGTATTCTTTTGTAATATAACTAACTTGTTTGCATTTGAAATACTTTCTTGTATCATTCTCTTTCTTCTTTTGGCATTCTTTTGCCATATGCCTATACTTGTTGCAATTAAAATACTTGGATCTTCCATCTTTGTCATAGTTTTTTTTGGCTTTGCTAATATCCATAAGCATTTCTCACTCTTTATATGTCATTCCTATTCTAGTCTTATAGTTATACTGGCCTTCTGTTGATTCATATTCTTAACTAACTCAGGTAATTGCTACCTTTTATTCTTTTAACATCTTTGGTACTGCTATGGGTGGGTATCCTAATATTGTCTTAATAATGTCTGCTTGAACATTCTTCTTGAATAAGAATATTGTATACAATTCATCTGTATCTGCCTTTATTGCTAGAGCTTCAAATTCTATCATGAAGTTGGCTGTGTTCTTCTTTTCTTGTTTGAACATTTTAATCTTCCATTCAGCATCTGCAGTCTTAGTCTTGTCACTAAACATTATCTTGATTTCTCATACAAATTCTTCCTAATTCTGGGTTTCTGTTTCTTTGTCCAGCTCATTAAGCTTCTTTTAGACATAAATGCCTACTACACACTCTCTAAGATAGGCAAGAATTGCTGTGATTCTGTCATCAGTCTCTATGACAATATTTTCCCCCTCTACCAGTATTTGAATTTCATTCTGTCCCTGTTGAACCATCTTGAATCTGGGACCATACTCTTAGGCACTATAACCTGTCTGTTGTTTCCTTGTGTTGCTACTGGTGATGATATTTCTATATCTATTCATTTGTTTGTACTTTCTGAGGCTTCATTTGTGATCTGCAATGATCCTAATCTTTTTAATAATGCCTCTACATCATTTTCCCTATAGGAACTCATCTTGTTTGTTCATGGACTACACCACATGTATTTCATTTCTTGTCTGATGGTAGTTCCATCTAATTGTTCCATGGACTAACCACTATGTACTCTCTTCTTTTGCAAGGTGAGCTATCAATACTTTACTAAATGTTATGACCTTAAGCTAGGCTTAGGTTGTGACTTAGGCAAAGACTTGAGATAGGAAGTAAGAAATGGTTAATTGGTAAAGTGTGAGGATACAGGAATGTATCTATACTATATACACCAATTGTACATGAGGATATTGTCCACTATACAAGTCTATGAGTCATATAAACATGAGGAAAGAGTAATGAAATAACACCTACTACATGAGGTGTTGACTGAGATAACTATAGCACAACTGATTATATTATTATATCCTTAACTCCATTATCTATGTTGTATCCATGAGGTAGTCATTGTAACATCTGGTATGGATCAACTCTCTCCATTTTTCCTCAGATATTCCTACTGATTCTTGCCAAACTTTATAGACTTCATTTATGGTATTTGAAGATTACTAGTATACAATATAACTTACTTCATAGTTTCTATTCTAGGTAGTTATTCTAGATAGACTATATAGTGTATAAACTGGTAGCTTATACTGTACTAGCCTTATTGTTATGAACTTAGGTATCAGAGTTACAAAGTCTAAACTTAAGCTTTTTCTAATATTTTTTTTCATTTCTATTTTTATTTCTATCTTTTCCAATTTATTTTCTTCTTTTAGGACTCAGGGGTAGGGTTAGCATAATCTTATAGTCACAAAGTCACATTAATGGTCACACAATCATATAGTCATAATAGAATATAATAGAAGATTCTGGAACAATAATATTATATAATGTGTCAAACATATGTTAATATCATGGTTAATATATGGTTATTTAGGGTAGGCTAAAGTAGTAGAGTATAGACCATCAACCATCTATATATAAAGGTAGATATCTTGTACTAGGAACTATATTGAGTTCTCTTGTATAAACCTTATATAAGGTTCTTTTCCTTGGCCTGTTCTAAAGTCTTGAGATTATAACATTAGAACTCAATATCTACTTTTTAAGACCATCTAGCATAGGGATCTCTCTCTACTTACTCTTTTATCATCCTTGACTAAGGGTAATGTACCCAACATCTAGAAGAATTGCTGGGCCTTAGATATAAAGGGTATACTAACTAGATAGGAGAAACCTAGTCATTTAGTTGTACCAAAGCCCACTGGTACAGGTAGATATATTGTCTTGTGTGGATGTAGTAGATAGTTTTTTGTATAAAAGCCTTATGCTGTAGTGTTCTCTTGTAATCTATTCATATAGAGAAATGGTAAGGTCTCCTATGAGTTCTATCTAGCTTAGAGATTCCCTTCTTAAGGATATTAGCTAATATTTTTTAGAACAGTAGTCAATAAGGCAGTAGACAGGTAGTTAGTAGATAGGATAAGGTGAATAAGAAGAGTGCCACTAGTCTCTATAGAGGAAAATGTTGAGCTCAGAGTACAAGTTAGAGAGTAAGTCCAACACCAGATTCACCCTCTTATCTTAGTAGTCACTACCACCTATACTACCACTTTCAATACTCACAATACCACTATTACCATACACTATAAGTTAACACAGCAATTTAGCAACTATCATAAGGCAACAGTAGGAGCAGCTTGCAATACTGCAGATACAGCTCCAGGCTTTTCAGGAGAGAGGAGTGGGAGGGGAAGAAACAAGTACAGAAGTAGCTAAGCTACAAGTGTTTGACAGGACCTCAAGTAAGGTTTCAGATTTTGTCATAGCATAGAAGTTATATCTATAAATGAAGATGAGAGGAGACATAGTATAAGAATAAATTCAATGGATACTGTCATATATATAGGGAAGATTGGCAGATATATGGAAAGAAAATACACTGGAAGATTGAGAGGAAGATTTACTGGAATATGAAACTGCAGGAGAATTTTTAGTAGGCATCAAGAGAGAGTTTGGAGGAGGAGATAAGGAAATAGTAAAGATGGCAGAATTGAAGAGGTTAGAGCAAGGAGAAAGGACAATAGAGAAAGTTGTTTAAGAGTTTAGAAGAGTAACAAGAGGAAGTAGGTACAAAGGAAGGCTTTTGGTAAAGGAGTTTAAATAAGGAATGAATAGAATGATATGTTGAAGACTCATGGAGTTAGAATGGTAACCAAGCTCTATTGAGCAATAGTATGACCAGGCCATTGTCTTGGATAAACATTGGAGAGAGAGTAGGTTATCACAAAATGAACTACTTACTTATTTGTGATATCTGAACCTTGAGTGCACTCTAAGAGGTTTAGGAGTGATTTAGAAGTTCAATAATGATAACAATGATGATTAAGATTAATATAGATAATAAAGGATAAAGATTGATGTAAATTGATGTTGTTAAGTCTAAGGTCTAGTTCTCAGACACAGAAGTATATACAAAATAGTGATGGTCCATGCACAAGCTGTTTCCAACACATGATCAAAACTCATATCTGATGAGAGCTATTATCTATCATAGCAGATGTCAGACTAATTTTAGAAAATAGCTAATTATGTTACCACATTAATATATTTGTATCTTTATAAATACTTATTGCTTTAGGATATACTATATATTATCAGAAATGGTTTGATGAGCACTTTCTAACACAAGTTCAATCATGTGAATTCATCTATCTATTTATGAAATATAAGCCAATAAAACTTTTACAGTTACTAGTAGCCTGATATCTTGGTTGTTTATTGTCACTTTTGTATATCCTACATATGTGCAAATAGCCCTTATTTTGGGCCTTTCAGCACAACTTAGTTTGTGAAAATTGGTCCACTGGTTGTGAAGATACAAGCTAAATAAAGTTTGTAACAATGGTATAGAACTATAGATATTTAAATGAGTGAACTATTAAAAATAACTATCCTTTACCTTTAATATCAGATATTGTAGAGGATATAGATACTAAGAAAGTATTTACAAAGATGGACTTGAGGTGGAGATATAATAATATATAGATAAAGGAGGGAGATGAGTAGAAGGCAGCATTCATGACATTAGAAGGGTTATTTAAACTAATAGTGATGTTTTTCAGATTGACAAACTCACCTGCAATATTCTAGACTATAATGAACAAAATTCTATGGGATCTTATCAATACTGGTAAAGTGGCAAGTTTTATTGATGATGTAATTATTGGAACAAAAGGAGAGGAGGGGCATGATAAATTAGTAGAGGAAGTAGTAAAAAGATTAGCAGAAAATAATTTATATGTCAAGCCAGAGAAGTGCAAGTGGAAGCTTAAAAAAGTAGGGTTCTTAGAAGTAGTGATAGAACTAGAGGGAATTAAGATGGAGGAAGAGAAGGTGAAAGGTGTTTTGGATTGGCTGACTCTGAAAGGAGTTAAGGATATACAAAAGTTTTTGGGATTAGCAAACTACTTGTTGTAGTAACCACTCACCGGAACGGCACTCGTAGTATGCTGGCTTCAGCAAAGCTCTCCAATGGACTATCTCATAGTGGGGATTACAAGAGAACTCAATAAGGAGCCCTTGCTGTATTGATCCTCTATTTATATTACAGGCTCCTGGTCCATGCTACAACAATATTACTCCTGCCCTAATGTCCATACATCATCCTCATGTCCTATTACTCATCCACATGTATTTTCTATAAGGCCATTATGCTTCCTACATGTGCCCTGACATCATACCTTTAATCTTTGCTGTACATGTGCACACCATGTGTATACCATGAGGAACCCATATCCCTTGATATCACTTCTAACCCTAACTCCTTCTAGACTCTAAGTCTTTCCAGACCGCTCTAGACTCTGTCACATGACTTCCAGGTCATGTGCCTATCTCTTATCTCTCTTCCGTTGTAGACTAATAATTATAATACTTAACCCTAACCCTAGTCCAAGTCTGTCTGCACACTTGTCTTATAACACTACTATTGCTAATTTATTCAAGATTTCACAGCTATAGCTAGACCATTACATGACATAGTAAAGAAGGATTAGAAGTGGGAATGGACAAAAAGGCAGGAGAAGATATTTAGAGAGTTGAAGAGGAAGTTTACAAAAGAACTAGTATTAGCAGTACTAGACTTAGACAAAAAAATAAAGATGGAAGTAGATGTATTAGACTATGTTATAGGAGGAGTACTATCAATGGAGTATGAAGATGAAAGACAGCAACTAGTAGTCTTTCTCCCAAAATCTCTAAATAAGACTGAGAGAAACTATGAGATTTATGATAAGGAGATGTTGGTAGTTATAAAAGGATTGGAAAACTGGAGGTATTTGTTAGAAGACACAAAGTACAAGTTTGAGGTTTAGACAGACCATAAGAATTTGGAATATTTCATTAAAGTATAGAAGTTGAAAAGAAGACAAGCTTATTGGGCATTATATCTGTCAAGATTTGATAAAAATGGGGAAGGCAGATAGACTTAGTAAAAGACCAGACTAGAAAGTAAGAATAGAAAGGGATAATAACAATCAAGTATTTATTAAAGACTGTTGGCTTTGTAGCTTATCAGAAATAGTAATAGATGGACCTGTAGTAGATATAGTAGAAAAGATAAAAAAAGCTAGAAGTAAGGACAAAGAAGTAGTTAGAGTAGTAAAAGAGATGAAGAAGACAGGAGTAAAGATATTATGAGAAGAAGAGTAGTAGATAGAGGGAGAATTGGTATTGAAGAAAGGGAAGGTATATGTACTAAAGGATAAGAAGTTAAGGGTAGAGATAATCTGGTTGCACCATAATATACTGGTAGCTAGACATAAAGGAAAGTAGAAAACAATAGAGCTGGTAATAAGAAACTATTAGTGGCTAGGGGTAACAAAAGATATAGGAAAATATATGGAAGAGTGTGATATGTGTCAGAGGATGAATAATAGGATAGAGATGCTGGTGGGAAAGCTGAAGTTGAGTGAAGTTCCAGAGAAACTGTGGATATATCTAATGGTAGACTTTATCACAAAGTTATTATTAGTAGCTGGGAAGAATATGATCCTAGTGATCTGAAATAGGTTGTTCAAAACAATAGAAAGAACATTGGTCAAGAGGCTAGCATGGTTGTTTAGAGATAGTGTGTAGAAGTTGCATGGGTTGCCAGAGAGTATAGTATTGTAGCGACTACTAGATACAAAATCTAATAGGAATATAACAAGTAAATCTCTCAGTAGGGATATTGTTGTGGGAATTACAAGAGAACTTGACAAGGAGTCTCTACTACATTGCTACTCTATTTATATAAATTACACATGGTCTATGCTAACACTATCTAATCTTGTCCTAAAGTTTATATATTAACCATGAGTTGACTATAAGGTGCACATACTATATTTATATACTATAACATCATTCTTTCTAGCTCTTTCCATCTGAATCTAGACTTATTACATTAAATCATGTGATATGTCATGTGACTACAGTTATTCTTTATCATCTGAAAAAGAAAAGAAAATATAAAATTTGGAAAAAATTGATAAAAGCAAAGAAAAATCCTTGAGGTCTGAAATCATCTTATAATATATAGTATCAGACAGGAGACTGCAGTTTGTAGCAGAGATGATAAAGAAGTCAAATAATATATTGGATATTGAAATGAAGCTGTTGATATTATTTCATCCTCAAACAGATAGACAAATAGAATGAATGAATCAAGAGTTAAAATAGTATCTCTGATTTTTTGTAAACCATAGGCAAAAGGATTGGCCAGAGTAGTTAGCATCAGTAGAGTTTGCAATCAATAATAAGACACATTTGACAACTAAAGTATTTCTATTTATAGAGAACTATGGAAGAGAGTTGAGAATGGGAGTAAACATTAGAAGAAAAAGAAAAATAGAAAAAGCAATAGAGTTCATTAAAAAGATAAAAAAGGTATAGAAAGAAGTGGGAGCAGTATTAAAAAAGGTACAAGAAGAAATAAAGCAGCAAGTAGATAGAGTAAAGAAAGAAGTCAAAGTATGGAAAGTGGGAGATAAGATGATATTGAGTACAAAAAGATTTGGTATTCAAAGAGAGACTGGTAAGGAAATTAGTAGACTATTATATTAGTCTACATATTATTAATGAGGTAGTATCTACTAATGTAGTCAAACTACAACTGTCTACTTCAATAAGAATTTACCTGGTTGTAAAAATTAGTCAAGTAGTATGGTAAAAGGAATAGATTGGAGAACAAAATATAAAAGAGATGAAACCAGTAAAGATAAAGAAGGTTGAAGAGTGGAAGATAGAAAAAATATTAAATAAAAGAAAAGTAAGGGAAGTCATAAAGTATTTGGTATAGTAGAAAGAGTTTATAGTAGAGTATGATAGTTAGGGAAAAGAGGAGGACTTAGAAAATACAAAAGAAGTAGTAGTAGAATTTGAGAGAAGAATAAGCATAGAAGTTAGAAGATAGGAGAAGTTGGATATAATAGAAGAAAAAGACTTCAAAAGAGAGGAGTTACTAGTAAAGTATATAGTAAAGATGTTGTATAGGTGAAATGATGGAAAATTTGAAAATGAGTACTTAAAGAAGTTAGAGAGAAATTAGGAAAAATAGAAGAGAAAAGATAAGATAATATGAGAAGACAATGATTTCTTCAGGAGTAAGAACCTTGAAGGGGGTATAATGTTAGATTTACAAAGTTTGGACTCAAGTTTCTTTTGATATTTTCTTTATTTTTATTTTATTTTATTTTTGATCTATTTTCTACTTTGGGATCTAGAGTTAGAGTTTAGCATAACAATTATATTGTCACAAATCTATTACATAATGTGATACAGTCACCACTATTACTGTTACTATTACATAGTTATATAGTTACAAGAAAATATGGTAGAAGATTTTAGAACAGTGATATTATACAACATATATTGATCTTATAAGGTATATATAGTCTTTAGGATAGGCTAGACACAGTCGTAGTATGGACTATCTAATATAGTATAAAAGATAGATATATTATATTAGGAACTCCATTGAGTTTTCTTGTATAAATTCTATACAAGATTTCTTCTCTTGACCAACTCTAAGGTCTTGAGATTATAACACAGGTATAAAATCAATCAAGCTATCCAACTTTCCAATATTAATTACATCATCCTCATTATAGATTCAATATATGTGGTAAATCATATATTTGATTTGTTAGTCTATTTATATCAAATTTAGTCAATGGCTATCACTAGGGATTTTAGGAAATTCCTCAAAAGAGACCAAAACAATTCCATCAAATTTTGGGATTATCCAAGCTATAATAAATAAACTCTCCACAACATAGTTAACAAATTAAGAAAGAAGTTTGATTTAGTGTCTGTATTTTCTTGCAAGTCTTTATGGGATTTTGACAAGAAAAACAAATGCAATGAAATTCTTAACAATTGGAAAATAACATTCCAAGTATCTGATGATAGAGGAAAATACTTTTTAGACTTTCTTGATAACAATTTAAAACTTATTGAACTGTTTTATTCCAAGAGAGGATTGTGAATGAAATTCTTTGGTTATTTTAATTCATTATATACTAGAGCTTCAAGAGCTATCACCAATCATATGCTAATAGGAGAATATTATCTTAGATTCTTTTCTTGTGAAGAGTTTAAGTGCTCATGCAGTCTTTACCCAATCAAAACTTGACAATATATTCTTCATAAATGTAAAAGGTTCAATAACTATTGGAATCTGGGATATAATATCATATCTTATTTCATACAATTTTTAGAGTTTAATAGTAATGCTTTTTTGTTTGGTAAAAGCATTACTTAGTCAAATTACACCTGCTTTTTGTAAAGTAGTATTATTTATCTTTTTCATTTTCATTTTTTCTTTTTATTTTCATTCATTCATTCATTCTCTCTTTTCTATCTGACTGTATATAGTTACAAAGTAGCTATCACAGACTGTTTTCATATTTTATATAATAAATTGTTAATTTAGGAAAATAAAGGGTTTAATGTGACATTACATATGACATTCACATACAGATCACAGTCATTGTCAAGACCATAAGAAGTGAACTTTGTTTATTTTATTTTTATTTTTTATTTTTATTTTGTTTCTTTTGATTTACTTTTTATTTTTCTATTTTTAGAACAATTAGGGTTAGGGTCAGAAGTGATCGGTCACACTGTCACTGTTGTAACAACCACTCGTCACTCAAGGACAAATGATCTCACAACTAGCAAAGCTCTCAGTAGGCTATCAAGTAACGAATGGGGGATTACAAGAGAACTCGACAAGGAGCCCTCGCTGCATTGCTCCTCTA
>Ga0157364_1001908_pt1 | contig 18608 bp, 10 predicted proteins | sample AttsexASBM2_FD_111476 | JGI IMG/M metagenome (GOLD analysis project Ga0157364, IMG submission 111476) | Fungus gardens microbial communities from leaf cutter ant in Ribeirão Preto, State of São Paulo, Brazil - Atta sexdens ASBM2 | ecosystem: Host-associated > Fungi > Mycelium > Unclassified ...
GTGTGTGTGTGTGTGTGTGTGTGTGTGTGTGTGTGTGTGTGTGTGTGTGTGTGTGTGTGTGACATGTAATGACATATTTGTAATTTTAAACGAAGTATTATAGATGGAATTTGATATATTCTCAAATTATTTTAATAATTAATTTTTTTTATTACATTAATTTCCATTTTATTGGACATCTTTGGTTATAATTACAATTAGTCTAAAATTATTTTAAATTATTAATAATTATAATTTCTAATACTTAGATGTGGCGATACAGTGTTTCTTTTCATTTTTTTGATTATATTTTATATGTATAAAGAATTTTACATAAATCAGTTATGTTGTTATAAAAGATCAAATTATTAATATTTATATTAATGTAAAAATAATCAAATCTAATACATACATTTCTAATAGTTAATACATACATTTCTAATACTAAAGACTTTTAATGTTAATATAATTACTAAAGAATTTTTCGAAGAAACTAATAATCAGTTTTTTTAGATAGCTAATTTTAAATATACAAAATAATTTCTTGAAGGATTACAATATAATATTTTGCCGAAATATTAAAGAAAAGTAAATTATTTGAATTCTAGTTCGCCATGCTTGCGAGAAGAACTCTTATGTAAGGTGTCGGAACCAGTTAGAGATTGTGGCCATAAAGTAACTATTGTTGGTGCTGGTATGATCGGTGTTGCCCTTGCAAATTCACTTCTTTTTCAGGTAGTTCACTCCTTTAAATTTTTTATGGAGTTGGAATTTTAAATACAGTTTGAATTATAATTATTTATTGAATTTACTTTATTTCAAATTAAAATAAAAATTTGTATATTATAAATACAATCAAAGAAAATGCATAAACATTATAATGCATATTTTCATTATATGTATAATATTTTATACAGCGTCCATTGTGTTTTAAATAAACGGTGGAAATATAAAAATTTAAATTTTTAATGATTATTTTGTAAATTTGTATTATTATTTTATTAAATGTTAGCGAATTACTCCGCATATCGCAATGGTAGATGTTTTTCCTAAAAAACTGGAAGGCGAAGGAATGGACTACAACCATGGTTCTGTATTTATAGGGGATCCAAAGATCGAGTATGATACAGGTAATGGATTCATTGAATATGTATTATGCAAAAATCATAGATTTATTTGTTCATGTGCAAATATATATTATAATCGTAACTGTATATGTTACAAAAATATTATGAAAGTCTAATTGATTTTCTATGTACAACAATTTTTTTATTTAAGACGCAAAAATATCTTTTTTGTAGATTTTTGTGTGACAAGTAATTCGAAAGTCGTAGCTATTTGCGCGGGTGTACGACCAGTGAAGGATGAAACTCGACTCGATGTGGTGAAGAGAAATACAGAAATATTGAAAAACATAATACCATCTCTAGCAAATTTTAGTCCAAATGCGGTATTTGTTGTCATTAGCAACCCAGGTTAAAATTAATTAATATATTAAATGATTGTATTTACTATAATAATAATTTACTATATAAGAAACAAAGATTTTAATGAAAGTAACATTATAAATATAGTATTAAAAAATTTCAAATGTTGCAAATTAAATATTTATTCGATATTTCCCTAAAAAAATATTTTGAGAAAAAAATTTTTCATTTTTTCTATATAATATACACGTAGTATGAGTAATATAATATTTGATAAAAATTGAAAAGATATTTTTATTTAAATAAACAGTAAAAGCTTCTTATTAAGTCTATAATGTCTATACACAAAAATTTGATAAATTATAAATGTGATTTTTTTCTTATAGTGGATATTTTGACATGGATCACCTGGAAATTAAGTGGACTTCCGGCTCATCAGGTAATTGGTAGTGGAACTCATCTGGATAGCGCAAGATTTCGCTACTTGATTGCTGATCGATTAGAAATAGCACCGAGTTCGGTCCAAGCGTACATGATTGGTGAACACGGACTCAGTATGGGTAAACTTTATCGATCGATGTGTGACATTTGACACGAGGAGAAAGGCGACGTTACGCATTAAGCGATCTATCATTCGATGTTTCCTAGTTCCGCTCTGGTCCGGAGTGAACGTTGCGGGAGTGCAGTTCCGCGATGTTATCCCGAATATCGGTCTCGAGACAGATGATGAAAAATGGTTCGAAATATCAAAATATGTAGTGAAACTGTAAGTTCAATCATTTTAAATGAACAGAGAAATTATTAGTTTTTTTACATACTTGTCGGATAGCGTATTTGCAAACACTTGAATTTCTTTTATAAAGATTTAATTTATAATTTAGATTTATACATTCTACAAATAATATTTAAATAAATTATATTATAATGTACAAAATCAGCAAACAATTGTACATGTGTATAATTAAACAATAACTTCAATTTCAATTAAAAAGAATTTTTGTAATATTTAATTTTTGTAAGAATTTAATTTTTTATTATATTTATTTTATTTTTTATTTTTTAGAGGTTCTATAGTGCGTTGTCTGAAAGGATACTCAAATACAGCCACTGGACTTTCTGCAGCCAACATCATAGCAGCTATATTACGCAATTCACAAACTATTATGTCAGTTTCGACCTTAGTGCAGGTATAAATATTATAAATTATATATTTGCAATTAATTTACAATTTTTGAAAATAAATAAAAAATTGGTGATATTAAATATTAACTGATACATTCATGAATAAAATATTTTTGGATTGATCATCAAATGTAGTAACACGCGCGTATTGTATTTTATTTTCAAAAATAAAAATAAAATATTTTTAAATAAAATGTAATGTGTAAAAAAATTAATATTGGTGTATGCAAAACTATTATGTTCTATATTAATCAAAATTATCTTCTTAGGGTCATCATGATGTAAATTATGAGATGTTCTTGTCTCTACCTTGCGCGATTGGCGAAAATGGTATCACACAGATAGTACGAATGCACATAACTGAAAACGAGAAAAAGCTGTTTCAAGCTTCAGCGAACTATGTGTACAATGTGCAAAAGGATATAAAAATCAAATAGTTTGAGTAATGGGTGAGAAGGGATCTTGTGAACGTATTTAATTTCTTGTAAAAATACGATTCTTGTATAAAAATACGAGTGTAATAAATTATACGTAGCTTGTCCTAGTACTTCGTACCGTTACAATCGGCACCGCAAAACCATTTACCGCATAACTAAATTTTTGTCCGACTCGTCCAAAGTGACGTACGGCAACCGCGAATGCTCCGATTGCTAATTTATATGAATCTGAACGAAGATTACCAACAGATTCTCCGAATTATGTTCTCTCGAATTTCATGATATTTTGAATCGCTGGAATGGTCCTCGAGAATGACGTTGTTCTTTGACGATTTCCAGATCTTTTAGATCCTAAAATCCTCAAGCCCGATGAGTTGATGTCAATAACCTATTTTATAACACCTGGCAATATCTGGCGTACATGACATTTCGTTGGCGCAACTCGAATCTCCTATTACTTCCGAGTAAAGCCTTTCGCTGAACTGCGGCTTCATATTTTCGGATTTTCCCGTTGCATAAATATCATTGGCACTTCCAGAAAGCGGTAAGAGAGCACGTCATCGTGTTCGCGGCGCGTGAGCGAAAGGTGACCGGTGGATGGTACCAGAAGGCCATTATTACGCCGCAGGCTAGGCCATGGCAAGGTGAGAGAAGGATGCGAAAACTGTGCGCAAGATGGCGTTTTGGAAGTGCTCAGTACTTGCGAATATATCTGCAATCACTTGCGTTTGAACGACCGCACAGGGCCGTAAGAATCTATCCTTGGAGGAACGAAGCATCGCGTAACGAAATATCGTGCATATTTATTGTCATATATACCGTAATTAGATACACTAATGATAATGATACAGTCGATGAATATATAAAGGAGGGGACAATGAAAGAAAACCGGTGCAAAGAGTAATGAAATGTGGAAACTTCTGATAGTAATATCGCTGAGGAGGCGAGAGCGGCACTTTAAACCATTCCCCTTTTACTTGTCGCAGATCCACTTGAAAGGCTAGGCGTGTCGATTGATTTTGAAAGAGGAATTCCGTGTAAACCGTATGTCACAGATGGTTGCAACAAAGTTACATAAATTCCTAGTTGACTTCAGATAAACATGACTTAGGGTGACTCCGAAACATCTAGTTCGATAGGACGGCGCGCTATTCGATGAATACGACAAACATAGAAATGGAATTATCACTTAAAGTGCGTTTACTATCTATCTAAATTATGATATCTCAAGATATACGTTAAATCGATAGTTTACCCAACATGCAATTGATCTTCTGTCGCTTTATTTCTCAATCATGATAGCTTTATAATAGAAAATATGTTGATTTTACACGATATTTCATTATGATTTTCCCATGATTGATACTTCAAATATCTCTTGTAAGATCTTTTCGATGTTTTTGCTGTTATAAAATTTACTTGGTGCATATAAAATTTGCAGGTACCCACTGACAAGATTGAAAAATAAGGAAGATAAATATTTGATGGAATAATATAATCAATCAGTTTAAACAGTCTATATTCAATGTCTAATATTCTTTCTTTCCAGAGAAAAGCTCGATCCTTATACTTGAAAATACTCCAAGCAGATTCAGTGCGAAATGGGTTCTGCAGGTGACGCTCACATCCCTGGTTTCCAGGTGGAGGTGGCACAGCCGGGCCCCGTTCTCCGTTGGTCCCGCCGTTCTTAGTGGAGCTCAGTCAGTAGACAGTCGATCCGTCTGGTCAGCTGGTTTTAACCATTCGCGTATTATAGATCTTCCTCATGGTAAACCTATCGCGAGCGACTAGGTAGATCCCGATGCCGATCTCCTGGTGTCTACTTTGAAATTAAATTAGCTAAACATTGGATAGAACATCAGTGGCCCGCGCGCCGCATGTGCGCGAGTGTGCAGCTTCACCGGAAACATCATCAACACGGTACGAGGGACCAGATCGTCTATAGAAGAAGAGACCGAGTTGAAGAAGAAAGAAGAGGGTAGTGACTTAGGAAAGGGATTGCGCGCGCGCAATCAGACAGGAAATGACCATATCATACGCGAGCGAAGTGCCGAACGGCTCTAGCTTTGGCTGCTTCTGGAGGATTCTAATCAAGTAAGTCTCGCCATTCTCCAACTCGTTTCAATATGCTGAATGAATGTATGTGTTTTTTTGCGGTCTGCGCTTGATGTAGGCACCAGAGCTGTCAATTCGCTGGCAGCTGACAGGTGAGACCGTAGGTGCGTAGAGCCTTGGCAAGAATTGCTTTCCGCGTATTTCTCAATTCTAATCGAATGTAGATACATCGATTGTTTCATTTTTAGGCAATATTCTTCTCGTAATTATAATTTAGCTTAGATCTTAATTTTTGTTATCATGTGAGTAATTTGCTTTTCCCAATTTTTTTATTATTTACAATCGTATCTCGAAAGATCACAAGATTTAATTTTACTTTCGCCAAAGTATATAAATTATGATGATAGTATATTAAACTGAACTGGAAAATTCGAATTGTTGGCATCGCGATTACACGATCATTGCAAAACGTAGCAGTTTCGTAATATAAAGTCAAAGAACATCGGATTGTATTCGAAGATCAAGATAATTTTGTCATATTTTTGGTACAGAATGATTCATGAAATTAGATGTCTAGATGTCTAGACTTCTGGACATGTAGACTACATATTGTCAGTATGTCAGTAAGATGAAGACATTGTGCTATAACGATCGGCTGATCGTTGTGCAACATTTAACTTTCAACTTAATGTGTCACGCTCTCGATTTATAGCTTAGTTTCACAGAAGGAGGTAAGAACAAATATTCTTAAGTAAGAATTTGGCAAATCGTGTCGAAAACAGGAAGATGGACCGTTAAGTATACTAGAATTTGCGTATCAATCAAGAACGTCCAATAGTTCTATAGTTAACCCGTTGCGTGTTTCGAAAAACCCGTCAAAGAATTATCATTGCCGGTTTGTAGTAAAATCGAAACATCAGAAGTGTCCCAAATTTTCAGTCAATACAGAAAACGCGATTCGTTTGAATCACAGTAGCGAAGCACGTAAAACCCGCTAGCACAGAAGTGGCGTTCGGTCAGCATTTCTTGCGCGTTTTAAGGAAATAAGGTTACCGATACGTTGATTTTAAAACGTAGCGGCACCGCATGATCGCTGTGTCCAGAATATATCGCCACTGAAAATTATTGCACTACTACAGTCCCGCCGGCTCGCGCGTCTGTTATCTGCCATGCAATGTAACAATGGCAATGTTTATGCTGGAAGGATTGACATGACAACATCAGTCGGGCACGTGTTTAATCGAGCCACTCGCATATGTAAACCTATCATATGTTTCAGAGTGTAGTATTATTAAAGTTGTGTTTTCTAAATGAATGTGAAATCATATAAATTACGTGACATCTCTCGCAGGTGTTTTTATTTAATTTGTAGAGAGTGCGATGAGGAAAACTGATTAACGACGTAAGATTTCATTGTTCTATCTAATGTATATCTTTTGAAACGATAAAAATAACAAGAGATATTAGATATTATTGTTAATTATTAATCATAATTATTTATTAAATATAAATTTTTGATATTATATACTTTTAATTCATATTTCTGGATATTCTGCGTTACTGTTGTAAACTACTATTAATAATATTAAATGTTTTAAAAAAACTTTTTATTTTAATTTTAATTATAGTATAAATATTAAGCATTTATACTATGAAATTATTATTCCAAGTTTTCCTTTTTTTTCTTTGTTTTAAGTCATTATATAATCATTCTCGTAAATCAGTGTAATCGGTAACATCAATGCTTGTCGAGAGCGTCTACGCGATTCAGTTAACAATTACGTATGAAATTAAATGTTATGCAACGTGGAAATTTTTTAGAATATGATGTAGATATGAAAGTATGATAATATATATTTTCGATGAAAATGATCTAAAATATTTGAGTGTAATATGAGTGTAATAATGATAGAATTAAAAAATTACAATAAAAACGACAAACAGAAACACTTGATTAAATAAAAATCTATCTTGAAAATATCGTACGTCAACAATTGCTTCTCACGATAATTTCTTAATCGTAAAATGAAATATGAAAAAATTTTATCTCATTATGCTTGCTAAAATAATAAATGAAAGAAAGAAGAAGAATATGTACAACATTTTCATTATTTTTAAATAAAAAGATATAACACATTTCTACATACAATACAAGCGAGTTCTCCTCTTATCTGTCTGGATAATAACCGGAGAAACCATAAAACGAATGTGTTAATTATGTTCTAAGTCGTTCGCATGGCATTAACTACTACTAGTTATATGAATGATTCGATCGCGGAGAAACATATAATATTAACGAACGTTATACAAATTAAATTATTCTTTTATTTATTCTATTGTTAAATATAATATTGAAATTTATATTAAATTTTTTTTATTATTTAAAAAATCTAATATATATATAGATGTAAAACATTTTTAAAAATTCGCTATATATATTTTTATATAATTATACTAAAAATATAAGAGTAAATGATTGAAAATAATTTGTTATAGTATATGTAAAAATTAACTTTTCTCTACATATTTTATAAAGTTTAACAAAGCTATTAAATATGTATGTTTAAAAAAATTATCAATTTAAATAATATAATGGCATATTAAGATTAATGCAATTTCGCGCGTTTTACAATGCCCACAAAAATGCATTTAATAGCACTTATCCTATTGCCATTCATAGTGTCCTTGTCTAAGCCCGTTTGTTGACATTTCTACGACCTTTACACATTGTGTGGTATTGGTGGATGCTCCCTGATCTCAGTTTCTCTCCGTACGCGCCTCGGTGGAAACAGCCTTAACGGCTTTCACGTAAGATCTCGCTTTCCTATGCGCGTTATACCATTACAGTAGTTAAAGGAAAGACGACAACGGTTAGTCTATAAATACGCAGGAATGTCCAGGAATAGAAAATCTTTCGCGGTAGTGTGCAAACGAGAGCGTGTATACTTATAAGTATTCCGTAAGTCGATTCTCCTGATAGAAATTATGATTAGCCGCAATTTGGAGAAAGGAACGTCTAGTTACATTTGCTCGCATTTTTTGAAATTTCAGATGTACAATTTTTAATTTATTAACAGTTTTCCGACTATTCCCTTCTCATTCCCTGGAGTAATGAATTCCATTCTGAATGAATGATTAAGAACGGTGATGTGTTGCGTATGTCGTAGATAGGCGACGTCGTCTACATGAAAAAATCATTCTCTATCATAATATTTATGCAAAACAGGGCGATCCTGTTCTACGATATTTCATTGCCAACGTTTTGCTTTTTAAGACAGCAAAACATGTAGCGCTCCTTTTTCTCGTTACAGTTTTCTGCGATGACCCATACTAGCTTTCTTATCCGCCTACTGGTACTGCTGGCAAAAGGAAGCAGAATGATCACCGATCTATAAATATCCAGGAGAGCTTCCGGAACATACTATAAATACGTAGTTGATATCCAGGAATAGAAAATTCTCTTACCTGCTTTTCCAGTTGATAACAACCGTGCCGGCGAATTCTCACACGTAGAGCAGATCTGTTACGAGGTTAATGCGATTGTTAAAATTTCTGTTATGACGTGAAGAGACGCTCTTACACATATCATACGTGCATGGCTAATGGCCAATTCTCTCGTTTTTTTAAAGAAATTAATGTGAATTCAATTGGTGTGATTTATACTCTCAAGATATTTTTTTCTGCTACTTTCTTCTTTTTAATATTCTTACACGAAAAGAATAGTTTTGTTGAAACATCTAAAAATTTAGTTAGATACAGATCTGAAAATAATTTTCTTTAGATCATTAAAATATTTATGTAGGATGCTTAAATTGTTAGAAAGTTAAAACTTTTTGCAGCATTATCTTCAAGCAGCTTAAATGTTTTTTACATAATTATTTTGATGACAAAATTATTTTTCTTATTTATAGCTTTATTTTTTGATATTTTATCATTCTTTCCATGCATGTAAATGCTTTTTTTATTTAACATACTTATAAGCCTTATAACCAGGCAGAAAAAAACAGTTGTACCTGTTTCACCTAGGATTCGTTAACAAATACTAATATGGACTATAGAGAATAGGGAATATTTCACGAGGTGTCAACGATGCACAAAAGCGAAAAGAGAATCTAAAATATTTTCATGCTTTGGTTATCGCCTCAGGCATGACGTTTGTTACAACAAGTGCCTGCATACGCGCTGCTACAGCTGCCCCGATCACGCGCGCGAAATACTCGTAGCGCATGAACGGAAGAACCATGGCGGCGAATCGCACGCGTGAAAGCAAGAACGGTTTCACGTCGCCGTGGAGTTACTATTCATATATAATATTGCTGCGTTTACCTTCATAGATTCATCGAGAAGGTAATGACAAATCAGCTTGAAATCGATATATCGGCAAAACAGTATTGCCTTCAAACGGACACGCAGACGATGCGCAAGGCCGATCTGCGCGGGCAAAATTTGTGCAGATGTTTGCAGAATTATAAACAGCTTGTTGTGAAATGAAAAAGTGCGTGTCGCTGAACGATAGGCCAATTATGATGAATCGTCACGTACTTTATGTAGGACACGAAATAAAACACACATGCACATGTTGCAAATGTTATTCTGAAACAAGGAAAATAAAGGTGTTTGGAATTATCAGATTAATTATTGATGTATGAAATCAGGTGTATGGAATTGCCTGATTATCAAAACAGAGAAAAAATTATTTAAAATTATTATGTATTTATATCATACAGCATGTTACGCAAAGTAAGTTAAATTGAAAAAAATTTTAGCTTGAGATTTAAAAAAAAAATGCATATTCGTAATATTTTTCTATTATAAACATCAGAAGAAGATTAATTACATATAAGATAAAGAAACCTGTCAATGTTCTTTTCACATATAATTTTATATGATTTAGCGCAACCACCATTAAAAGATTTACACTTATAACGTTATAAAATATTACGCATATATTATTTAAATAATTAAGTTATATATCATTTCTATTTTATTTAAGACAATTAGTAAGAATTTTTTTTTAATGAAATAGAAATGTATTATTTTTTTAGAAAAAGGTAATATATTAATTTGAAAAAATAAAAAAGGGAAGGCTTAACTTCATGTTAGTCGATAATTAAAATTCAAAATAAATCATATTTTATAAACATTCTTATTTGAAAATGGATAACTGATTTCATTATAAGGAAATATTAGTAGACTAAACTTTGTTTTACATACTTTCAAGGATGGAAATAACGTTTTAGAGAAGAAATGTCGAAATTGCATCACATTCTTTTGATATATGATCCTCGGTGAAATTTTTAGGAGTCTGATCCATGACGAATTTCAATCAAACTTTTTTATGCTAGAGACATATCAAAATAAATCGAACATATCATTTAAGCTAAAAATAACAACGTTTACTTTACGCTAGAAATGCTTATCTATCTTATTTAAACGTTTAAATTTCATGGACCATTACCCATTTTATCGCATCTTATCAATAGGGCAATTTTTCTATTGTCCTTTTTGTATCTATGTAACATCTTTCGCTTTCGCTTCTCTACAAATTCAGCATTTCTCTACAAATTTTTTTTTTAGTAGCAACTTTTTTTATTTTCTTTTTATACCTTTGAATTATATGTATATCTTCTCATCATCATTTTTACATACCGCTCTTCTAATTCCGCGGAAAACTAGGCCAGAGTTTATCTCGCACGACGCTCGCCTTATCGAGACCGCGAAGCGCTTTCTGCGGTTTATTCGCATCGAGACGAGCACAACGATTGGTCACGTTTGAGTTTATGCGTTGCGATGGACGAGTTCTATCGCGTCGTCTTCTCGCACCCGTTGCCGGCCGCTTTACACCACGCCGAATGACAATGAGAGGATAAGCGAGTGTTAGCGGCGGTTCGCATTTCGCTGCGCTGTACTTCGATTGCGTGACACACATTTCGCTCACCTCACTTGTCTTTCGTCGACCTCTCGCGCATAGGCACACGCAGGAGTACGCTTTTCATGACACCTTGTATTGTTCGGCGTGTTAAACCGCTTGGAAATCAGAGCTGACCCAGTGTGATCTCTGCCGATCGATATCATCTTCAACACGTACATGGATTTTAGCATTCTCGCGAATTTGTTGTATTTACTAGGAGTTGTAAAATTTTTTCTCTCTTTATTCGATAGATAAAACTATAATTTAAATAAGAATAGTATTGTGGAATTATAAGAAATATTTACATAACACGCAATATGAAAATAATAGACGTAAAGATTTAAGAAGAATGTCATGCATAAAAATGAAGAAATAAATTTATTATTTATGTATATTTTTATAAAATGTATAAGATAAGATAGATTTTATAGAAAGATAGATTTTATATATATAAGATAGAATATGCTCAGCCATCAATTTAATAGGAATGTGAGTAATAAGAGCGCTGCGGGGCAAGACTTGTCTCAATGCGCTTTAAATGCGCTGGTCATGGCTGACAAACGCGCGGTGTCTTTATCTACTTATCTATTAATATTGGAACGTCATTAATACAATAATAAATATTATTTGCAATTGTTGCCCTAATAACAAGTGCAATATAATTATTAAAAATTGTGAACTATTTTATAATTACTCATAATTTTTTATAAGTAATTTATTATTTATAAGTAATTAAACGCTATTTGATACTAATACTAACTATTGCTTTTCAGCTTGCAATCTTATTTACATAGAGAGATTTACATAGAAACATTAGCTGTCTTTTGCAATATGGTTTTTTCAAAATAAAAATTATCTTGCCTAGCTTATCTGTATATTACTATTTTCTTCACAATTAATCGTCAAGTTATAAAATAAGTATAATTAATTTTAAACAAAAAGAAGAAATGTCAATTACAATCAAAGTTAAATGTTGAAATAATAATTTTATCTATGTAATTTATTTTAAATATTTATTTCAAATAATTGTATGCCGATTACTTTTAAACTTGTACAAACAATCAAATTAAAAATAATAATTTCACATAAGTTATCTAAAGCAAACATATTTAAAATAAATTACATATAGAAATATTATTTCAACATCGAAGTTTAATCATTCTTCTTCTATTTTAGTTGATTTATTCTCATTTCTAACTTATTATTGTATAATTAATAAATTAATTTTACTCAGTATTTTCATGATGTTTCAACGTCGCTTTGAAATTTGCGAGAACTGTTTCCGTATCTACGTTTTGTAAAGTACCTTCGTCCGGTATATTCGAGGGCAGAGGAACTTGTTCTCTCTTCCGTAAAGTCTCGTCGAAAATTTCCATTGGTCCTTGATCAACTCGGCGAATGTCCGTACGTGAGTTAAACGGTATGCCACAGGGACGCTTATCTCGCAAGAAGCGACGATGAAGCAGGCGTTTCGTATAATCGTCTGATTGACGTGTTGCGCATTTGATTTTTACTCAATTTCTAATTAAAATGTGAAGCCATATCGCGCACATGATTTTCCAATGTTTCTCCAACTGATATTGAGAAACGGAATATAATATCCTCTCTGACATACATCTTGATGTAGATTTTAGAGATATTTTATCCCAATTTTAATCCAAATTTAGAGATATTTCATACTGATTTAGCGCATCGACAATTTTAATGCGCTAAATCAATATGATAAAATATCTCTAAATTTTGGCCGTGATTCGGCTAATGAAAAGTGGTTCTCGAGGAAAAATCTCGGACATCTGACGAAGACAGGGCGAACATGGAGCATCATGCCATGAAGCGTGACCAGTATTAGTTATGCAATGTTTTGTTGTCTTGCGTCCTTGTTGCCCGCATTGGTATTATCTTGCTTAGAGCGAAGAATCAATTACAATTTGTTGCCTTGATGATGATATCTTTCCGATAGGTAAAGGAGAAGGAGAGTGACCCTTGACCAATCAGTATGCCATCGCGGTGTTTGGAAAGAGCCGCGAAATTTTTGATTGATAGAAACGAGACGAGGTTGTAAATAATTGTCGATTTGATTTATGCACTGACATAGTTTAATCACAATCCATGGCAAGTGCTTCTATCACTCATAAGAGAGTTTTAGAGATATCCTCCTATTTAATTTAAACTATAATTTAATGTTATATAATAAGTGTTATACATTACTTCATAAATCAATCGACAATTACTTTTAGCACTTCTCAGATAACAAAAAGTGTCTAAAATCGAATCATAAGACGGTTTTTATATTTAAAAGACGACTTAAAAACGTCTTATGTCACAATTTTAGAACTTTGTACTGTTTGGATTTATAAATGTCTGTGAGAATTCTCTTGCTACTATATATAAATGACTATTGAGCATTTTAAAAGATTAGAATCACTAAGTAATTTTCTTAACAAATTTCAATCAACATTTTACTTCTTATATTAAAATCTTCTAATTAATTATTTTAAATAATATATAATTTAAGAATATTGAAATAATATTTATCGAGTAATTTTTACATCTGCATTAACAAATACATTTTAATTTTTCTTGTAATATATATATATATATATATATATATATATATATAATTTGTCAAATATCATAATATAAATTATCCGTGATAAGAATAATTTCTGCTGATTTCTGCTAAAGCAAAAAGTATTTTGAAATAATCACACCAAGTTTGTTGTTTTATTCTCAATAAGCAAAGAAATTCTTTCATATTTATTTATAAGTTGTAACATATGCTTTTGCATAAATTAAATTATACATGTCTTTCAAAACGTGCCTGCGCTGCATGTTTGATGATCGCTGAAAAACGGAACGTATGTTTGACGAGTTGATAACGCAATGCGAGAAACACGCAACAGAATTTACTGTCCACGCATAATCGTCGCACTTCTTTCGCCGCGACTTAAAATACAAGGCTGCCTGTAACTATGTCACTGTCAATCAGACTCATCGGTATGTATAACGCTTTCCAAACGTAGTCGTTGTGCCAGGATACTTAATTATTTTCATGGTTCATGAGCGGGGAAAAGACCTTACTACTTCGTTTCTGGATTCGATTGCCAATTAATCTTCTACTTAACTATCGGTGGAACGTTTGTATATCAATGATGTCATAAATATATGTCTCATATGTACTTTTTAAACATAAAGACTATTATTTCCTGATTAGACATGTTTTTAAGCAATAAAGAACATTATTTTGTTATCATATTCAGTAACAATCATCAAGATCTATTTGTAAAAGATTATTCATGTCGAAATCTAATATTTCGTGTATTATATTAAAATGACATGCAAATGAAAATAACAAGAATTTGAGATATTAAAGAACCTACATATTTGTTTAACACCATGTAAATATCGTCCCAAAATTATTTTTAGCAATTTTAAAGTGGGAAAAACTGAAATGATGATTATTTTCTTATAATAATATTTCAATAATAACAATAATACATTAATTTACAGATCTACACTCAGAAAAAAAAAACAGTGATAATAACAGTAAAATGCAATAACTATAAAATAGTTTGTTAAACCATATATATTCTGTTATATTAAGTCTCCATACTTTCTAAATCTGAATCGGTGAGTAATCACTGATATCAGTGCCAAGTATACCAGTACAGTAATCAGTGAATGAAATGTGAGATCCCTAATCTAACTAATCTTTATTATATGATTTATAACTAATCTTGTTTTAATGCATAAATTTAATGAATATGGTATTGCAAGATTGAAATTACGCATATATCATTTTAGTTATATAATATTCAAACATTCTTCCTTTTTTACTTGAACTTCATTGATTATCCAATGCCACTGGATAATTAGTATCCACAGATTTAGAGAGTGAAACTTGTAAAGTTGTCATCTTTATAATTGCCAATTATATGTTTTTCTTTGAGTGTAAAAATACATACATACATACTACTTGATTTAGATAAATTTCCGATAATCATATTCCCGTATTCACGCACGTAGACTCATCGATTAAATGTTTTCATGTAGCATTATTTTTGTCAATTTTTTATAACTAATTGATATAAAATTATTATTGATTCATTAGTAATTCAAACAAGTCGAACGTTCGTCGCTTCCCACAGCGCGGCCTTGCTACACGCTCGAGTGTAATTTTTAGCGTTGAGATGGTGCCGATCTATCGTGCGAGGTAATTAATTCGTTAGCGGCCGCGATTGATGTTAATTATCCATTGGCCTTATGTAAACGCGGAGGAAGACGCTGACTCTCGCTCGTAGCACTCGAGCGTTTCGTATATCTACTTCCGTACCGCGTGCAAATCGCGTCAAGACTTTCGTGCAATTTATTGGCGCACCTTCTATCAATTCACTACATGTCAAAAAATACGCTTATTTTTTTCTCTTCTGGAATTCTGTTAACAGCCGCTATAATTTCCGTGCACAATATATTTCAACTTGAAGTGAGATTACATATAGAACAAAAAATCTAAATGCATTAAATAACGGATCACTACATTTTGCTTTGCTGAGCATTCTTACAATTTGAAAGTGGCATGGAATATGAATAGTCTTAAATGTATTAATGAACTTCTTGATATACAGTACCGGTCAAAAGTATTACATTGTCTCTAATAGAGAATGTCAGTAAATTATTAGAGGCTCAAAATGTAATCTTTGATCTATGAGCCTCTTAGTTGACAAGTGGCATAAGTCCAAAATTAGGAAAAATAGGTTTATTATGGAAGTAGAAAGTATTAAGAATGTTTGTTTTATCTATCAATTTAATTTACTTTTATTTTGTTTTTATGTTCATAAAAAATAAAAATTAATTTTACATCATAAATAAAGTGACCGTAAAAATATCTGGAATAGTGACCTAAGTCCAGCTTTTTTACGATCACTTTATTTATAATGTAACATAAAAACAAAATAAAAGTAAATTAAATTAATAGATAAAACAAACATTCTTAATATTTTCTACTTCTATAACAAATGCATATTTTTAAATTTTGGACTTATGCCACTTGTCAACTATGGGACTCATATATACATAGATTGCTGGTAACCTCTCACCTTTTCCATATATATATATATATATATATATATACTTTGAATTTATATTTAAATGTCATCTATGTTACTCAAAATGTGGAAATAAGAATGAAACTGCATTTGTTTTTTATTTAACAATTAGACCATATGAATTCAAATCATTTTTAGTAAATTGTTACACATTTTTTATATATTACGTATCTTTAAATACTTTTTGATGTATAATTATTAATTCTTGATTTATATATTTAAGTAATGGGGGCGTAACGTTATTATATGAAGTTGGCATTAGCACGTATACATGACAGTATATACATGATCAAAACGTTTGATTTTATTTTTTAATTTAAGTATCAAATATATGTAAATCTTTGCTCATCAATTATCACCGTACTTTCATTAATCAACTTTATTGTAAAAATTATATTTTTAAATCATAAAGTTATTCATTTTTTTTTATCTCAAAGCATAAAATTCCTATTAAAGCATAAAATAATAGTGCCAAGATAAAATTTGTGCACATCTTTTTGATGACAATTTTAATTCATGTTTGATGTAATACTTTTAACCGGCACTGTACAGCAACTAAATACTTGTAAGTATAGAAATCTCTATATCCAAGAATATATTGTATGATATAATATCTATGAAGTATGTAACAGGTATTATATATGACGTGACATGTAATATATGTAATGCATGTTAAGGTTGCGCGTGTATAGCATATTCGTCTAACGGTATAAAAAGAAAATGTATCATTTGCTGCAGGCAATGTTGCTCGTAATTTGCAGTTCTCGTGAATTAATGAATTTGTAATACGATCAGATTGTGTAATTTCGCACCCAGGAACATGACAATTATCGAATGACTCGAATGATGTTTTGAAGCGAGTCATCGTGTTCTTGGAAGTACAGAAGCGGTAAAATCATCAAAATCAACGATTATTCCTTTAACATCCATCTATTGTACTAATAACATCTTTTTTTTTCTTGGTAAAATCAAAAAGAATAATGCATTTTTTTTATTGATTATTCCATTAGGATTTACGTCATTCTTATTATGAATCTTTCAATAATTTTAAGTAATAATTCATTATTAACTCCACAATGTGCATAATAACGCGTGACTACTCTTTCTTGTCGGTAACTTCTCATTAAAAAGGTTTAAGACGTAGATACATCATAATTCAACTATGAATTATTTGTTCATTCGTTTTATTCAATAAGCTTTAAGTAATTTTGTTAAGTTAAAAAAATGTATATTGATTAAGTTTTGACTTTCTGTTTTGAAATAAAAGTAATTAAAAAATTTCATATAACTTATCTCGAAGTAAAATTGTATTTATATCTTAAAAGGAATTTGAATATAGAAGTTCCATGGCAATGCAAAAAGATGCGGATCTAATCCACGTATATGAATTTCATATTTTTACATCGGCTTTAACTTCTCAAACACCTGTTTTGATATTTCGCCTTTGCATCCATACTTATTGCGAATCATAGGTTTTTGTGTCTTCGCAGCATGTAGCTCGATATGTATGAGTGAATGATCAGTGTTTCTCTTCCTGGCCTCCAGCCATTACAAAAAAGAATTCAAATTGCTTTTAGTGTGTAATTTGCATATAATGAAATTTGAGAAAGTTGGAAAATAAAGTGCTTCAATTTAAACAAAATGTATATATATATATCTCATATATATATTATTTGATTATAAGATATGATGGAAGCACAAAAATAATTATAACAAATTAATATAAAATCTTCAAATCTCAATATACATACACAAGTTGATCATAAATAGCTTGGGCGATTTGACAATTATTTACTCATTACAAATCATTGACGTAATCGTGTAACGCCAATTAGCAAATTTTCTCGATATTCGCGCATAATGTATTATGAAAATAAGGAGGAGATATATTGAAGAGGTAAAGATCTTTCTTACATTCGCACGTAACTCTTCTCTTCAATCGCTGTGGAATTCAACTTGATTACTGTGCGGGACGGGTGCACCATAAATAACGTATCGATCTTGCGTGATAAAAGGATCGATGCCTTCGCGATGCATAAGTTCGATTGAAGAAATTTCTATCGTGCTGCGATTCGTACGAAGTCTCGTTGCGTATTGTCTTAGTCGCAATACGAGAGACAGACGAAAAAGAGAATATACTGCTGAGGCTCAAGTTATAACATTCCTCCTCGGCGCAAACCATACACGGACAGTCCTATTCATCCGAGTAGTCTTATTTTCCTCTGTTTCTTTTTTTGTCGAAGCTTTATGCTTCTTGCGAAGGACGCGTTCGCAGGAAAGTACTTATAAGTAGTCTCTGCTTTGCCTGACACGAAAAGGAAAGAAGACAATAGAAATATAGATTTAGTTATTATCATTTTAACGCGATACAGCAAATATAATTCATCGAAAATAATGTTTCAATATCAAATCCTAAGAGGGTATGTGTGTAAGAAATCGTAGAAATATCGATAGTAATGAATAGTAAAAAATCGTCATGGGAATCTTAATGCGTTTCTAATTAATGAATTTA
>Ga0157364_1001909_pt1 | contig 18603 bp, 5 predicted proteins | sample AttsexASBM2_FD_111476 | JGI IMG/M metagenome (GOLD analysis project Ga0157364, IMG submission 111476) | Fungus gardens microbial communities from leaf cutter ant in Ribeirão Preto, State of São Paulo, Brazil - Atta sexdens ASBM2 | ecosystem: Host-associated > Fungi > Mycelium > Unclassified ...
GGGTGACGGGAATAAATGACGAGGTGGCAGGCTTTCATCCGTACGATTTCTACCATTGCCTCGTGTACTTTATAAAGCACTTAGCCATATTACAGCGTAATTTCGTCGATTGTAAAAAATTGCTTTGATTTATGATCTTGTTTCGCTGCGGATGCCGGATGCTTTTCACAGACGGTACCGATAAAAGAAAGCTAACGGCGAGCGGCAACGTTAACCCATTTAATCCACCATAAACGAACCATTTTTACTTTCTGTAAAAATCTGTTGCGTGTAATTGAGCGTTGGCATAACCCGTCGTCGAGTGACAAACCGCTGTTAAATGGCCTCACCTGGGATTTACGAAGCAATGGACGAAATTGATAATCCGTGCATAAGATTAATGTTAGATTGACATAATAAATTATGAATTGTATTCTCTTATTCCGCTATTTGCTAATTTCATGCGAAATAGGAAAATTTCAATTATCAGATAATATAATTATCAGATGTGAGACAATTATAAAGTAACTTTACCCAGTAAAGTAACTCTACCTAAGCGATTTTTATTGAGTCCATTGAAAACTAGTGATCAGATTCAAAATAGAAAACATTTTTGGATATTAATTGAAAATATGAGTGATTTTCAATATTTATAATATTTATGAATACAGTTTAATGTAATTACTTACAAACAGGCAACAGCAAAAGTAGTTATTTTATTTAATGCCAAATATTACACGTCAATACATTCAAAATAATCACAACTTTATAATAAAATAAAGAATTGTTAGACTTATAAAATTTATCGTAGAGCTTTGAATGCGATTATTTAAACGTAAATTGTCAGGTCTGCCTAAGCAAAAATCTATGCAGCTGCGTAAAACATCAAATGAGTACATTTGCTTATGAACGGCATTGACAGGCTGCGTGATAACGAGTGAAAATTGTTTTTAAAGAGAATTTATAATATAATGAATGTATACAGAGTCAGAATTTTACGAGTCGTAAGAAACGACGTCGTTCGCATGTGCAATTCTTTCTCTTCCTCCTGATATCCACTAATTCAATGTTCGTAATTCTTTAGCAGTGCTGTAATTAAGACAAATAGATTTTATTGAAAAAAGTATATATTTATATTCTCTTTCAAGAAAAAAGAAGAAAATAAAAAGAATCTAATGCAAGAAGATTAAATTAAAAAAAATTTTTTACGCAAAACTTAAAAATTATTTGAATTTACAAATAAAATAATTAAATCTAATCTAAAATAAATTTAAACTTCAATTTACAATATATATACAACTCAATCCAAACATGACAATTTCTTATTGTACTTATTACTTTAAGAAATAAAACAATTCTTTTTTGAAGCATAAAATGATGATTTAAATTCTTTTAAATATTTTTAAGATTGTACACACAGAAAAATTTATACTGTACGCAAGTAATAACTTGTTCCAAGTATTTCAAAAGTTCATATATCTGCAAATTTATTATAAATTCATCACAAGCATCCAATTTATTTATATAAAATATATTCTGAATTCTAGAAAATTTAATACTTTAATCAAGAATATTAAATTAAATCAAAAATTTGATTTAATTTTTTAAGAATTCTTCCTTTATTTGAAATATCATATTTATTTGTAATAAAATAATTACGGTTATTATTTTAACAAAAAAAATAATTTTTTTTATTATATTTATATCTCTAGTTTAATTTATATTTTTCGCATATCTATATTATGTTTTATTAACTACAATTAATTATTGAAAAACGCATCACATTGTCGCGTGTCGGCAAGAAATAATACAAATTTGAGAACTACAATCTCTAGAACAGTAAGCCTAATACATTTACACTGAGCTAATCGCTTATGATCGAGTCATTGCAAATAGTATATCTCCTACTGTAACTGTTTCTTAATTTCATTTCTGCTGATAGTTTCATATTATTAATATTTGAGGGAATTACATAGAAATGAAATAATACGCTGGTATTTATTAATACAAAATAATTAAGATAAATATTATATGAGAAAACACCATTATGGAATAATATAAAAAAGTCATGTTTACAATTTGATCCCAAAATAAATATTTATTTAAATTGAAAATATGATTATTTCAAACAAGAAAAAAATTTCTTGTTTCTAAACTATATTTCGCTTTTCCTAAATTTATAGTATAGAATTGAAAGAAATATATCAAATTTTTCTGACCAAATAAATTTTCTTACGTCAATATATTAAATATTATAATGTATTAAATATTTAAGTTTAATCAAATCTGATTTTTCTTTGATAAAATTTTATAACATACTTTAAAAGAGAATAAATTCTTACTTTGAATATATTGAATATTTCTAAAACTTGGGATGAATACATTGTAAAATTACTAGCGAGAAAATATTCTTTATTAAAAGTAACCATTACTTAAAAGAAAAAAAAAATTAAATGAATAATTGCTTTTCTTGGCAATGATATTTTTCTGTGTATATAAATTCAGAAAAATTCAAATTTTTATATAATAATTTGAATTATTAAAATTTAATAATAAAATTACTAAAAAGATTAAAGTATTACGAAAATACGCGAAAAATATAATCTCAGTTTATATGTCATCATTTACATGTTTTTTCAATCGACTATATTTAATAGATATGAAATTTCTGTTGATCTCGGGGAACGGATACAATTTTATATTTTGCTGCTAGCGTAGGATTAGCTAGTTATGGTATCGTTATTACATTGGGTGCAACAAGAGAAATGCCGGTATACGAGCCGTAGTGGCATCGTATAATTATAACGAGCCATGGTAAATCGTCGAGCGGCAACGTGGTAATGCTGTGCTTAAGGAAGATCTCTAACCAGATGGTTACGAAGAATAACAGGTCACTCGTAATTCGTAATTCGTAACAACTGAGTGAGAAGCGTAAATTTAACGATGTCGTTTTCTCGTATAGTAATAAGGAGAACGCACGTTTAAATATACCTATTTTCTGCGTAAGTAGACTCCTGATGGACAACTAAAGAATATTGGCTTTATGTTTTTAGAACTCAATACGCGCACGCAAACGATATTGGAAGCAACTATACTATATTGATAGTATTATATATTGTAGTGTATGTACCGTATTATATATAAATAAAAAAAAGTTTGAACTTGCTCTAATAATGAAATTCAATAATTTAGTATTACAATAATAATATTACAATAATAACTTAACATAATTTTTTAAGAATTGCAGAAATTTAATCTTAATTGAAAAAATTATATTGTGTTGTATAAAAATTATAAGACATGCAGATTATAAGACATGCAATATTTTCTTTAGGCGCATGATATACAAAAACTGAACTTTTTTCTGAACTGAATTTGCTTTATTATTATTGGTTTTTGATAAAAATAATCTAGAAAGAAATAAAAAAAAAATCTTATATACTATTTCCACTTATTTAGTTTTGTATACATATTCTAATTAAAAATTATTGTATATAATTTTCCTTCACTTACGACTAATGTAGGTATATGTAATTTCGTGAAACATAAATATTTAACAAACAACGATATTCATGATGGCACTTCAACAAGCTAAAATTTTAGCATTAATATTAGATTAATATTGCGCTTGAAAATACAAACCTTTTAGCAGTGTGAAATAATGGCAGTCAGAGCAAAAAGACATATAAACTACTTTCTCTCTTCCGCGACACAAGTGTCTTCTGCAACTTCTAGCATGCTTTATCTCGTTTATTTTCCGGAAAAATAAACGATCCTCTCAGAAAAACATTTATAAAACTCGTAAACTACCAAATAAAATTTTAATCTCTTTATTGATTTATTTTAAGACATGTATACATTGATAATAGTAGTGTAAATTATTGCTGCAAAATATTTTTTTATAATAAAAAAATGATAAAATTTTATCTTAAAGTAAAGTATTTTATTTATTTTACTATATTTATTTTATTTTAATATTTTGTTATTCAACATCGATTTTTATTTACGAAAAAATTTATCAAAACATTACAGTAATTTGGATGTATTCGGAAACAAATCTTAGACAAATGGATGGTTTTATTTTCTTTGTTTCTTTCCCCATATGTGAAAAAGATAGTTGCGTAATATTTGTTTCTTTTTTATAAACTCCCTTATACTTAATATTTATTATTAAAGGAATATTTATTATATATATTAAAGGAAATATGTTAAACAACTTTTTATTAATTTCATGACTTTTAAAACAAGTAATTTTATTGATTAATCAATTAATATGACATTTAAATGAAAATATAAAAATATAGAAAATACTAAAATATTTTTTATTTTGATACATATATATATATATATATATATATTAGAAATCTATATATATATATTTCACTTAATTTTAATTGTTTTATATATCTTCTTTCTATTCGCAATTTTCATATTGTGAATAGAAAATATTTGTGAATAATTTCGCATTTTATAACATAAACTCATTGAAAGTAATTTTACTGTGTAGTGAAATTGATGTTACGTATGTAGCATATATTATGATATATACATTATAAGCAATCATGAAATCACAATGTAAATACATACATTGCGAAGTTGAGCAGAAACCAACAGAAAACAACATCGATTTTGCTCAAAACGAATGTAATGAATTTATACAATAATTATGAATTACCTATTTCGTATTCCAACGTAATTAATTAAACTTTATTTTTAAAAATTAAAAAAACTTGATTTGAAAATTATTAAATTGTTTCGAGAAAATATTATAATTTTTAATTATCTACGTTATAATCAGATTTCTGAGTTATAACAAATGAATTTTTTATACAGAAAGCTTTATAGAATCTTTTCACTGTATGTAAACATCCTATCTGAATTTATTTCCTCGTTTGCGAAACGATAAAACGGTTCTTCTGTCATGATAGAACTTAAAACTTCAGAAAAACAATTATGTGGAATTCGAGATAGACTACGAACAGAGAAAAAATTTTTTATTTTTATTATAATCTTTCTCGTTTATTTTTTTATTTTTTAACATTTAAAATTTAACAAAATTTACCATTTAATACTATAATATTAAAACAAATCTTTGTTTTTCTAATTTAAAAAAACTTTTGAACAAAAAAATATTCTCAAAGTAGGCAAATGTGATTTCGTCTCCGGAAATTTTATTTGTGCACAAAAGTGCTCGTATAAGCAATCGACTGTAGACAGTAATAGACAGTAGTACATGTAAACATATGTGACTTCGTTTGTGAAATTTTTATTTGTACGCAAAAGTGTGTAAGACAATTGAGCTATATAAGTAATAATTTTGTATGCAAACGAACTGTCGGCAAAAATAATGTAGACAAACGATACTGTAGACAATTGATTTATAGGAACTATCAAAGGAACTATCTCTTGTTTATAATTTATATCTGTTTATATCTGTTCATTTATTTATTTTATTATTTTTCTTTAAATCCAAATAGTAGAAAAGAAGAATAATCAAAAAGAGGTTTTATATTGTTATCATAACTTGTGGAAATTTTCCAAAACAATTGATATTATTAACATTATTCATATATAAAAAACTTTAGCGTTCCAGAAATTAAATATTTTTTACAACTAAATAAATGAGGAAAATAATTTCTGGAGAAAATTGCAATTTTTTTTTATTTTAATACTTTTTTCTAAAGTTAGGGTATTATATCGTAGTTTGTGCTTTATGAAATGGTTTTATAGAAAACTTTTGCGAGCTGAGCACAACGCAGTCGGGAACGCTATACGGTGTGTTTTCGATAATAGGGAAAAAGTGACGTAATCGTGAGATATGCCATCGGAACATTGCTACTATGCTCATTTGTATTCTTCGCAGACAAAATCTTCGCGATATCCTCGAGTTTATAAGATGACAGATCCAGGCTCCGGCATTATGGATTTAATTCAATTCGCGGAATAAAAACTATGGAGCTGAAAACCATCAAACTACTCCATATTCCGAAATTTTTGCATTTTACTCCATTCTTTTATGCGAAAATATTTCTTACGTAAGATCTATTTAAATATTCTTCTCTTAAACTGAAGAGTAACTCTTGGGTGTTTCAGTAAAAACAGTTTCATTGTAATTACAAAAATTTTGATGAGAAGTAAAAATTTCAATCTTATCATGATAGGGCTACAATAATGATATTCATAAATTTTTATGTTTTATATAAGACTTTGTTTCTTTATTCCAATACAAGATTTATGAAAAGATAAAATCTGTTAATCAAGATTTTATTTTATATAAATATATAATATATACATATATTGATTTGAGTATTTGTATTTTGAATTTACGAGTCGTATTTTTTGAGTTAATATTTAATAAAAATACTTAACAAATACAATTCAAAAAGTACAGTAAATTTGACACAATCATAACAAGAAGTTAAGCATTATCCTCCGTTCTAATAACAATTTTACAAAGAGATCAAGTTATTTCGTAAGGTCTACATACCAAAGAAAACGAGATGAAGAATCGTTCGTAAAAGAGTCGACAACTGACTTTCATCTCAATCTCAACAGCAACAAGTTAGCGACATCCCCGTTTCATCAGGTCTTTTGAGATGACGAGCATGGTTGTGCAGAACGAGCCGTTTCAACTCGTTCTAAGGTCGACGACATGCAGTCTCGAAATGGCAGCGTAATAACAGGCTCGAGCCTTTGCTCATGTAAATTTTTACACCCTCTCGATACCTCATGGTGGCACATTCGCGTCTTTATTCCGCGTTACATTTACCAACTACACCATAGGAGTGCGTCGCACTACACCGTGCGCATCTTGTTTTATTTATTTATTAATTTTTTTTCTGCGGCATAATTTCATTTCGCCGTACCAACGTTACTTCACCGGCTTGTCGACTTAACGTATTTCATGCCGTGATTACTTCACCGCTGTGCGCACGTTTATACATTATACAGCGAGCGAAACTGACGTGTCCAGTTTATAGTTACACTTTCAATTAAGCTTTGTAAATCATTGTTACACAATTTCACATTTCTTGAATATGTTTAACATAGATTTGAACGATTTAAAAACTCGATTTAACTGATAATTTCATTCATCATCATAGATAACTTCCAAATTTCACGATCAGAAGTGTGAATTCTAAGTATTTATTAAAACAAAAAAATATAGATTTTTTTGTTTTTAAGTCAACGTGATATTATTTCGTTTAGCTTTATAAAAAAATCATGAAATGTATTGAATCTGGGATTATTCCGCGCGTGCGGAATAATAAAACTATGCATATTCAACGAAATAAAACTTTATTTTTGAGGTTTGTGGCTTCGCACGTGTAGATTGTCATTTTTTTTTTAAACTTATATATTTGATAATAAAAGTCAATTCGTATATAAAACTGCTTAGAATATCTTATTTTTTCATATTTAAATGTATTTTTTAAATGCAAATATAGAGAATAATAATCGGTTCAGTTTTTTTAATTTAACTTGAATATATTTGGAACTTTAATCTATTTAATTAAATTTTCTTGAACTAATGGCGTTTTAAAGTGCAGTGAGTTTGAACCAAAGTCGGTTAACTCGGAAGTACCATGATCACGTTCAATCAGAAACCAAAGTAGAACGTGTGATTTCACTGATCCGAATTAGACTGGGTTCAAATTCACTGTACTCGAAAATATTACTACTAACTTTAAATCGATAAACATTGCAAGTAGTTTATTTAAGTAAAAAATAAGTTATATTCTTAATATTATTTTAATTCACTTTATTCTTGGAATACACCCAGGTAATAAAATGTCGTCTATTTGACATCGTAATCAGTCATTCTTGACGAATCTGACATCTAATCATTGTGACAATGATTTAGATTTGTCTCAGCCACGTAACATCAAGAGCATATAAAAGGTATTATTTTTGTATTATTAACGACGTAAATGAATCATGAATTGTTTATTAGTACATACATGAATGATGGCTAATTAATCACTAATAACAACGTTATTATTATATTATGTCATGAATTGGTCATTTATTCGATATCAATAAGTATAACGTAAATACTTATTGAATAGATAAATAATAGATTGTCTTAGAATAGATAAATAAATAACGTCATTAATTGATCAAACAGATGACGTCATTATTATTTACATTTTGAATAGGTAACATGACAATAATTTAAAATGATTAATGTCAAAAATGATTACAACTTGCTACCTAAGTATATTTGTCAAAGGATTATTTGTCAGTATTTTAACAAACATATTCTAAGAATAATAAAAATTTAAATGTTAAATATACAAAAATTATGTAAATACATTGAATTTCTTAATTGAAAGAGATCTAGGAATTTTCCCAAATTAAAAATCACAATAATAGTCGCAGATGTAGATTGCGATTAATATTGAAATTAGTTCAAGCCCGTGTAATAGTTTTAATGCATAATGCAATAATAGACAGCGTTCATGAATTGAATATACTTTTATGTTTTGAAAATTATTATTTCGCATTATTGTGATACTGTGTACTGATAAAAAAGTTGCGTTCTTCATGCATACGTAATGCGTGACTCGTGTCTCGCGACGTGTAACTGTGGGCGGTGATTTTGTAACGGGATGCGTGGAACAGCTTTATTTTAGAATGCATGCTAACGTATACGCGAATTCTAATAAGTGCATCTTCCTTTTAAAAAGAATGTTCGATACGTAGGAATCTCAATTAGTCATAATTGCACAATTATCGCGTCCTAAACAATAGATTGTCACAACTATTTAGAATATTTCACATTTTTTACATTTTTCTTTTGTTTTTTATAAATTCGTGTAATACGACTTTAAATCCATTTATAAAATATTGATAACAACATCAAGTACGTAAAATATGTTAAGAGTTGATAATTAATAAGAATAATAAAAGCAATTTTGTTTTATAAAAAAAAAGAATATTTAAAAAGAGTATTATACAAAAAAACATTAAAGAAAAAAATATTAAATTGTGAAAATTTTAATGTTTATATATATATTGTATATTAAATAAGAGAAAGAAAGAAAACTAATCATTAATGCAAAAAAGGAAATTAGTTTCAATTTAATTACACCGATGAAGATAAAAATTTTGAAGGAAAAATAAAGAAAGAGCAAAGAAATTTACAGCTTCATATTTTTGAACATAATTAACAAATTAATTACATTTGTTACTATGTTACACTATTATAAATATTTTCTCATTTTCATAAAAATTTGTAGTAGTGTGACACAGTAATAATGAAATATAATTAATTTATTAAATATTAATATAATATTGATGTAATATTGCTGACATAATAAATTTTGCAATAGGTAATTAAATTATTGTAAAATAATATTAAGTGTTATAAATGTTATTCTATACTATAGTATCATTTTTTTTATATGTATATATCTTTATGCATTAAGAAAAAGATCGTAGTGTTATTTAATTAAATTGTTTAATTGTTTTATTAAATTTAATTTTAACCTTATAATTAGCCAAAAATTTGTATAATCATTTTACCGCATAAAATAAAATTTTGCAGATCTAATTATAATAAAATAATACTGATGTTTTCATAAAGAAGCTCAGGAAGAAATTTCCATCTTGTTATATGCAAAACGTTATGCAAAGGTGGAAGCCTTTGAGACGAAAGGATTAACGAAGATCACTGGTTATTAAAGCATCCTCAATTTGTTCAACTTACGAGAAATCTTGTATATCCGAGTTTAATGAGTAAATAGTTTATTTACTTCATCTTGTAAGAGCAGTTCCTACGGCAATGTGTAATGCTTAAGTTAAGATGTACGGTAAACTTGTCAAACATAAGCTTTTATCTTGTTCTTGCATTATATATATATTTTTTTTATATTTATATATATATATATATGTACAGCAATTGCTTGAAAATAATTGTTCTCAAATTTGCTTTAAAAATGTAAAATAAAGTAAATGGAAACACAAACATGTAGCATGTGTTTAAAGTAGCAGGTTTCTTAAACATTTTACTAATTTATTATCAACATGCATTATTACGAGAAATTATAATATTATTATTATATCATTTCCGATAAATATAATTTCCGATAAATATTATTTTAACATTTCCAGTTATACATATATATAAGTGAAATACGCAAATGCAGAGATATAAAGAATTAGCCCTTTCCAAAGTACATGGATATTACATATTATATGGATATTACATAGATATCGATATTTTATTCTTATATATATATTAACTCAATATACATAATCCTCAGCACAAAACTTGGAGCAATATTGCTGCAATATTGTTGCAACGCGTAATATTGCTATAATATTGTTGCAACTTGTTGGAGATACTTCTAACTTAATGAAGGAAGAGAGAGAAAAAGAAAAAGAAAAAGAGAAAAAAAGAAAGAAAAAATAAATTATGTCATTTATTAGAAGCACTATGTATAGTAGAATACAAAGTAATCATGGACGAAGAGATAAAAATCGAGCGAAAAGCAAAACATTCGACAATTACACCGCGCCGTGCTATTTATTTTTCAAATGGGATTTTGAGCATTCAAACATAAGATAATGTCTATGAAGTGCTTGTAAGATTTTAATTGTGACTTTAGTTGTGAACTTTATCCGAGGATTTATCAAATGTGAATACATTACGATGGCAACTAATTCCTCAAACGATTATCTGCAGAATTCTGTAGTCATAATGTTAAGTGTGAAATTTCAATGTTAAGTGTGAAAAATAAAAAAATTAGGTGTCTGTATATAAAATCATAAAAGTGCTTATATATAACAATTGTAGATATAAGAGCTTTATCACATATGATTTACTTTTACTTTAATTTACATACTTTTCCTTAAAAATAATAAATATATGTATGAATTGAAATTTAATGTTATTTATATATTATTTATTTAATATCTTAATAAATATTTTATTTAAATCTTAAACTTTTTTTGGTTTGACAAGATGTTACAGAATTGAATTTTTATTTTACATTGAGCAAAGAAACAATTTTGTTTTTGATTAATATAACTTAGGCGAGTATTATTGTAATTGAATAAATGAATTGCGACGTTAATCAATTGGACATAACGGTCTGTTCAATTTTCTTTATTACTAGTGCTACAACACTTAAAATACCCTTTTGGCTTGAGAATCTCTATTTGCGGTCGAAATTAGAAAAAACCTGCGAGGAATCTCATTTAAGTACTGTAACGGACGAGACAGTCGTAAAAATTTAAGAGTCCTTCTTGCACTGCAAATTACTTCTCCCTTTCCTCGTAATAAACGAGATGGCGAGACAGTTCGACATCTCGACCACTTGTCGGCTATCTTGCCGACACATATAGACAAGAATATTGTCAATTTAGTATCTGTTGCTTATACTAAATAAATGTATTTAATAAATACGTTTTATTTAATTGTTCCGAAAATATTTAGTACACGCAAAAAGCTATTAACTGATTCTTTAAATTGTATAAGTTAATTAATTATAATTCATGAAGCTACAAATTACATTAACAGCAAATAAAATTTTAAAAAGATGCAATACTTTTTACTGAAAGAAAGATTAAATTAAAAAATTAATAAAAATTTAAATTATCGCAATGCTTTATTTTTATACATTATATATAAACTATATATAAAACACAAAATAATATAGAATATAAAATACAGTTCTTGTTTAAAAAATACCACATTTTTTTATTATTGACATATTTATATTTCAGTGTACAATATATGCAAATTAATGAACTAAAAATAGAACTATATAGAATTTAACGTCAAATTTTATTATTAGTGATATGACAGAGTAACATGATTCCAAAAGCGCAATAAATTTTGTCCCTTTAATAATGAAGTTTAAAACTAAAGTATTGATTGTATAGAAGCTTTACACAAAATGTCAACCTGTCGATAATTTGCTATCAACTTATTGACTCTAAATGACGCTTTTACGTTCCCATCAATCGCGCCGCTTGATTCGCAATATCAGAACATAAAAATTCTTTGGGAGATCAGTCGTGCATATCGGAAAATATAAAAATCCGCAATCCCAATTCCTTCGCGGTTATTTTGATGCATAAAACTATAACCCAGATTATATCATCGCGCAGGAAGTGAAATAACCATTATCAGTTTCCAAGCGGTTTTGTTAAAATAAGAACAATCATTAATCCATAATGTGAAACACGTGCTTAAAACAATATCAATTTCTCAGTCACAACTGGCATAACAAATTACTTGATATTATGTAATATTTACAATCACGATTTACAGTCAAGATTTTTATAATACACGTTCTTATAAATGTATAGAACATCCAGATATATATAAAATGCATGAAGTTACCCAGAGGCACGAACGTGCATGGAATTCGATGCTCAAGTGCAACGGAAGACGTTCTCCAGCGTCCAATTATAGGGGCAGTTACAGTACCGACAGTTACAACGATTTTATGCATCATAGCATTGCGCAAAGTCGGTGTTGGGCCGAGAAAGGCCAGCTCCTTGCGAAAACTGAAACGTGCTGTGAATTGTTAGTTAAGTCTCAGCTTTATACAATTCCATGCATATTTATCGTTCCATTAATTCCTTTAGCCGAAGTCTTATAAGGCAATCAGATAATTTTTGTACAAAATAAATCTCAATTTTAACTGATGCGATTCCTTTGACAACTAATCAAAATAAACGATTTTGCCATTAATACTGTTATAAAATTGAACGATTTTATTCTAAAAAAAAAATAAACTAAGGTAAAGTATCAATAATGGATGGTTAGTGAACGAAATGACACGACTTAATTATTACGATAATGACATGACCTAATTATTGAACGAAATGACAATTTTAAATATTAAGTTTTTAATTATATTTACAATTAAATAAATTAGTTATTTATAAAAATTTAATAAGATAAATTTATTAATAGAGTTGTACGAATTAAAAGCTTAATAATTAAAATTTTTATCATTTTGTTCAATAATTGGATCATATTTCATTATCTGATACTTATCTTTATTATTTCTTTAAATAATAAATGCGTATGATAATTCTAGAATTAGTTTAATTTTTTTAAATAAAAACTACTTCAAGGAGCAATATTTTTAAATGTTTCTCTAAACAACTTTAATATCTCGTTAGATTCTGATTATAAGTCAATTTTAAATTTGGCACAGAATATTCTCACAAATTTTATGATATTAATTTGAAATAAGAACTAATCTCTTATATTAAAGTTTTTAATTCCTAATTCCTAATAATTTGTTTAAATTTTAGTTTGGTTAAATTGGAAAATGCAAGTAAACAGTAATCGTAAATAAATTTGTTTAAAATAATCAAATTATTATTAATGGATTGTTAATGATCCAATGAGAATATGTGAATTATATTCAAAAAGAGTTGCCAAATTGTTCGATATCTTTCTAATTATTTGTAATTCCCAAAGAGAGATAAAGGAATAGATATGGGTAGAAAAATTGCAAATGTCATGATGCCAATTTTCAAGATCCGACTGTAACGGATCACAAGGGTAGTAGATTGCAAAGCTCTTTGAAAAGCGATACGTTTTTTGTCTGACGCAGGCGTTCAATCCTTTTCGCATTGTAAACGGAAGGGAGAGAGGAGACGATAAAATACTACACGATAGTAAAATAGGACGCAGTAAAGTGAACTACGGAAATCCCTATAAAGACAGAGTGAAATTAAATGTTCGCCTTTAAGGTGGTTTAACTTAATACACATAAAGAAGGTGCTGGGAACAATGGCGTAATCTTTAACTGTCAAAATCTAAAATATTTTTCTTACGAGAAACGAAGCTTGTTTAAAACTGCTATTGTAATTTCTTTTTTAATTATTTAATCTTTAGAGATTTTATAAACAGTTTATAAAATTTATGTTTGTTGAACAACATTAACCAATTAAATTAGAAACCACTTGAATACATAATACATTATACGTATGTTATAAATAAAAAATATTAATTTTACATTAGTAAAAGATATCGCATATTACAAATTCAGTCAAATTAGCCGGGATCCATTTTCCGTATGTTTTTGTGCGGGATTCTTTTTATTTAAAGAATTATTATTTTTTGTACATTTTCACAACGCTTAAAATTTAAAAAAGAATGTATGAGCAAATTAAATCATTTTTTCGTATTACATTTAATTTAAATAAATTATTTCAAAAAAAACATTAGAAAATATCTCTCTCTCTCTCTCTCTCTCTCTTTCTCTCTCTAGAACATTTTTAAAATTTTGTCGGATTTAGTTAGTTTTTGTTTAAAAAAAACTGTTCTCTTCATATTTTTTCGTAATTTTGATATTTAAAAAAAGAACAAATTGTGAATCATTCTTTTATATTTAATTTAATTTAATTTAATTATTCTAAAGAAAAACATCAGGAGATTTTTAAGAATATTTCAAAATTCTGTCAAGCTTACGCCATTGAACTTCTCTGTGAAGCGTTTTCAGTATTTCCAGGATTAAGGATAAAATTTTACGTCTCACTGAAAGCTTCAACGAAAGCTCAACTAAGAATTTTCTGTTTTACAAACTTGTTTACCATAAATTGATATTTTGCGTTACTAATGTCAAAGATATTATCGTGTCGTGTTATTAAATTCTATCTCTATGTAATAGGAATGATAATAATGATGATTGTATATAATATCAATTCAGTATTTAGACAGTACCTTATCAGTACCTTATCAGTAACGATGATATAACAGATTGTATAATAATATAACAGATTGTATACCTATAAGGAATCTCCTTAGGTATTTATTATTTTATTAGATGTGGAAAAAAGTTCGTGGCGTTTTTTTAATGCCATCTAACGGGAAAAACGCTACGAACTTTTTCCCACACCTATATTAGTCATTCTCTTCTCATAAAAAAATCATAAAAGAATTCATCATCTTCGTAAATTTTTAATATTTGTGAATTAGAATATAATAATTAAAGTATCTCGATAATTAAATCTTAAGTTAAATTTCGTTACATGCGCAAATTGAAACTCTTTATTTGTTAATTAATTCATAATTCACAATTTTATTTAATTTTGTTTTTCATTAACTTTTACACAACTGAATTTTTAATTGTGCATTGGTAATTATCTCGCGAGTTTAATTAGCTTTCAATCTCGGAATTCTGCTTCAATGATATATATTGTTGGCGAATTACTAATATCTCGATATTTTCGTCGGAGTAGAAATAAAATAAAAGCTTGAATATTAATTAAATTTTTATAATTAATAATTTTTATATATCTTAGAATCCTTTGTAAAAATTATGTAAAATTTGTGTACATGAAACTTATCCCATAAAATATCGATGTCTCAATACCTCATGTCTCTCTTTCTTTCTCACTTTCTTCTAAAGAAGAAAAAGGGAATAAAGTCTTCGGTCCTTGAGGGTAAATGCCGATGTTTCTAGAGGGAATACTTAGAGGCTTAGGATCGGATGAACATGTAAATTACCTTATCGTTGCATCAACGACGACGGCGGGGTCGTTTGCACTACTTGGAAAGCGTACACGTTTATTAAAGACTGGTAATAAAAGTTGACACGATGGCTACTTATTAAGTGCGGGATATCTATTACCGACGTTGCTGAATCACAGAAAATAGCACTTTATCACTAATCTCATGTAGCCTTCGATAAATCCTAAAGTGATTTTCCGCGTTTTCAAATTATACCCTTCCAAGAACGGCGTGAAAGCCGAGACGATAACGTGATCGGAAGAAACCGGGATCAGAGAGAAACGGAAAAGATCCGGATATTCCGTTACATCATAATAGTTTATACTGATCTGTGGGATAGAAATGCTTTTAATGAGGGATAAGGATTTGAGCTTTATAAATATCTCTTAATAAATATCTCTCTATAAAATATTTTATCGGAAATTTTAGATCAAAGCACAAATCGTATAGAAATATACATAAATATAAATATACATAAATATAAATCATAGAAATTTTTATCGTTATTAAATTTATAATTTGAAAAAATTGCCAATTTGTTCGATTTTCTCCTAATTATATGTAATTTCTAATGAGAGATAAAGGAATGAATTAATGATATGGGTTGAAAATTGCAAAAATCATGCTAATTTTCTCAATCCCATTGTAACGAATCACAAGAGTATAAGATTGTAAAGTTATGTAATTGTTTGAGAGAACATAAACCGCGAAAATTATATAGTACTGAGTAACCATTAGAATCGTAAAATAAATGGTTATTACTTCGCAACAAGTAGCTTAAACGAAATAAATGAAATGCTATTTTGTAGGAGAAACTTGTCAGTCTACATTAATTATATAACATTAATTGTATATAATATATATTAATTTAAAGATTAATTTGAGAGTAAATGAAAAAGACAAATTTTTTGAAATATCTATAATAAAAAAAGAATACGTATGTAGTTTATATAAGAAAATTTATTCACCGAAATGTTAGTTTGAAAATAGATAAAAGATATAACAAAACACTTTCCATTACACGAGATATTATTGTGTAACTATATTGAAACCCGCAAAGATCACGACATCATGAACACATTTCGAAATAGCAAATGTAACATCTGCGCAACAAGGACTCTCTACTTTATAAAGAAGTTTCGTGGCTTCATCTTACATATAAAAGCTTTCTGAAAATATAACGTAAAATGGTTTGTTGCGTACTTTGTGAAATCACTATTCTATTTTGTAAAGACAAAGGCAGAAATGCTAATTCGTTGTCAGTTTTGTCCGACAAAAATTTTGTAAAAAGTACAGGTCATCACAGCAAAGAGAAGTTGGCTAATAATAAAAATTTAATCATGTCTAATGTCACGAAAATTAAATCACGACACAAGATAGTTTCAAGGCTCATGAAACAAACTTTAGGGAATAGACCGAGAGAGAGAGAGAGAGAGAGAGAGAGAGAGAGAGAGAAAATCAACTTTTGTCAAGGAATCTGTGCCTTGCAATTATAAGGAGCATTCTTGTTCAGATCAATATATAAGATATAATACGCAACATAATGTGTAACAATTCCACCTTTATATAAAAACAAAATTAAAAGACGTGAACTAGTATTGTTAGACGACGTGCGGCATATCTTAAAATATATCTGAAAGAGGATCAATACAGATTTCTTATATATAAAATATAACAAAACTTGATTTCTTTGATGAAATCTAACATCCTCTGAAATTTGTACTATGCGAAACATATAATATTTATATAATATATACTTTCGTACAAATTGTGTTAAGAGAAGCATGATTCAATAATTTGTCTCGTTAAAAGCCAACGGTTCAATTGTTTTCGAAATTCGTTCGCGTATGAAATTATAAATATTAATTCTACTTTAAAATTGTCGCGTTAAAACAAATAATACAATCACATATCATATTCGGGATTGCACAAGATTATATACATCAATTAAAATTTGCACGCTATAGAGGTTTCAAAAATACGATTCAACAACGTAATCCAAAAATGTAATTACTTGCGCAATATTTGAAAATAGGATGTAAATAAAAAATATATATCATATTAAATCACATATTTTTTTAGTTTAATATAAACGCGACATTCATACATTTTTATATTTATTATATATTTTCCAAGATAATAATTTAAAACAGAATTGTGTCGCAGATAATTTATATGGATTATCTTAACATAAAATTTGTATCATCAATAAATATAAAATTTATTTTTCCGCTATCATCGATAAATATTAATCAAAATATAAATGATCTCGTTTTGAAAGTTTACATACAGATTACACGGCGATATAAACTGCTATACAAAATAAAGTAACTTAACTTCTATTGTGTAAATACATTAAATTTATCGACGCAATTGATTTGAAATTGCTATCAGTTCAATATCGGGAATAATATAACTCCACGTATCCCATATTATCCTTGTATTATCTGACGATGAACGGCTATACAAAAAAGATTTGCTCCCATGTCTAAAATGAAATGTCACGTTAAAATGATACCGCCTGGTTATAGTCGCTTTGCCTTTGCTACAAAAAAGATATCAAGGGGGAGAATTCGTCGAGTCAATCGGCCTCTGCAGATCTCTCTTCTCGTTAAACCACCGTTATTTTTCGACTACACCAAGCGAGTAGGATGAGCAATTGAAAAGGGGCGAAATAAAAAACGATCGGTGACGCAATAGATACCCAAAAAAACTAAAATACTTTATCAACAAAAAACGTGTTGTGAACATATATAAAATGTGATTCTCCTCCCCCTCCCACTTGCTCTTTCTCTCTTCTCTTTTTTTTTATTTACGATAGATAACATGCCTGAACGTAAATCGCATATCGTCGATAACTTGGAAGGACAGGAATTCTTTCCCTTTCTCACTTTTTGAAAAGTCGCAAGATAACGACTGCCAAAAATCAAACTCCGCCAAAAATCGTGCTCTGAATAATCATAAATAGCAGATTTCAATTAAATACTGCAGTAAATTCACGATTTGTAAAATATGTACTTTATTAGATATAGTTGTGTTTAAAGTGATCTTTGCATTTGAGCTCAGTTAATTTTTTCATCTCTCAAATAATAATCCACTATATCATACACACACACACACACACACACACACACACA
>Ga0157364_1001910_pt1 | contig 18601 bp, 8 predicted proteins | sample AttsexASBM2_FD_111476 | JGI IMG/M metagenome (GOLD analysis project Ga0157364, IMG submission 111476) | Fungus gardens microbial communities from leaf cutter ant in Ribeirão Preto, State of São Paulo, Brazil - Atta sexdens ASBM2 | ecosystem: Host-associated > Fungi > Mycelium > Unclassified ...
AAACAAGCTTTTTCTGTAAGTTTCAGATAAATCTAAAGAAAATGAATTTTCGGAGAACATCCTTAAAATCATTCGTGATATTGCAGAAGTTACATATTGTAGCAATCGTGTCGCGAATCGATTCTTATTTTGAATTTACTGTTTATTCTGAATTTTGCGAAAGTGGTATTTGGAGTATTAGATTCAGAAATAGGGGAACATTTCCAAATATTTTCCTCTTTTTTTATAGAAAACAATGAAATAAGATTTTTAATCAAACATGGAAATAAAAGTGAATTAAAGCTTTATATGTACATATACACGCATATGTGGAAATTTATTTATTTTTGCACTCTTGCGATGTGCTGGAAATGATTCGTTGGTTTCATTGGAACGGTGATGCAATATCAGATATTGCAAGAATCGATCTATTTGTCTCATTGAAATTTCCATAAGACAGGAAATGTAGTTCATGTCATGTTAAAAATGAATGGCTTATTGAATAGAGGCGTTATCTCGTAATGCATAGCTCATATTAATTGGGGCACTCTCGAAGTGTGTGATCTCGCAAGAAGAGAAGACTGTAGTTAGTCGTTGCGCAATATTCACGGCGATCGAAGAAAGTGCAATTTGCAATTTAGATTCCCGACATTTCCAATCGCAGCACGTTTCATCGCGAGCGACGTAGTGTTTCCGAGGTCTTGCGTTTTTTCGCAGGAAAGAAAGTGAGATTATCAAGGGAAAAATAGAGCGTGTATAACAAATGAATAGCTCATTTGCAAAAGTACTTATCTTTACTTGAAATGCGTTTTTGGCAAGAGCAAAAAAACTTGTATAATTTTTCTTCTTCAAACTATTGAGACTTTTTCGAAAAATAAAAAATTTATTGTTTTAATTAAATAATATGGTATAATTAAATAATAATATTAAATAAATATGGCATGAGAAATATTTTATTTATTAAAATACAATTTCTTATTAAAATACAACGCACTTGATTACTTTGCGGCTGCAGAGAAAGGATTTACTTCTTACAGAACCAAAATATTGATACACAAAATTTTCAAGTATTTTATTGAATTAAATAGAATTTTTATAACATTAAAAAGCGTTGCTATTATCTTGTTAATAATAAAAAGATTTACATACTATATTACGATTTACATACTATATTCATCATATTTAATTATTTATTGAAAAAGTACGATACTTTTTACTGCTTTTATGTTTATGTTAAATTCAAATGAAAATAAAATATTAACAGAGAAACAACATTTTGTCAACAAAAAATTAGTAAACCTAGGTTAGTCAGACTAAAAAGTAGAGATTTAATTTTCTTATAACTTGATCCACTTTTCTTTCTCGATTTTATAGAATTTAATCGTTTTTACATAATTGATTTTACAGCCTAAAATATTCAATTCGAGACAAAAATGCTAAGAAGTTTAAAGATTCGACTATCTTTTTTTATTTACTGAATACAATGGTTTTTACATTTCGGCTCAAACATAATACATTATATATAAATAGAACATATGTTGAAAAAAAATTTTTTTTTACTTTCAAAGATCTGTTTATTTCGAGAAATGAAAATTAAAAATCAATTAAATATACTTAGAAAAATAATACTGTATATAATAAATACATACATACATAATAAATAATGTATTATCGTATATAGAGCAGTGTGTAGAATATATTTTTAGGGGTGCATTTATTTAGAAAAATGTAAAAGTTGAATATTAGATTTTAAATTATGTTTAATCGACCGCAAACAGACTGCGATGACGAGCACGTGTTTTGTACTCATACTACAAGCTTTTGCTTTTAACGTATGCGCACATATACGTTCTAAGTTTACGTTACGTCACATGTACTGTCGTCATATTTGGCGATCTCTCGATGTGTCGGTGAAAATATCGATTATTCGCGGATTCGTGGCCTTTGTCAGAGCGAATAGCGATTAGTACGGGGTGAGTCAGATCGAATCTCCGTATTAACGTGCCGGGGATAAATGTCACAGTATCACATATACGGGACATTAAAAAAACAGAATGAAAGTGTAATATTTATTAATTTTTCAAAAAGCAAAATATTACGTTTGCGTCGTATCAAAAATACAACGGGTTTGATCTCGGTTAATCGTTTGATGACGAATAGACGCAGTCGACGCGGCGACCAGGATCGGAGTTCGTTGTCTTGCTCATAATAAGAGAAAGAAAAAGAAAACATCTATACGTATATAGAACATCTACTATTATTACATGGAATTTAAATTGCGAAAGCCTACTAATTGTTGGACCGTGTAAATGGACGCAGATGCGCCGATCTTGTTTCCGTGCGCGTTTTGCGCGCGGACCTTCACGTCGCAGTCTTTGGAGAAGCACGCGAGGATATGTGAGCGCGCCGCCGCCAAAAAGCGCAAGCCCTTCGATTCGGCTAAGCAGAGAATTCAAGGTACTGAGTTGGCTGAATTCCAGCCTAAACAGGAGATCCGGCGACATCAGCAGGACGAGAGGTCCAGATCCACCTGGAAGAAGACTCACGACGACTTCCTCCGAACGATTCGTGAGGCACGCGGCGATGTTGTGAGTCCTTTTGCGATCTTCTTGTGTGTTAAGGATGTATCAGGTGTATGGTCTCCGCAAAAAGTGATTAGATTTGAAAATTTATAAAAGTTAATATTATATACATATGAAACAGTTTTTGTATCATTTTCAAATAACAATTATATAGAAAAATCTATAATTTTTTTTATTTTAAACAATATGTGTACATCCTTAATTGCTTTGGAAAGAGTCCTTCCTTTCTCGTAACTAAATTTTAAACAATATCTTAAATAATTTTTTAAACGGATTACATCAAAGTGAAAAGTGAAATAGAAAGAAATTATTCTCACGTCAAAAATAAAAAATTTCGATTTCATTTTATGCAATTTATATTGAAGAAAATATAACTTTTTTTTTATATCTTTTATTTGTAATTAAATTCTCACATCTCCAAAATTTATTCTTCCAGATGGATTCACGCAAACAATGCAATTCGCTGAACTCGTCGGGTGCACCAACACGCGCCAATGAGAAGGGCACATGTCCCACATGTAATCGACAGTTCGGTATCAAAGCCTATGATCGTCATGTGGCTTGGTGCAAAGACAGAGTTATCCGAATGCCGGTGAGTCCGGCGACCAATCTGGCAAAGGAACGATTAGAGGCACGAATGAGGTACAGGGCACCGACTTTGAAAAACCGTCGAGCTATCAATCGTGAAAAGTACAGCCCGGGCTCGGCAGCGAATCAAATTGCCAAGACTTCATTGTCATCACCGACACTCCATAAACCAAAGGAGACTATATCGAGTGTCAATTGCAATCGAGAGAGTCCTGTCAAGCAGAAACCTGCTATTATGTAAGTCAAATTCTCAAGCTTTTCTCACTAACGAATTGAGTTGTCTTATGTTTTTTGTAGAAAAAAATACATTGTAATAATTGTTTGGTAATATAGTGCAATAAATAAAAAGTAATGAAGTTTTTCAGTGAGTTGCTCGCAATGAGAAATTTGAAGAAATGAGAATTACTTATTTTTTTATTCACTTTTAATTTATTATCTTAAAAAAGGTGATTTTCAGAAAAAAAAAGAAGAAAAAAAATTCGTGGGTTTATTGCTTGGATTTAATCTTTTTTCTCTTTAATATCTTTAAATATTGCTTATCTATACTTCTTTTTTTCTAATATTTCTTAGTATCCATCTCTTATGCAATAGCTCCTAGATTACAATATATTGCATATAAAAATTTCTGATTTATTTTAGATCTGGTAATCAGTTATTTGACGATATATACTTATACTTTTATAGGAGACGTCCTGGACATCCTGAACAACTCAAGGACTCCCCTCCCTCATCCAGACCTATAAAGTCACGCCTTGCCGATCGTATGAATAGGTGAGATTTTTTTGTGATTAATTTCTTTTTGAAATTCTATTGATTGTGTGTGTATGAGATAAAAAATAAGCATAGAATGTAGAATGGATTTTAATATTTCGCCCATGAGGAGAAGGGAAGAGGATAAGGTTGCTTAAAAGCATTCTGTAATTTCGATTAACATCATAGAGACAATGTAACATATTAAAAGTATTTGGATTTGATTTTACAACAAAATCGCTTAAAATAATTGATTAAAACTATAATAATTGATTATAACTATACACATTTTCAAATATTTTCTCAGCAATTATCTATTTTATAAAATTGTTTTTTTATTTAACCCTGATAACCTTCTCCTGATGATTATTAGTCACATGCCCTTGATCCTGCTTCCATCTCCTCAGGCTACTGGAAGATCAAGACTGTCTGACATCAACGTCTTGCCGATCTCTCCAGCCTGCGATATCTTCCTGTCATTCACTCCACTTACCTGTACCTCCTACGAGATCAAAGATTAATGATTTGGTTTCTTCTAACGAAATCATATCGCCAATTACTTCATCCAGAAAACGGTTTAATCAAAACGAAAAAATCTCCCAACGCATTCCAAATGATGATATAAGAAATCGAGAAACTTGTTCCGCCAGAATGCAAAATATCGTTTCCGCTAGAAGTCAAGGTCATCCAAAAGTCAACAATGTTGCCGTGAACGATAAGACTCTAGGAATCACTGTACAGCCTTGTAAGATACATATGAACATGCAAAAAGACGATCAGTTAGTGACGTGGAAGCAGATTAGTCGTAAGAAAGATAATTTTCAGGCTGACGATCCAATTATTAATCATAATTTCTCGCGAGAATTCCAATTGCTCGATTTCGATCAGTTACATAATCGAGAGGAAGAAGATGAAAATAGAGATAAGACAGAGGGAGATTTATCAATTATAGAAAATAATTTTATTCGAATCCATAAAGACTGCAAGGTTGATAAAGTGAAGAACGATGACATTACATGGCTCAGCGGTATCCAGAATCTGAATCAGACATATTTGATAAAAGACTCGGAAGATATTGAGTCATCGGAGATTTTTTATAGCAAGTGGAAACCGATTAAGCATAGTCCTCGCGTAGAATTTTATTTAAAAGAAAAGGAAAATGAAATCTACGAATTTGATAAAAAAGAATCGAAAAGAGAAACCGTAGCGAACAATTTGAAACACAGGAAAGACGAAGTTTGCAAATTTGATCAAAAGAAATCGAAAAGAGAAACTATAGCGAATGACTTGAAAGATAGGGAAAACGAAATCTGCGAATTCGATCAAAGGAAATCGGAAAGGGAAATCGTAGCGGACAATTTAAAAGATAGGGAAGATGAAATCTGCAAATTTTATCAAAAGAAAAGGGAAACTGTTGCGAATGATTTGAAAGATAGGGAAAACGAAATTTGCGAATTCGATCAAAAGAAATCGAAAAGAAAAATTATAGCAAACGACGAAAAAATTAGGATTGAACAAGTGAAAGAGTTAAAAATGTGCATTAAAGATAAAGAAGATAATAAAATTGCAGATTGTAAAGTAGAGGAATTAAAAACAAATAATAAAAGTATTAAAAATATTCAGAAAATCAGTACTGAAAAAATTGAAGTGGCACATACAATGGAGGAACTTAATATAAATAATATAGAAGAAAAGCGAATAAGAAGCTATGAAGAGACTGAAGTTACAGAAAATAATATTGAGAAAATAGAAATAAATATCAATGTAAAAGAAGGTATAAAAGAAGGCATAAAAGAAACTGAAAAAATAAATGGCGCAGACATTGCAGAATTGAATAAACTAAATGTTTATAAAGAAAATAAAAAGGATCGACAAATAACAATGAATGAAATAATTGAAAGTATAAAATATACCGAAGAAATTGAACAAAATTTATCCGAATCTAATCAATTAATTAAATCTTCTTTATTTGATGTAGTGCAGTCAACTGCGTCAAATGTATCGAAGAAAAAGAATTTTATTGATCAGAATCAAGATTGTCTGAACTCTAAGGATGAAGTACAACAATATGAAAATAATACACGTTGCAATAATTCACTTGAATTAAAAAGAAGTACAGCAACTTTTATATATGATCAACGTAAGATTAATGAGATAACATCTTTAAATACATCTTTAAATAGCGATAATCAGACTGATTGTAATTCGAGTCCGGAAAACGAAACGTTAGGGTGTCAAAGCCATAGTTGTCACAATTCATTGGATCTAACAGAAAATATCAAAGAAGAATCATTTCCTATATCCTCTCCAATTCTTACCCCAGAAAAAAATTGTACAAGAAATGTTGAAGAAATTAAAATAGATGAAGAAAGATATGAAAATAATTTAATCAATATCTGTAATAAAAAACCTAAAAGAAATTCAAAGAAATTAAAGCGTGAAGTATATTTTCTTCCTTCACAAAATTCGGAAATTGCTGCTGATAATTACTTAAATGCATCTACGAATAACATATCTTTGCATGTCAAAAACAACAGACAATTTCAAGAAAAAGATTTCAGTTCTGATAACATTGGAAATATCGAGAATAACACGAAAAATGGAAAACTAGATTTTAACACAGATTCAGACAACAGCTGTTCGAATGATAAATCAAGCCTTCTTGGCCGTTCAATCATTAAAGCGGAAATTACGACAGGTGAAGGTTTGCGCAAGAAGAATGTAGACAGCGAATTCGATTACGGTAGCGATAACACTGTGCTTGTCGAGGAATACAATAGACGAGGCGCTGATGGTTTAGGGTCATCAGTCACATTGACGGACTACACGGAGGAGCAGTCACGGCATCATGGTAGCGAAATTTTCTTGAACGCGGGCGTGAATTTTTCAAAACGTTCTTATCAAAACGCGTCTAAAAGAGCTTCGCGAGAGCAACCAGTCAATTCTATTGAAATGAAGCATAAGATCAGGGAAAGCATGAATCTTCTTCGTGGCAGCACTGATTCCCTGATATCCTCAGTCGAATTTGTGGAGCTCGCAAGCATCAAACGACCCAAAGCGAACTGCGTTTACGAACAAGAAACCATTGAGGTAATCAGACCGAGCAGGCGGCACAAAGTATTTAAGGATTTACCTGATATAAAGGATGACGCGGCGGAGACGAAGGAAGATTCTGAGGAATCGTACTGGGAGAAAACCTCTAAGATCTCGCGGAGCAGATTAACTAGTCTCTATCCTACGTGTCATACGGAATACAAGCTTATTAAAAGAAATCCTAGAGTCCGTATTCTTCCTCCTGTTCTGAATCCATTCTCAATCAACGGAAGGTAGAGATAATAAAATCAGTGGAAACTTATAATATTATAAGTAGAATTGTCGATTTTAATATTATTCTTTATTATATGTTAATATTATTTATTGTAGAACATTAGAGTATTTAATTAATATAGATTTATATTTAGAAAAAGCACATAACTTTCATATAAATTAACTATTTAACTAGCTTAAAATAATGCAATGTTGATTTTACAAAATTGGTTATAAATTATGTTATAGTAATATTAATATTTAAGTAGTAATAAGTTTGTGCAAATTGGAGTTTAATTGGTAAAACAATCTATACCATTATCAATCGCACTGTAAATAGTAGAATTGTTTCTTTAGATTTCTATTTCTCATATTATTGCATCTTTGTGCATCTTATTCTAGTAAGACAGCTGTTAGGTAGTTAATACGTTAACAATATTATAGGAAAATTGAATTGGAGACACGTCCCGCTTGGTGCAATTATGTACGCAGAAGGCCAGACTTTAATCTCGTGCTTAAGGCTAGAACGTAAGTTCCAGGACGTGGGACCAGTGTGGGGAAGGAGCAGAGCACAATAGATGAGGAGTAGACTTTCAAAATGCTTTTGTCCAAAATTTCATTTTTTTTAGTTAAAGATGACGTAGTGTTTAATGTTGAATGACTTATATAAGCTATTCTGAGATGGTTATAAAGTATTTTTTTCATCATTAAGTTACTTACTGAAAAAATATAGACACATTTCGAAATGCATTATATTTTTTTACTGGAAACAAACAAAATGCATTTGTTTAATATTTCATATCTTACTAATTGACATATTGTTATTTTCTGTAAAGTGCATAGTTTTCTTTGTTTCTTGTTTTCTGAAAATTACAAATTTTAGACAAAACACATTTTGAAAATCTGCTCCTCAGATATTTTATTTTATCTTATTGATGTTCACTATTATCCATATTTTCATTATTATCCATATTTTAATTTAATTCAGGACACTATAAAATAGTATAAAAGATAGAATTGATTTTAAAAATCATGTAACCAATATTGGCTTTTTGCGGAATTTAGAGAATCAATTTTTCTTTATTAAAAAAAATATATATATATATATATATATATATATATATATATCTCGAATTATTATTTTTCATAACTTTTCAAAATTAATATTTCAACATCTTAATAATTAACTCCTGAATTAAAATTTTATTACATAATGAAATCGATTTTACATTAAAATAAGAATGTTCTATTTATTTTACTTTTTATTTCCGATTCGCAATCGTTTTATTAAAGAGAAATTGATAACTCAAAAGAAATTGATTCTAAATTTCTCAAAGAATTATTTATGTCTAGCAAATATATAGATAACGTTGCACTATGCGCGTTCGAGCTTGCATGCATGCGTTTGTCTGAAGAATCGATCGATTGGCACACGTATAACTCATCTGCAATAGAAAACTTATAGGCAAAACATACTCTGTCATCACCTATATTGCGCGCACTATGTTTGTTCACTATATTCACCGTTTTATGCAAGACAGTTTCTAGCAATGAAGTAGAATCAAAGGTTGTACTAAACAAATTCTAATTTCAGCGGCATTTGCAAGGACTACGACCCCTTTCTGCTGGCCGAACAGCAGATGAATGACCTACTGTCGGACACGAGTGATCAGTCTATGACGGGGAGTCCCAAAGTCCAGCAAACTCGTGATATCCTTTATCCTCTCTCGCACTCCTCCGCCTTTGTAAAATATCCTCCTACCGACAAGAGGTCGTCCCTTATAGCGCCACCTACTGAATTTGATGACCTTTTATCCAATTTTTCAAGTGACTCCACCGAAACCAATTCTATTTCGCGCGAGGTCTTCCTGAAACCCAATCTTACGGGCAAAGATGCGACAGATTCCGCGACCTCAAAACCTGTTAGGGAATTGGGCAGACGAGTTATTATCGATAAATCGAAGGCACTGGGCGTCGACGAGCGTCGCAGCGTTGTCAGCGCGGATAGGCCGCGTAAAATCTTTGACAAAGACACGCTGAGGAATACAGGATCATTAATCAATCGGTCCAACTCGATCCGAGCCTCGTCTGCGTCCAGAATCAATTCGGGCTCCGACAGAAAGACCTTAGGCGATATAAGAAAGGGTTCCAAGAACGTTGAGAGTCAGAGATCGTCTGATCAGAGTCTCAATCAAAGAAACAATAATTACTCGTCCCTGACTGGCAGTAACCTCAGTCTCAATTCGATCATCTCCTCCTCGGAGCTGGATGTCAAGCGATCGAGCTCGATGTTTGACGAGTTGATGACATCCTTCGAGGAGGATGCGTTTCCCGGATTAAGATCCTTCCTCAATAATGAATCCTTCGACCTGTCCAGCCCTGGCGGTGACAGACAACGAAATGGCAGCCTGATCAGCGACGAGGAACTATCTTCTCCCGACAGCTACAAGCCGCAAGATCACAGCAAACTCAGCAATGACTCCGCTTATAGCAGGTTGGTAAAAACTACTTTAAAGTGACTGTTTACATACTTCATCACGTTCGCCTTTATTGATTAATCAATTATCAATTAAATAAAAGATAAATCTTAGAATTACAATAATACAATTATTGTAAAAAAATTTTAGTACTCTTTTTTACGAAAATTAAATTTATTATTTCTAAATTTATTAAGTAATGTTTTTATTAATTTTTATCTAAAATTAATCTTATATTAATGGAGAAAATTTCATTAATGAAATATGATTTAATGAAATATGAAGATTTCTACAAGTCCAAAAATTCTGCCATTTGCTTTTTGATAATTGTAAGTTTTAATCATCATCATCAATCATTTACATTCGCGTTCTTGCTTCAAACTCAATTTGATTTGTATCCTCCAGTTTAAATCGCAAATATTTGCATCATGGACGCAGCGCCAACGACGTGATCGACCGTCTCGACGAGGACGTGCCCAAAAACGGGACATCACCGACTCAAACGATGACCAAGTGCAAGATGTCCAAGTTCTGTCACGAATGTGGTCAACGATTTCCAGAAACCGCCAAGTTTTGCTGCGAGTGTGGCGTTAAAAGGCTTGCGTTGTGAAAACATTGTTTTTCGAGAGTCGTTGCTATCATATTGTATTTTGATATTCGAACTGAAGAAAAAAATATGACCAGAAAGATATTCTCTGAAAGTGTACATTCTAATTCTCTGGATGAAAGTGTACATTCTAATTTTTTTATTTCAAAAAAGATTTTCTCGAGATCGAGAATATATTTTCTGAAGAGAAGATACGCTAGAATTTGGAATTTCAAAAATATTTTGCAAGATCGAGTCCATTTTAAAAATATTCTCTGATATGGCGATGCATTATACTGCCTTATCACGATAATATATAGAGCATTACACAATTCAAACGGCTTTTATAAATTTTAGAATTTCGAGAGTAACTTTACGAAACAGCATTTTTATATCTCACCCGGAGAAGAATTTTTTTTAATTTACTTTAGCTCGCTTTGTAAACAATGCGTTGATTTGTTCGCTATGTTTGAATAGTCTAGTGATATATTTGATAAACATTTTTGTCACAAACACATGATATATACATACATATACCGAGAGTCGCCGAGCGATCACCAAGTTCATCTCTTTTATATAAATTCACGAGTGCGACTTTTTGATAAGCTTTTTATACAAGTGGAAAGAATCGTGCAAATATATTTCCTGTTAAAAATAGGAGAATCAATATTAATATCTCATAAAAGTGTGAATATGATTTTTTAAATTATTATATATTTAGTTTAATCCATTTTAGCTCTAGTGAAAGGCAAATCACGAATTAAAAAACACAGATTGTTATTTGGAATTAAAATATATTAAAGTAAATTTCTTTTTATTTTATATTCGACATTTTATTTACATACTTCTCTAAGTGACTTAGATATTAAGATACTCCTCAATTTTTAATTTTAAATATTTAATTCTGCGAAAACATATTCGGGTGAAAATAAATGCATATAAATGTAAGTCAAATGTAAGGGGAGAGTAACAAAAAAAAATTAAGGCAACGAAATATGAAAGAAGCGTTTTACATTTCAATTTTCCTCTTAAAAGTTTCGTTTTACGCTTTTATTTCTTACATTCGACTTACGCTTCAATTTTTATTTTCGCCAAAATATTTCAACTTACTTAATTCGCCTAATCTTCACAAGATTCTTATGTCTAATATCAACAAGGTTGAACATAAAATAAGATTAGAAAATCACTAGTGATTAGATAAGTCGTGCCGATATAAGCATTAATGCTCGCTCAATGAATATGTGTCGCTAACGAATAATGAAATGCAAAATGTCGATATGGCAGTACGCGTAGGAGGTAAATCATCAATCTTAACAAAGGCAAACTTAATCGTGTTTTGCAAGAAAGGAGATTAATTATATGTAAATTAAATATGTGCTATTATAGAAACGCACACATAAATATTTTACGAAGTAATGGCCTTTCGTATTTATTCTTTAATGCGATAAGAAAAGATTATTTATTACAAATATGTTCAAAATACGAATTAATATATAGAATGTCCCAGAAAATATAAAGAATTTGTTTTGAATCTATAGTAAAAGAAAATATATAGAACTTGGTAAATGTGTCTTAAGATAAACAAAATAAAAATAGAAATCCTTGAATTTTCACTGGCAAGGATTTTAAATTCAAGAATTGTCGATCTATCACTTTTTATAAATTTCATCATACATTCTATTTTTTTAAATATTGAAAAGAAAGGAGCTATTTTTTCAATGTTCTGAATAAAATAGATTGAAAAAATAGATTAATAAGATTTTACAAATCGTGCTAATTAAAGATTACTGTAATGATTCTAACAAGAATGATTCGTCAAGTACGTTAGCTCTCTGGTGTTCGTAACGTATACCAAAGAGTAACAATGCGATAAGCGTTTGACAAAACCGATTTGACGTCTAACTTAGATACATTTTGAGTTAATTGTATGCGATAGACATAAATTATGTATGCTCTAAACTGTATTTTTACAAGTGCAATAAATTGCGATGCTTATACAAATTCAACAGATTCCAGTTCCACGAGTTTTTTTAAAGGAAACTTTGAACTGCAATCCTTAACTGCAATCCTTTTTATCTTTCCTTAAAATCTTCCTTTACGCCAGAAAATTATTTACAAAAATAATCACATGCGTATGATGAATTTGTACGGTAAAAATATTAAAATTTTTTTCATTTGTTTTATTATCTGACAAATGAAGCTGAAAGAGCTTTATCAATTATGACAGCTGTTAAAAAGCATTCGAACCTAATAAATATTTATAAAGATGCTACATCGATCGGTCAGTCGACTAATACAAACGAGCGGAATATTAGTAAGATTTTATATTGATATTATTTGTATGTTATTGATTAATTTGAAGTCAATAGTAATTTTTTTTTCTAGAAATTCGTGAGACAATCTCGTGCAACAATTATAAATTCGCAAAACTTTCACGTAAATGTTAGTCCAGGGGAAAAAGCAAAGTGCGGCGTAGAAGAAAGCGATAATGTAAGTAGATTTTATTAAAATTATTTAACAAAAATCTTTATAGATAATTAAACATTTTACAAAAAATTAAAACGAAAAATAAACTTTTACTCTCTTTTTCTATATATCATTACGTAAATTATTTTTATAATTTATAAGTCACATTATCTATTCTATTTACATTTTCCTGAAATACGCAAATTTATTTTTAAAAGCAAATGTATTAATCCTGTATCTCTTTTTTTATTATAAATGAAATATTTTCTTAATATATATTTGATCTTTTAGTACATTTGAATAACAGGCTATTCTAAATTCTTTAATTAGTATATTTACTTTAATTGTTCAATATTATTCACGTTCCTAATTTACAGAATTATCCTGTGATAGACCACTGCTATGATGTAGTAATAGTAGGAGCAGGAGGCGCTGGATTGAGGGCGGCTTTTGGACTTGGTAAAAAAGGATATCGTGTAGCAGTAGTATCAAAACTCTTTCCGATTAGGTCACATACCGTGGCTGCCCAGGGTGGCATAAATGCTGCTATCACCGACCAAAAAGATAATTGGCTGTATCATATGTATGATACTGTGAAGGGATCCGATTGGCTAGGAGATCAGGATGCTATACATTTACTCACGAGGGAAGCACCTCGAGCGGTCTTCGAACTCGAAAATTATGGTAAACTCAATGAATCACAAATATAATTATTTTGAGAAAAGTTATATGCAATATATATATATGCAATATATATTGCATATATATGTGCACGCACGCACGCACGCACGCATATAATTTAGAAAATGTTAATACATGATTTATATTAAATAAAAATGAATAGGAAGATAGGTCAAATATGTACTTAAAAATAAAATGAAAGTTATTAAGACTTTATTTAATCATCCTCAATCATTTAAATAATTAAAAAAATTGTATAAGATTAAAAAAACATACATTATTAATAATTTATTACAAATAAAATTGGAAAGAACATAGAAAATACTAATCAATGAAACTAATCAATGAAATCATAAAAATTTATTTGTAATAAGTTATTAATAATGTTTTAATCTTATACAATTTTTCTAATTATTTAAATGGCTGAGTAAAGTCGAAACGTTCCATATATTAATGATTGTAAAAAACTCTCACACTCTTTTATATTATAGTTTAATATCTTAATAAACTTTCATCTTATTTTTAAGTTCGTGTTTGACCTATCTTTCTATTCATTTGAATTTACATATCTGAGCAAGAAAAATCATATTAAATAAAAATACTAAAAAACTCTTAGGCTGTCCCTTTAGTCGTACGGAAGATGGTAAAATATATCAGCGTGCTTTTGGTGGCCAGTCGTTACAATTTGGCAAAGGCGGACAAGCTAAACGAACCTGTGCAGTCGCTGATCGAACCGGTCAAGCGATACTTCATACCCTTTACGGTCAGAGTCTTCGCTACAGCGTGCATTATTTCATCGAGTATTTCGCCCTCGATCTACTTATGCACGGTCGATGTTGCAAAGGGATTCTGGCTTGGGAATTGGAGACCGGACTCCTACATCGATTTAGAGCTCATCATACAGTAAGAGAAAGCTACAAAATGTTATATAATATTTATTTAATTTATTATCTATATAATTTACAGAAAAAGGTAATTATTATTTATTAATGCATGTATATAAATAATTAATGTTTCCTTTTTTCAAATAAGAGAGAAATTCCTATTTTTCAAGTCACATCGTATCTTACTGCTTGATAATATTCATGTGCAAATTTGCAAATACATCTTTCAATTTTATAATTAATAATCTTAAATATATATTAAATACCATTACCTTTTTTGTTCGTCGATGCTTAATTGCTATTCTTTTCATACATTAATGTATTAATTATGAAATATACTAATAATGCGAATAAATCGATATTGATGATAAAAACAGTTATCATCTCGCAGGTGATTGCAACAGGTGGTGCCGAAAGATGTTACTTCTCCTGCACCGCTGCGCACTCCTGCACTGGTGACGGCATGGCGATCGCATGTCGAGCAGGATTGCCGTTGCAAGATATGGAATTCATTCAGTTTCATCCGACCGGTATTTTTAGATCAGCTACATATCTCGCGAATAACTCTTATTCTTCCTCATTCAAGTACTTTTAACTGATTGATTTTTGCACTGTAGGTATTTATGGAAGTGGTATACTTATAACCGAGGGTACCCGTGGAGAAGGCGGCAAACTCGTCAACTCTAAGGGAGAGTTCTTCATGGAGAAGTACGCGCCAGTGGCTAAGGATTTAGCTTCCCGTGACGTCGTGTCAAGAGCTATGACTATAGAAATACTGAACGGAAGGTTGGCGTAATCCTTTGTATTCAAATTCACATTTTTTTCCTTTGCAAAAGAATCAAGAGTTAGCATATTTAATTTGTCATATGAAAGGAAAGAGAACTTGTAGAAATGTCCAGAACATCTTGTATAAAGACAATAGAATTGTTAAAAGAAAATTTTCTTTGCAGTTGTAAACAAACTTGTTGTCGCATACATGCAAATCTTTATTTAGAAAAAAAACTAAATAAATTTTACAATAGATCTATATTTAAGCAAATAAGCAAGGAAAAGGCTAGTTGAGTTTCTGAAACGCTATTAGAGATGTAAACGATGAAAAAATTTTAGAATTTTAAGATAAAAAATTCGGGAAATATACAATCTCGGTTCTTTTTTTTCGGCTTTGACAGCTTACTCGGACATTTTTGTTTAGTATTTCACGATTTCGACGCTGTACGATTTGTTTTAGAATTTAGTTTTTGCACTTATCCGTAAGATTTCTGTGTAAAAATAGTTACAAAAGTTAAAATAGTATAATGATCAATATAGTATAATGTCGATGGTTATAAATATATCTTACCTTTCACTATTATTTGAATATTTTATACTATACTTCAATTTTTAAAAGTTAAGTAAGTGTTCCATATTGTTATTAATATAAATAATACTTTACTAGACTAAAGTTGACATTGTTTTTGTCGTAATTGTAATTATACATTCTAAATTTAAATTCGTGAGACAACATTCATCGAATCTATAATTACTTTTGAATCAATATTGGAATGTTGTCTCAAAATAATTAAAATATAGAGTACAATTATAATCAATATGCAATAAAACAATATCTATTATGCTTATAAAGTATTATCTGTATTAATAACATCACTTATTTAGCTTTTAAATATAAAATATCTGTCATTCAACTAATTATATTGAAATAACTACTTATATGTTTTTTCATGAATTATTTTATGTAATTTGGTTAAAAAAATATCATTATTTTCAATAAAACTAGTTTTTTACTTGATATTTTTCTTCGAAATACCGGTTTTTTAATCTCTAAACGCTATCTCGACTAAAAGTTGAATACTGTTAATTATACTGAATTAGTTACATGTCATTGCTCAAGAATATGTGACAACATTTTCTCGCATGACGCATCTGGCAACAGATTTTGTATATGATGGAAGAAATATTAGGAATAGGAATAAATTTTGAAGAAATAAAAAAATTAGGAATAAAGATTAAACGTAATGCACAATAAAAACAAATAAGATATGACATATGATATGTCTTATATAGGAGCTTTCTTTTTACGAAAAATACATTACTTTATACTGTTTCTCGCAGTGGCGTCGGGGAGAAGAAGGATCATATTTATTTGCAGTTAACTCATTTACCGCCTGAATTGATACGCGAGAGGCTGCCCGGAATTTCGCATCTCGCCTGGGTATTTGCCGGAATAAACGTGTACAAGGAACCGATCCCCGTAATTCCCACGGTACATTATAACATGGGCGGTATACCCACAAACTGGCGTGCGCAAGTAAGAAATTAATTTATATTTACACACATGATTTATTCATTATCATTATTTTAATTATTTTTGACCAATTATTTTAACTAATTTATTTATTTATTTATTATTATCTTTAACTGTAACTGAAATTGGATCAAATTAATCGTTTTGATCACTATTTTATAATTTAAAATATATTTATAAAATATATTTATAAAATTTTATAGTCAAAGCTAGATCTTTAATGTTTAAATAATTCAATCTGAATTAATAATATACCTATACTATATATGTACTTGCATATATACATTTGTAGTCATTCGAACTGTGCGCTGAATTGATTTTCCGTATAAACGCAACTGTAGTAATATCACAAATTAAATTGACAAGCAATTTTAATAATTTGATCCGACATCCTAAAAAGATGTTAAAATGCTGAAAAATTATAAATAAATTTATTGCAAAAAATATTACGTTATATTTATATCCAATACTGTAAATATATTACATTCTCGTGAAAAAATTTAATATAATTTTATATAATTGTATATAAATGGACATATTTTATATATAATTGTATATAATTATATATTTATATACATTATATATAAGCTTACATATAAAATTACATATAAAATTATATTAAATTATTTATAAAATTATATATAATTATATAAAATTATACATAATTACATATAAAATATTTTTTCTCGGATTATTAATCAAACATACAAAACGTATCTGTATGTATATTACGTGATACAATCATATTATTATCATTAATACACTTCATCGTTTTATTGATAAAAGTAAACGCGCAGTATTCGATTATTTCTACAAATCATGCAAGTAAACATGTTTATACAGAAATTTATGATTATCGCGGTTATGGCACGGGTACTTAAATGACGTAATTGCATTTTTTGTCATAAATAATAATCTTGTCTCAGGTATTAACACGAGAAAATGAAGAGGACGTACCAATTGAAGGTCTCTGGGCAGCCGGCGAAACCGCGTGTGCGTCCGTTCACGGTGCTAATCGCTTGGGCGCTAATAGTCTCTTAGAAATTATCGTCTTTGGCAAAACCATTGCCGATCAAATCGATTGCATTAGCAGGCCTGGCGAACGTCACGGAGATTTGTCGTCAGTAAGGAAAAAGTTACTTTAAAAACATTTCTTTACATTCTGAAAGGCAACTTTTTGTCGCCGCGAATGAATGAGCATTGCAATATATACATTGCACATTACTATTTTTACATTACATTTCAGATCGTTTTACGATGTTACGTTTTAAGAATAAAAATCTTTTTGTTATAATTACAAATAAACAATTATAATAAGTAGTATAATTAAGCAATAACAATTACAACAATTAATATTATAAATATTTTGCCAACTCCTTTATATACTTATAATTTAATTTTTTAAATATATATCTTTACATTAATTTTTTGTATTACTATTTTAATTTTTTTATACACATTTTTTTTCTTTTTTCGATATATAAATTTTTTCTTAAAATTGTATATTAAGATGAGAGGAACTTGAGAAGGACTTGCGCCTTCAAATCAAGGAGGCGTTTTATGAATCATAAATTATGTAAATGCATGTCGTCAAAAACCGATTTGGATGCAGGACATTGGTGAACAGTCGATTTGTCGCTTCGACGCAACCCGTTATGCGAAAGGCTACGTTCCCGTGGCCGAGCTGCGTGAAGAGATGCGACGTACGATGCAGAAATACTGCGGAGTATTCAGAACTTGCGATATTTTGCAGCGCGGATGCAGGGAGATGACCCGTCTCTATACCTGTGATCTGCCGGATTTATGCGTAAGCTATTAATGCATCTCAGCTTTATTAATTGTAAAATTATTTAGAGGAAGAAATTTAGAAATTTAAAATATTAGGTGTACAAAAAAGTTCTGAGCTTTAGATTTGATACAACCGAAATAACAATTTAAATTTTATATATCTTCCCGCCTTTTTGTGGTTTTAAAGTGTTAACATTTGGCCTTCTAAAATG
>Ga0157364_1001911_pt1 | contig 18595 bp, 12 predicted proteins | sample AttsexASBM2_FD_111476 | JGI IMG/M metagenome (GOLD analysis project Ga0157364, IMG submission 111476) | Fungus gardens microbial communities from leaf cutter ant in Ribeirão Preto, State of São Paulo, Brazil - Atta sexdens ASBM2 | ecosystem: Host-associated > Fungi > Mycelium > Unclassified ...
TTAGAAGGCCAAATGTTAACGCTTTAAAACCACAAAAAGGCGGGAAGATATATAAAATTTAAATTGTTATTTCGGTTGTATCAAATCTAAAGCTCAGAACTTTTTTGTACACCTAATAATATGAAATTACGAAATGGGATCAAATGACCTCTATCGTTATTAATTGCTTTCAAGGTTATTATCGTGTGCACTATGACGAGGAAAATTGGAAGCTCTTGATACATGCCCTCGAGGAAAATCACGAAATCCTTCCGGCAGAAACCAGAGCGTCGCTCATCGACGATGTGCTTGGACTCGCCGCGGTTGGCTTGACAAAATACGCGACCGCTTTCGACTTTATTAAATATATGCAAATCAAGGAAAGGCATTACGCTCCTTGGGGTACTCTAATGCGTCATCTGTTGAAGTTGAACGGTCTTCTTTACGAAACATCTGGCTTTAGCGCCTTTCAGGTAGCATACTTATTTAAAAAAAACAAACATTGACAGAATATATCAGTTTAAAAACATTTTTTTAACATTGGGGGATAACATGTTTATATTTAATTAATATTTAGGAAGTCATTTAGTTTTATGTTCGATAAACATTTGATGAAAAAATAATGTCTAGTGTAAAGATAAAATTATAGTATATAATTAAGAATAATTATAGTTAATGAAGAATAATTATAAATAATGATAGTTAATTATTAATTAAGAACAATTTAATCGAATAAATGCTTTACGAACATATTTAATATAACAATAATTTATCTTGAAAAAAATATTCTAAAAAATTTAAAAGAAATTTATATTTAATATTATATAATTATATTTTTATTATTGAAGACACAAAGCAATGACAGGTCTAAATGTCCAAAATTTAAAAAATCTGAAAGTTTAAATTTAAATTAAAAAAATAATAGTTTAAACAAATTATTACTAAACAGTAATGTTATTAAATAACTTAACGAATGGATCGTTTACAGGAATTTACATTAAGATTTACTTCAAAATTGTACGCAGACGTGGGGTGGAAAGTCGATGAGGGATCGCGATTAACTTTGACCACTCTCACAATAGCGTGCGCGTTTGAAAATGCGGAATGTCTCGACTGGGCCAGGAATCATTTTGCAAAACTGAAGGATCATTCTGATGCAGATGAAGTGTAAGATCGATAAAAATAATTTTTCATTTGATTTTTTACTTACATTTGAATATCTTTTAAACATGGTGATGTTTTTTTCTACTTTAATAAATTTCACGAAATAGATTAGAACCTTAACAATGTTATATATTTTTAAACATGCCTGTCTTTCTAAGATTGAAAATTGCACTTTTATTTATAATATCAATAATAGAAGAGTATTATCTAAATCATTAATTTATGAAATTAAATATGTAATCTGATAAAAATACATGCTATAATGTTTTTTCTTTTGCTACGTTTCAATAGTTACATTGAAATATGCATGTCATTTTAATTTGTATGCAACACAGAATATTTGATAACAATGTAGTCATAAAAAAATTTTGTAATAAAATGTTTAAAAATAATATTAATTTTTATTTATACAAATACTAATCTTAATGCGCATCGTTTTGCGTATATTGTAAAGTAATTAGAAAACAAATTTATATGATGATATTTTTGATAATAATTTGTATTTCTGAAAGGATGACCTCATTTTAATATTTTACGGTTTATTTTGAAAATAAAACTTTGATCGTTTTAGTGTACCGGCATATGCACGTGAAGTACTGTATTGTACGATTGCACGATACGGCACGCGAAATGAGTGGAATTACTTTGTTGAAAGGGTAAATTCCACTGCAGATCGAGATGAAAAGAATCGCCTTCTGTCAGCGTTTGCATGTTTCCAGACGCCATGGATTCTGCAATTGTAAGTAAAAATTGTTAGTAATAAATAATATAAAAATTAATAAATTTTTATTATCTACCTAATTTCTATAACTACATAATTGTAAGTAAATTTCATTTTAGAGTTAATTTATTTTCTAATATTCTATTTAGAACGTGCAAGATATTTAATACAGAAATAAAAAAATATAAAAAAGATGTTCAATAAAATTTTAAATAAGAAGAAAAAGATTTCTTATTAATTAAAGTATAAATCTATTAATGTATTAATTAAAAAAAAATGTATATATATACATTTGACAATATATAATTCATGTTAATATATGTTAGAATACTTAGCGAGATTCTTGAAGGAAAGATGTACGATGAAGATGAGACGCAAAGGATCTTACGAAGTTTTCCGCAAAACCCGGTTGCTGCGCAAATCGCCTATAAGTTCGTACAAAATAATTGGCAGGTTATCGTCAGGAGGTACTTTGCAACCTTCTTATCTCTTCGTCAAACTTATAAGCAGATTACGATGTGCTCTCATGTCTGTTTAGATTCTCTAAATCTCGTCCGATCTTAAAAGCTTTTGCACTAGCGATGACAAACGGCTTGATCAGCGAGGAAGACTTTGAAGACGTAAGTGTAATTTAATTTTACGCATAAAAATAATAATTCATGCTGGAACAATAACCAAATAAGATAATAAATAATAATAAATAATAAAAAATTAATAATTAATATAAAATAATTTTATGGAAAATATATATATAATATTTATTTTGCCGGTCAAATCTTTTGTTTTTCATTTCTTCATAATGATTTGTCGATAATATCTCGAAGAAGAACACAAATCTTTTCGAATATTATATAAAGTGCAATTTTAATGTTTGCTTGATTCTTTAGTTTCAAACATTCAGCGAGGATAATCTCGAAAGCATAAAGATCGTAGGATATACTATGGCGATGGTCGAGGCACATGCTAAATTCGCGATAAAGTGGTTAAAGGAATCCTTACCGGAAGTGCAGGAGTGGCTAGCTGCGAACAATTCTACGGAGACATCGGTGTGAATATATTTGTGAGATCTGTCGAGTACAATAGGACAAGGAAAACGTCCCGTAATTATCGATTCACTTTCGTATTGCGGCAGTCGACACACTTGGCATTCGCACGCGAAAATAACTGCGAGAACTTTTCTACGACAACAAGTTTTATTTCTCCGTATGCTTTTGTCAAGCATGATTACAAAACCAAGCAACAAGAATCTCGTTCTTACATCGTGTAGCCTTAGAACGACGATCTTTAATATAATTACTTAGTAAGTACATATTTAACAAATGATATACATAATAATCGTATCTAACGATGATAATTATTATTTCAATGTTTACCGTAAATCCTCCGTTCTCATTCAGGTTAATGGCGCTATATTGTTATACGGTACACTCGTATTTATAACATACTATGTTATCGTTTTACAATAATCTATCTATACCGTTTTTTATTTTTTTTGTTTTATATTCTTTAGCCTAACTCGTTAAATGCATTTAGTGCGGTATTCGCAAGCTATCAAATACGCAGTTCAAGGGTTGGAAGCGATGATTTATCGTCGGTCGAAGATCGTTGGAGACCAAAACTACTCGGTATCGAAATCGAAGTCTTATAGACACTGTAAAGACTTACCACGAAATCCTCCAAAAATCGAAACGAATTAAAATTGCGGAACTGCACAGCGCCGATTTTTTATATTTCGGCGATATTCAATCCATTTTTTACAATGCATTTAGCGCTAAATGCGATTTTTCCTACATTGTATCTGCACGTGTTTACAAATACGCAAGTTTAACGCTAAATGCAGCCTATTTTTTTACTTGACGTTAATATTGAATAACATATTCTCACACTTGGAAAACTGCAAAAACATTACGAATTAGGACCATGACACACAAAAAAACTTAAATAGTAAAACATAAGCAGTAAAGGAATCAATATATTAAGTACTACTTGTTATATACTGTTATGACCTCACAGTTTCTAATATGATTAGCCAATTCGCTTATTAACGATTTAATACTTCAATTTTTATGTGTGCCATGACCATTAGACAATCGTATTTAATGTTTAACTATGGCTGCATAGTTTTCATTTTATGTTTGCATTATGCGAGAACTCGTAATGAACTCAGCGCATTTGGCACTAAATGCGCATTCATCTGTTTGCAAATAAAGTTTCTCGATATACGAGAATTATAAAAAAAATGTTTTTATTTCCGGTCTTTCATATGGCGCGCGCGCGCGCGCGCGCGTGTGTATGTGTGTTTTTTGTGTGTATGTCACGCATGTGTGTTGTATGTATGTCGCAGATATTAATTTTGAAATAAGACATATATACTTCTAATGAATTATATAAATTACATAGTATATAAATATTTTTTCACAATTTTACTACATCAATAATTGCAATTTATTAAGGATATATTATGTTTTTTACAAAGAAGATTTATAATATGAATCATTAACTGTGGCTATAGTTTCCATTTTATGTTTGCGTTATGCGAGAATCTCGTATTGAACTCAGCACACTTGGTGGCACTAAATGTGCACTTATATCTGTTTGTAAATAAAAAAAAAATAATTTCGCAATATATGAAAATTATTTTTAAAATATTTTTATTTTCCGATCTTTTGTGTGTGTGTGTGTGTATGTGTGTGTGTGCGCGTGTGTGTGTGTGTGTGTGTGTGTGTGTGTGTGTGTGTGTATATTGCAGGTATTATTTTTGAAACAAGACATATATATCTCTAACGAATTAAATTGCACATAAATATTACATACACATAAATATGTTTTTCACAATTTTACTATGTCAATAATTACAATTTATTAAAGATACATTATGTTTCTTACAAAGAAGATCTATAATCGAAATGCTACAGTTTTCTTAAGGTAATTATTAATAATAATTTATTTAATGACAATTTATTATTTAATGTCAATACAAAGAAATATTTTCTTTTATTTTCGAAAGCCTCGCTTTGAAGGATACGTCTTATTTCGTAAATAACCCCTTCAATTAATTGTGTCGAAAAGGTATATCGATCGTTTATTGTCTTCATACAATTCACTGAATTTTATCAGACGTATTATTATCAGTATTGCGTGTGAGCGCGTTGTCGACATTCTAAAACGATCGCATATGTACACACCAGCACAATAAAGTAAAATTGTTAACATTTTGTGCAAGATTCCAAGCAAACAAACAAATGCAATTTTATCGAATTCTATGATTTTTAATTTCGCATTTGTTTTGACGTATGTCAAAAAGATTCGTTATATTTGGTTATGCCTTTCTGCATTGAGCGCTTTTTTCTCTTTATTTTTCTTTCACTCGAATACGGTGAGTTTCGCTCAGTGCATTTAATCGATTTTATTCAATCCTTTGTACGCTTGACGTTCTTTTTATCATGAACATTAATTAATAGCGCTTGAATTTTCAATAATTTTGTATCGAACACTAATTTGCGAATTGCTGTTGAAAAATGGATTACCAAAAAGAATCATGTAACTTATTAAGTAATATATCGCTTGTAAATTCGATATAAATATAATGCAGTAAGGCAAAACGTATTACGACATAATTATTACGTGACGAAATATTAACATTGCACTGATTACAAAGAATTTCATATGTGACAAAAATTGTGATAAATAAAAAAATATATTTTCATCTCATGAGTCTTTCGTTGATTTAGCGTTTCAGTAATTACCTTGATGAAGTAGATTTTGCAAATGAATAATTTCCTATTTCTCAAAATTATTTTTGTACAGTGAAAATTTTATTTTTTATAACAAAAAAAGAATGAAGATTATATGAATTAATTATTTAAGTTTAATAATTAATCATCGTTTAGAGAATAGTCAATAAATAGAATTCAAACATAGTTTAGTATTAAAAACAATTAGCGAATGCTAACATGTCATGAATTATTTTCTCAAATTCAGTAGTTATTGTTTGATGAAAATGTTTCTATCGTTTCAATCAAATGAGAATTGAATATACTCGTATTATATTTGGATAATAAAAGATTAAAATTATTTAAAAAATTGCGAGATATATAATATACATAATAATGTGTTACGAGTATGACGAGTATTAAAGCCCCATGCTATTTTTCGGAAAAGTATCAATTTTATTTGAAAATCGTAAAAAAGGCCCAATCCATTTATAGCTGTTATTTACCGCTACGTTCATTATGTACACAGTATTTACATCTTAATTCTGTTAAATAATTTATTATCCAGTTAAATAGTTTATTACCTATAAATGCACATACTTCATTCGTTCTATTTTTCTCTCATTCGATCTTGATTCACGTAATCTAAGATCATTCTATCGATCGAATATTTCAATCACATCGTGACGTGATTTCTGCAGTTGGCGATGTATGTTTGCAGGAGGTTGTCTTAGCGTAAGTACAACTCTTTGCTTTTCATTAATGTTGGTGACAATAAAAAATTACGGAAAATTAATTTCTAAATTAATTATTGAAAGTTGGTAGCTATTAGAAATAACTAATATATATTTAATTTATAAAATTAAAATCTCTTTCCAATTTATTAAATATAATTATTATATTGAGCGCAGGCGTGGTGTAGCAGACGGTACTCTGCTATACTAAAGATCTCAGGTTCGATGCCCGACAGAACCGAAAATTTTCGTACATTCATAGCTCCTTTCGGAAAGCAATGACAAACCACCGAATAATATATATATTTGCCCAGGAAACTTCCCTCCGAAAATTACCGTTCAGAATCGTTTAAATTGTAGATCTCCATATTCCTTGTGTACGATCAGTGTGCGCTCAGGTTTATAAAAGAGGGAGACGTCTATACGCTGGTGATAACGTATGGCACTTGAAGAAGAAGAAGAATCATTATATTTATTGTAAATTATTCAACTTGTATAATAGTGAATTTGTTTCTGTCGGAATTTTTTCCCCTAAAACTTTTTGTTTTTTAAAATTTTTCAATATTTTATATTCTGATAGAAAAATGGAATTGTCTTTATATTCTTAATTCTTGTGTTAATATTTAATTACTTGTTAAATTCAGATACCGTTATTATTTAATTAAATTAATTCCAAGCAGCGTTATTGTTTTATCGCTGTTGCAATAAATATATGATGGGTGCGTTCCGAAATACGCATGAAGCGCATGATGTATTGTTTTATCCTTCTTTATTATTTGGTGAACAACGAGGACAAATGATCATAACTCGGAATACAACCGATGATTAAATATAATATTTATATAACAATTAAATTGTGTGATAAAACAAGGAGTTAGTTAAAATTGATTTTCTTATTTTTCTAATAATTCATCAAAAGTTAAAGTTGAAATTAGGACTCTAATATATTGTCTCACCGCATTAATTAGAGATTAAATGCCATACTTGCTACAATCATCGTTGATGTGAATATTAACGATCGTATCATTTTACAAATAAATACATAGTTTTATCATAGAAAATGTGTGCGTTGTTTTCCTAACGATCTAGTGCGGAGTAGATTTGTTTCGTTTTCTCTCGCTAGGAGAATAATTTTTTGAGTCTACGATACTAAGTGCACGCCTGTTTATTTCCTTAACGCTTCGGCATTCACTGGACGATTTTCAATCGAATGATATATACTTTTATACAATATCCGGCATAGATCGATCGGCATCGCTGCAATATGATCAATTAGAGAGAAAAATTCGTCCGAGTTTCGAGAAGAAGTTACTGCCATGAAGTTCTATTTTCTCGTTGACCCGATCTCTCCTCGATCGATTGGTGAACGAAAGAAAAATCGTATGCCGGAAATTGTTCTTTACGAAGAACGATCGATGGTCATTCGAGTGATGGCGTAAAAATGCTCTTAAAGTACGGGCGTTGCATTTTAATGGCAGTAGTAATGGGGAATTTTTATTTTTCCCCTCCCGTAATAATATGTATATATATTTACAGTTCAACTACAATATTATATCTAGAATGTACGAAAATTATTACTCGTTAGTTATGACTAAAGTGAATTCAATTAGATGCATTCAATATGCACTGATACACATTAAAGCCGTATACAAATTGACTTAAAAATACGAGTTTAATTAAACATAAAAACGGATTAAATCATGAAATCATCAATACATTTTATTAGGTGTTAAGTAAAATCTGTATTTTATAATTCAAAAGATTTGCATCTTTTTTTACTTTTACATAGATTACATCTCAGTGAGAAATGACAATGGAATCGATATCGAATCATGATTTCGTCAATTTGATGATTTCGACATCGAATTGATATCGATTTGATATCAATTTCATTGTCATTTCTCATTGAGATCGATGTACAACGGCTTTAATATGAACTGCATTCACTGTAAACGTCCTAAAAACGTCGGAGAATTGGATATATCGATGCGAATATTAATCGTCGACTTAAAAGGTAAAATCAATCGTGAATCCTCTTGTTTTATTAAAAGAAAAAAATTAATTCTTTGATATATGAAAATGTCATCCTAGAATAAAATCACATTTATTTTAATCTATAAGAAAATGATCAATTAAGTGTTTTCAAACTTAAATTAATAAAAATTCTAACCTGTCCTGTATAAATTAATAGTACATTGATCAGTGTCCTCATTAACTTTGTAATAAATTACATTTGCATTAAATTATTATTATAAAAAAAGTTTCATTTCCAAATTTTTCGAAACACGCGAAAAATCAACAAATTAGACAGGAAGAGGATCCAAAATTCTCTGACGTTAACATTTTTCGCGAATAACGGCCTCAGCACAAAGAGCCCTTAACTGAATCGTGAAACGTGAGTCGTAGTTGTAGGTTGATCAAAACATTGTTGACCTACGATTACGATTCACGTTTCACGATTCAGTTACGATCATCTTTATGCTTACTCGCACGGACGATTCGCGACAGACGATCGTTTAACCACAATGACAAATATCGTACGTGACGCTTTGCCTATAAAAGGAAACGAAAAAGAGCGAAAATAATAAATAATGATTCACAGTGACAACAATCACAAACTACGGTTTTGAACAACGGCGTCAATGGTTGTTCAATTCCCTACAACTATCAGCTTTAGAATTCGTATGCTTTACTTGTTCTTACCGTACTATCGATTATTCTTTATCATACTCTCATGTGTTTCATTTTTCGTTACAAAGTATAATATATTCTTATTGAGAGGGATCGTGAGATGCGTCGGCGACGTAAGATATGCATTCTCTTCTTTATAAAGAGAACAGCGAAAAGAACAAAAAATAATATTGCGTACGAATAAAGATATTACATCGCTTATCGGAAAAGGGAAAGGGATCAAGAAGCGTTGAATGAGAGAATTAATAATAAAGTTACAGAAAGATTGTAATTATAGAAATATAGTCATTAATAATAAAAAGAAATTAGCAAAAAGAAAGGAAGTTGATTAAATGTTTAGGATAATACATGCAGTCGAATAATATTTCGCGCTACCGACGCGTTATCGTCCGTTGTTCTTAAATATATGTATGTATATATTATGTTCATATAAACGGTTATGTTTCTAAAATTATCAACTGATTATACATTTCGAGTAAGGATACACCCTAAGGTCTGCGTAGTACGATAAGCTAGCTACACGCCGATTACCTAATTAATTCGCGTAAGTGCGAGCGACTCCCAGCCCGCGTTGTAAAAGACAAAACGCTCGCGAAACATGACTTTCATCGTTCGAGCGAAGTATTGTTTGCGTGTGAATTGTTTTCAATTGTATTGCGATGATGTGCTGCAGCTTCTTATTCGCATTTTATTGTAATGCAGAAGCTTGCAAGCTTCAAGCTTCAGTAAATTGCACACGCAGCGACAAGCTATAGAGTTATTGATACATCGCGTTTAATATAAAAATCATTTAAAAAAGAAAAATCTTTGCACGTTTATTATGGCGTTGAGTCTTCATTGTAAACCATGCAAGATGCTACAGCAATACAACCGCGACATCATCAACAATCAAAACTATCTTTGTAGGCTGCCTTGTTCTAGATTATAAATCTACAACGTAGACTAAAATATGACATTAATTAATTCGCGTTAGCTTTCATTCATGTCGAGATTTATTATTCCAAATTTTATTCGAATGATAATTTAATGCCTGTTCGCGTGCGTTTAGACAAACGACAGGCGGAGATCGGAAGCTCGATCATCGCGTTTAGTCCCTATTTCTGGAACATTAAAATTATACTATACAGTGTTATATCGTAACGTCCGTCAGCCTGATGTGTTACCCGATTAAATAGTGGCAGCTTCGTATTACAATTTACTTGAGCAGACTATGTAGGTACGTAAATCTCCTTGCGAATCTCACGCCCATCACGCGAGTGATGTGTCCCTGTTTAGGAGATACCAATTGCAATTTGTTCAAGCGACAACACGACGTCGCCCCAAGTTCTCTCGTTTCAAGATTTTATAACGACATATATCGTCTTCTTTTTCGAGACGGTTCTCATCTTTCTACCGATACTCTCTCTTTCTCTAGAACAATATGTTTCATTCTTCTGGTTTTTATCCTTCTCTAAAAGGAGTTTAACATCCACTCGTCATTTTTGAAATCGTCAATCGTATACTCTCGGTCATTCTTTACAAAATCGGAGCCCTTTTGCCGTAATTTTGTCATTAAGGATAAGGAGATAAGTTTGCGAATACTCCTAAGACCAGGTCCAGGTTTTTGATCCTTAGTCTTTCTCTACGGTGCAGGGCTCAGGCGTGGACTACTGGGGCGGACATTTTACCACCGTTGTGGTAGCGAATTCGCTAAATTTCTTGTCGATGGGTACTCGATCGTCATAAAGAGTCGGTGCTTGTAGAATGATGCCTGCAGTACCAACCAAAACCGCCAGAGTGAAGATCCAGAGGAACAGGCGATCTAGCACCATCGCCACATACTTCCAATCCTCTTTTACCTGCGCAGAGGAATGATTTGATTGATTCATGGGAATATTTTCGATTTATAGTGACGAAGACATTTTCAAGTTTTTATACATATACATAATCAAATTTTCAAATTTTATACATAATTAAAAAAAAAAGAATCGCGCGGAAATTGATGCGCAAATGAAATACATATAAAATATAAATTAAGATACAATAAATTAATGCAATAATAGCTAACATAGGATGTTAATATGAAATTTGATTTATTCATAAATTGTCACAATCGCAAACGATTTCAGATTCTTATCAATGCTAATTGCGTAAATTGAATTATAATTAAAGATGCTAATCACAATTGGAATTAGCTAATTGGGGATAATGATGTATCAACGATGTCATTGCATTTTCCGATGCAGCAACAATTTGCAGCAATTTATTTTCAGTTACAATAGAAATAAAATTTGTAACACGAAAATTTATTAATATCGAAGTATTTTTAAGCTGTTGATGTATTGAGTCTCATCTGACGAGATAAGCAAGATAAGACTTGTACAAGAAAATATAAATTATATAACTGAAAATAATGATTTGATAAATTACTGCATAATGTACTGGAAGCGCAGTGATATTGTTGATACATTATTACACCCAGCTGATTAATTCCAGTTGTCATTAGAATCTTTAATTATAATTCAATTTACACAATTAGCATTGATAAGGATCCGAAATTGGATCGAAATCTTTGCAATTGTGACAAATTGTGATTTATAAATAAATCAAATTTCACACTAATAACATCTTATGTTGAGTCCTATTAATGTATGTGTTGATTTATTTCAATTGAACCGTATTCATTTTAATTAATTATAAATTAAGATTTGCAATGTAGAGTGTATGTACACACACACACACACACACACACACACACACACACACACACACACACGCGCGCGCGCGCGCGCGCATGTAACGCACTTAAGGAGTAATATTTAGGTGAAAATTTTCGAAAAATCGAAAAAATTTTTTTGTCTAAAATGATATGTCTAAGATGCAATTGGTTTTATACGTCAAAAAAATTTTTTAAGTGTTTTGCAGCGGTTTTTTTAAAGCACGGTATGATGCCATCTAAGCTCATCGAAGAAATTATCGCGTGGTAATTAAGGCTTCTGCGTTCTGTAGGTACATAATATCAGTCGATGAACTTTAATGTGTCATTCTAGATGTTAGTAAGTTTTAATTTGAAATATAACTGTCAGTATAATTGTTGAAACGATGCGATTATTGGGAATTAGTTTAAACGGTATTATTAAATTTTGCGCGTTTGGATCTGCCACGGCCAATTTTTTAATCAACTTATGATTGTATCGTTAATAACATTTATGTCGCAATGGAAGCTATTAGTTCGAAATGTGTTAAGAAAGCAACTGAAGAAGAAATTATCTACATTAAAAGGACATAATGGAATTATTGTATCTAGCGATGGGATGTGGAGAAAGCGAAGATTTTCATCGTTTTCTTCACACTCTGGATTAGTCACGCTCATCGGGTGGTATATTAGCAAAATTCGATGTTTGTGTTAAATCGAAATGCTATAAAATTTGCGACTTTTGGATAAAGAAAAAGGACACTGCAGAATACGAAGAATGGGTTAACTCACATTCGGAGCCAAGCGAGTCATACCGAGTCAGCTGCAAAGATGGATGCAATTATCGAGATATTTTCACGTTCCGAAGATCTCCATAATATTAAATATGTAAATTATATTGGTGATGGAGACAGCAAAACATTCATGGGAATTTTAGATGCTAAATCTTATGCAGATGTCACAGTTTGTAAAAAAGAATATATAGACCATGTGCGGAAGCGTATGGGCTCTCGGCTCCGGAATTTAAAGAAGAACATGAAAAATCTTAACGGAAAAGGCAAATTAATTGACTAGCTCACTGTATTATTATGGCTTGGCCATTCGTCGAAATCTGGATTCCACCGAAAAAAATGCGGAATGACATTTGGGCAACTCTATATCATAAAATTTCGACGGATGAAATTATATCTTAATATGATAAGTGCCCGAGCGGTGCGGATTCGTGACGCTCGTGGCAAAAAAATGAAGATTTCAAATTATATACATAATTATCAGCATAAAACGTCTCTTTCAGAGAAAATTTTCGATGCTGTGAAGCTAGTGTATGAGAATTTGAGTAGGGATGAATTACTTAATCATTACTTAGGCTTTTACGCAAAATAGCAATGAAAACTTCAATTCGATTGTGTGGTCGCTCACTCCAAAAACATCTTCAAGTGACAAAAAAATAGTCGACATCGCTGCAAATATCGCAATTTGCATTTTCAATGATGGGTTGTCAAATATAATGGAAATTATGCAAGTGTTACAACTGACTATAGGTCACAATTGCCATAATTTCTGCGTTGAGGCTGACGTGCTGCGTCAAATTTTCCGAGCGCTCGCTTACGGATGCCGCTAAGAACGTAGAGCCTCCACATCTTTTAGTAAAGAGGAAGAGGAAGCAAATATTAATGTGGAAAGACAGTTACATGATGCAGGTATCGCAGACTAAAGATAAATTAAAAATTCCTATAATTAAATATAAAATAATGTTACTCAAAACTTTAAACATGTTTTTCTCGAAGCCATGTTTTTTTAATTGGCTAGCAGCATAACTTTAACAAATTTTCCGATCTACTTGAAATTTTTACAGCAATTGCTAAATTAAATTCTCTAGAGAAGTACACATGATTTTTATGATCGATTAAAAATTTTTTTTGTTATAAACCTTTTTACTGAACTTTTTGGATGAAAATGAAACTTTGTATTCACATACTCATCATTTCTACAAAAATCAATATTTTAACATATACGTGTGTATTTAACATATACTTCTCTAGCAAATTTAATGTAGATTATAAAAAAATTTTGTTTTTTGTTCTTAGTGAAAGAAATAGAAAGTGTACGGCACTTCTGTTGCCCCGGAGGCTAATGAGAAAAACGCGGTCTCACTTGCAAAGCTCCAGCGCCGCCATCTTGACACAAAAAAATTAAATAAAAATTGTTTTGTGTACTTAGATATATGTACACTAAAAGCCTTCAATCCGAATTTCCACTTATTTTAATTATTATTTGATTAAAAAATTCACAAAGTTATCCTATGTTTTCAGGAGTTCCTAGATATTACTCTTTAAGATGCTAGATCGGCTGTCTGATTGATTCATTGTATCTTAAGACAGTACTTAAACAGTCATAAATATAAGATCCAACTATGAATACCGCTCTAAAAGTGTTTGGGACACTATCGGTCATACTCTAAATATACATGAAAAAACAAACTAATTTATACCTATGCTAGAATGACAGTTTATAAGCCTAAATATTATTTAATTTTATTTATAAGTTCATTCACTTCATAAGTTTTCCATTTATTCATTGATTAATATATTTATTTATAGATTTTTTATTCTATTAATTAATAATTATAGTTAATAGTTGTAATTATGTTTTATCATATTAATAATTATGGCTGTGTAAGTTAATTAAAATTTCTTTTCAACTTTTATCACTCTTATTTCTTAAACTTATAAGCCTAAACTTTTAATGTGTAATCCATAGTGCCTCGAGTATGAGGCATTTTGGGTAATTCCTCAAAAAATACATTTTTATTTTTTCCTTAAAAATCAATTAATATTTATCAAATATATTCAATATATAAAATATATTTTTATTTATATTTTCAAATATACGTAATTCTTTAATACGCAATTTTCTATATAAAAAAATGAGATAAAAGAATCTTATATTTAAAAGTACTAAATTTTTGTGGAGTTTGATCTTTCCTATTATGTATAAGAAAAAAGCAATAATCGAAATCAAATAAAATTTTTATTAAAAGTTATGTCTCTCTATTTATTTCAATAGATTTCAATAAATTTTATACCTTAGTCGAGTCTTCCAACATTTTGGTATGCTCCGCAATGAAGCGCACGCAGATGCAGGATCTGTGCACCTCCGGTGGACAACGGGAGTGCGAGAAGACGGGTGGGCTGCGCAGCGCGGGACTCTTGACTTCCTCTATGCCTGCGTCTCCGGAGACCGAGAGATCTTCGCACTCGGTGTGTAACGGTGGTAACGGAGGGCCATGAATCAAGCAGCTGCCTCCAAATCTCGCACCATCTGTAAGGCTGAAACAATCGAAGACATTGTTAATTGTGTTCCTTGCTCGTTATTTTTAGTAACGAGCTTTACTTCTAGTATTGTGAGCAATTTTTATCATTATTATTATAAAAAAGAGAGCACTTTAGTGCCATTTATTCAAACTTAAATTTATAATTATAAAGTATAAGTAATAATATGGCTAAAAAAATAAATCAATATAAATAAAAAAGAAGAGCTATGAGCCAAACAATAATTTAATGTTCAAATTTAATGTTCAAAAAAACATTTAATGTTCAAATAACAAACATATGTTTCGACAACGATCATGTCATTTTCAATATACAAATAAAAATAAACTTAAAACTTAATTTTGAACAAGTGGCCATTTAACGGCATGCAATCACAAAAGAAATAGGAATTAACATGATTTGTTATATCTTAGATGATGCCTTTTATAAATATCTATTGTCACAGTTAATATGTAATTGAGCCATACTTTATATATAGTTATTTGGAAATTGCAGATAATAATAAAGAGATCTGTTAATGGAACACAATATAACTTAATAAAATTCAGTATATAATCATAAAAAAGCAATTAAAATAGTTACTGATATATTGTATAATAGCAAAGTATATTCTTTTAAAATGATCCGAATCGAATTACAAAAAATACACAATTTAAAATAATATAATTGAGAAAATATAAAATCATGGAAAGAACTAAACTATGTATATAATTATAAAAAAGTCGTAATTAAATTATAACTAATGTTAATATAATAAAGGATAATAATAATGTATATCAATGTAAGATGGTCTTAATCAAATACATAAATTAAAACGAAATAAAAATTAAAATAATTATATCTTAATCTAAGTTATACTGTTCGCTCCAATGATGTCAATTAATATAGTCAATTTTGTATCGTCAAACAACACATATACAAATAGAAAATGTGAAAGAGTTCTAAGATGCTTCGCCATTCTAAGACATTATGAAATGAAATGACGGAGCAGAGAGAAAGGAAGGCTGTATGTGAGATAAGAATGGTGGGAATAAAGTTAGAAAGGGGAAAGATAGGAGCAAGAGAGGGAAAACAAGGAATAGGAAATGAATTAAGAGGGAAAGAGTGATTTTATAATTTAATGATAAAGTTCAGGTAGCGATTCAGTTTCAACCTGTCTATTTAAACCTTGCTTTTGCATTTTAATGTGAACCATTTCTGACATCAATCTTTTATGATGGTTCATTATTTAAAATTTTTATCTCCTTCCAATTAAAATTGTGATTATGACTAACTCGATGTTCTGTAATAACCGATGGAGACTATTTTTTTATTGATATCTGAAATATGTTCATGCAATCTAATTTTTAATTTCCTTTTTGTTTGGCCCATGTAACTAGCCTCACAATTCTCACATGATATTTGATGAACCGTATTCTGATTGAATAATAATTGATCCTTTCTTTTTTTTTGAAACTTTTAAAAATATTTGGAATGGTAAAAGACAAGCTTACAATTGAATTTCATTGCTATCGGTAAGAAACTTTTAGATATTGATTTTACATAAGGAATGGTAAAAAAAATTTTTCTTTAGTGTGTGTATGAATTTTTTCATGTATTATGTTTGAATTATTAATATGATATTTTATTCGTTTTTGTAGAAAAAATAAACTGAAATGAATAACCGTTGCTTAAGAAAATGTTAATTGCATTGACAAAATTTTTTCAGTGGAAATGAGGATAGTAGAATAATCTTATTCACCATGCTAATGATAACGCCTCTTTTATGATACATAGGATGATGTGAATAGAAATTAAGGAACCTAACTTAGCTAACTATCATATAATAAAAGATTAATATTAGAAATGATTCACAAAAGCTCTTTAAATAGATAGATTGAAACTAAATTGTTACCTGAATCTTATCACCAAATTATAAAATCACTCTCTTTCTCTTAATTCATTTTCTATTCCTTGTTTTCCCTCTCTCCTATTTTTTCTCTTTCTAACTTTATTTCCATTCTTATTTCACATACAGCCTTCTTTTCTCTTTGTTCTGTCATTTCATTTCATAATGTCTTAGAACGGCGAAGCATCTTAGAACTCTTTCGCATTTTCTCTATTTGTATATGTGTTGTTTGACGATACAAAACTGATTATAATTAATTGACCATTGAAGCGAACAGTATGACTTAGATTAAGGTATAATTATTTTAATTTTTATTTCATCTTAATTTGTGTATTTGGTAATTTGAGACTGTCTTATATTGATATACATTGTTATTATTGTTTGTATATTAGCATTAGTTATAATTTAATTGTTACTTTTTTATAACTGTATACAGTTTAGTTCTTTCTGTGATTTTATATTTTCTCAATTATATTATTTTAAATTGTGTATTTTTTGTAAATTGTAAATTGATTCGGACCATTTTAAAAGAATACATACTTTGTTATTATATATCAGTAACTGTTTTAATTGCGATATATATATATATATATATATATATATATATATATATATATATATACACATATGCATTTTCAACAAAATAATGGATCATTAAGTAATAAATGTAATAAATCTGAACGATAATATAAGGATCAAAGCTAATTGGTAGAAATATTTTGTATTGTCGTAAATACCTGGAAGGCGAGAGATCTTCCTTTGACGGAGGACGGCTATGGAATCTCTTGGGTGTGAGATGTTCTTCACTGTCTTCCTGAGTCGACGGGTAAGGATAATAGCAAGTCTTCTCCTTTCCTCTAACGGTCCTCATTAGCACTCTGCCGGAAGTGTATCTGCAAAACATAAACAATTGGGCACGGAATTTTAATGCGGGTGCCATGTTCTGGAAAACGGCGGACTAGTTGGTGATGCGATCACTGAGAGTAGAATATAAGGTATAATCGTGCTAAGTATGTATAACGTTATTGTTATGGCGTAATCTCGCGTATGAAATTCCTGATTGAGATTGTTATCATTAGCACTTCATAAATAATACGCAAAAATAGGATTTACTTAGATTTCATGAACATTTAATACTTTACAAAAATATAATGTACGGATAATGTGTGTGAGAACTTTACACAGTGCGAGAGTGTTGTGCAATTTATATAATAGTTATAAACTCTTCACATAATATATTAGAAACAATGACTCTTCAATACAGACTTAATTCGGACGTTTCGGTTTACTTCAAACCATCTTCAGCAAAGTCGTAGAATATAATATATGTATTGACAGGATCGTTGGACATCGTTGAAGTTATGCTCTATGTGAAAGCAAGGATGAGTATCTTGAAAAATTGTTTCTAATATATTATGTGAAGAGTTTATGACTATTATATAAATTGCGCAACTCCCGCGCTGTATAAAGTTCTCATTGTCCGTACGTTATATTTTTGTTTTTTAATTTCGAGAACCCGATTATTTAATTTTGAATTTAATATTAGGTGTACAACTTTGCTTCCGCCATTTTCCTATATAGATGGCTTTAGCGGTAAGTGATGGTCGAAATAAATAGATCATAGACGTCATACAATAAACTTGAGCATCTGTCAACATAACCCCATAGAAACATTAGTCGATTTGTGTCTGCATCATAA
>Ga0157364_1001912_pt1 | contig 18594 bp, 11 predicted proteins | sample AttsexASBM2_FD_111476 | JGI IMG/M metagenome (GOLD analysis project Ga0157364, IMG submission 111476) | Fungus gardens microbial communities from leaf cutter ant in Ribeirão Preto, State of São Paulo, Brazil - Atta sexdens ASBM2 | ecosystem: Host-associated > Fungi > Mycelium > Unclassified ...
AAAAAAAAAAAAAAAAAAAAAAAAAAATTAAAAATTTGGGATGCTAACTTCACAAAACGCAGAACAAAAAAATCACGATATCTTCTAAATTAATCCTAACGCTTTAAATGATAATAACTTTTGATAGAACTCGTGGGGTGCTATCCAGAACTGTCAACAGAACTGCTATAATGTTAAAAAATGTTTTGTCTCTTAGATGTGAATCAAACATTCAAAAAATTACGATATTTCTTAAACCGTTAGTCCTAGCGCTCCGAGCGTTAATAACTTTCGTTAGAACGTGGGGTGGTAATTTTTTAAAAGTTCTGACAATTCTATTGACAGTTCTGGGTAGCATCCCACAAGTTCTAATTGACAGTCTCGTATTTAGTTGATGTATTCAATTAATATCAATTCAACATATGGTAACTTACACATTTAGTAATGCGATATAATTGCCATTAACAAATCCATATATACCAATCTCACTTACTTAATAATTGCTTGATTATTGATGTAATATTCATCTGATGTAATAGTCATCGATTTTAATACTTCAGTCCACAGAACACTGCGACACTTTTTTTATCAGATTTCGTGCAAAAACGTATTGAATGAGCTCAATTTTATCAACATCGGAGAAAGCTAAACTCAACAATTACCTATTTATTATTACCGAAACACATATATATAATATATATATATATATATATATATATATATATATATATATCCTAATTTTACCAATCCTGTTGTTTTGAACCGACCGAGACTATCATAATATAGATCGCAGCGCTCGTTCATCATTACGCACGTATATCATTAGCGCTCCTTGCGAAAAAAAATGTCAAAAGGACACCAAAGAAATACGCGAAATGTGATCGACGACAATGACAATGACGACATATCTGAATCTAAAAAGTTACAGATCCGGATTTTGCGTCGCAATATCTCCACTTATAGGGTACGTAGAGAAAAAATAAAAGTACGTAATCAATATAGAATGTAAGTTATCGATTAAGTGTACTTAACATTCGATTGGGACAATCGCAAAGATCCGATAATCTCGATCTGGCGCAACTTGCCAGCTCGCATAAAGCAGTATCTCACGCCATGTCTTAGCACCGAGACATTATCGTATCTCCAGATTAAAAAAAAAACCGTTTTCTAAACATTTCCTTTTTTTTTTGAAGAACAAGTGCAATCCGAATTTTTTGGCTTTTCAAAAATTTATAACTTGATAAACATCACGTATATTTTTATAGCCTAAACAGTTATCTAAAAAATTGCATCGGAAACTTGATAAACATTTCTGGGATTTTGCTTGTGAGTTAGTTTCTCATTCGTACAACTTTTAACATAACATTGTAAATTAATTTTACAGGTCATTAACTTTAACTTAATTTAGTTAAAAAGTAAAATTAACTTACTCGACCTTAAAATACTTATAATACTAAGCAAAAAAATACTTATAATACTACAGTTACCAAAGCCAAAAAATCGAGCTAAAAAGAAAATAATTGCCAACAGGCTGTTTAACGATTTAAATGCTTTATTTAGGCATAAATATTATAAATTTCATTTTGCGTCCACAATTTCAGAGCGGAAGTTGGTAATATAAGAAATGAAAATGGTACGATTTGTCACTTTTTATACTATATTTACAAACTATGCAGAAATTAGTAAAGGTCGTTCAATATTTTTTCCCTCTATTTTTGTACGAGTAATTTGAGACCAAGCGGAACTCTGTGCGACAAATAACTTCGGAGATACAGTGGTCCAAAGTTTCAGTAAAAAAGGTAAAAAATCGCTTGAAAATGTCCATTTTTTTATATTCTGCAAACGTTTCCGACGTCTCGGGCGAAGGAAAGTGCATAGAACAGTGTTTGAAGTAGACTTTATGACGAAAAAAATGCGAGTAAAGAGCTCTCTGCGATTAAAGAGCTCTCTGCGATTAACAGAACCGGAGATATGAAGTTGTGAAGTTGGATCTAAAATCACTCCTGTTAAACTACCCCTCTCCCTACCAGCGATAAATGAATTCTAATATATACTAATATTAGGTGCTAATTAGATGCTAATTAGGTGCTCGAACTGTTTGGCAGAAAAAAAAATTATTGGGAGGGAAGGGGGACTAACTTAATATTAAGCTAAGCCCCCCCCCCCAATAAAGAAAATAAATAATTATTGCGTAAACAAACAAAACAAAGAATTATGCTATTATATCAGAATTAGGTGCTAATTAGGTGATCCAAGAAACGACTAAGTTAATTCGAAAATATATACAGAAATTCTGTATTATATACAGAAATTAGACATCAGTCCAACAGTCGGCCCACAAGAGAGAAGTTGCCTTAAAAAATTAGGCTCAGACAAATTTGGTGTTAAAATGTTTGTTTTCTAATATAATTTAAGGATATCTAGTCATCGAATTAGGTGCGACCAACTCACAAGAGAGAAATTACCTTAAAAAATTAAGTGCTCAGACAAATTCGGCGACTAGATATCTTTAAATAATATTAAAAAACAAACATTTTTAACACTAAATTTTTCTGAGCACCTAATTTTTTAAGGCAACTTTTCTCTTGTGAGTCGGTTGCGTGTCCTATGTTGGAGGTCAAATTTCTGCCAAACGAAACGAGCATCTAATTCAGCGACTAAATATCCTTAAATAATATTAAAAAGCAAACATTTTAACACCAAATTTGTCTGAGCATCTAATTTTTTAAGGTAACTTCTCTCTTGTGAGTCGGTCACGCGGCCTATGTTGGAGGTCGAATTTCTGCCAAATGAGCCTAATTCGGCGATTAGATATCCTTAAATTATATTAAAAAAACAAACATTTTTAACATCAAATTTGTCTGAGCATCTAATTTTTTAAGGCAACTTCTCTCTTCTGGACCGACTGTTCGACTGATGCCTAATTTCTATATATAATTCTGTATATAATACATATTTTCGAATTAATTTAGTCGTTTCTTGGAGCACCTAATTAGCACCTAATTCTGGTGTATTTATTTTGTTTGTTTACGCAATAATTATTAATTTTTTTTATTTGGGGGGGAGGCTAACTTAATATTAAATTAGCCCCCCCTCCCCCGCAATAATTTTTTTTTCTGCCAAACAGTTCGAGCACCTAATTAGCACCTACTTAGCAATAATATTGGTATGTGTTAGAATTCATTTATCGCTGGTGAGGGAGCTTAATAGAGGTTCTAAAATCAGTTTTTCTTAGATATCCACTTTTTAACTTATAAATTGCACTTTGCTTACACAGAGATTTTTTCTTGTACCAAATATATGTCTACACCTCTCTCCTTAAATTTCCTTTTACAAAATAAAGGTTCAACTATTTCATATTTGTAATTATTGCATTTACTTACTGACAAATTAGCAAATATTTCGCTCGAAAGACGACTTGGAACAGCAATTTGTATAATTTTTTATTTGTTTTCGGAAAAAAAGTCTATTATATAAAGAAATGCCAAAATTGTTTTAATTCATATTTTATTGATTATAATTTAAAAAATTGTGATCTTCATTGATTTGTACAATAAAACATTTGTCAATATCATCTTCAAAATCGTTATTATTGCTCACATTTTTCGTTTTTTCAAAATTATCGCAATTTTTTCCTTGGCAAAGAATAGAACACACTACATCGCTGTTTTACGACAACCACAATGCCTTTTACATCCTGTTTTGCACTTGCACGAAATCATAGCAAGGCCGCTGGTGCTATCTCGCAAATTATATAGGCATCAATTCATTTCGAATTAATTTTCAGCCCCATTTCAATGGATCCAGTTGGTTTCCATACCAGCAGAAGTTGATAAAATAATCGGCGTCCATGCAGCGTCTTGTCGGTGGCAAATTTGCTAAGTTAAATAAATTTTTTTAACAAAATTTATAAAACAAGTATAACGACAATGTGACAGAGATCTCAGATTCTCGTTTGACATGTAGTAGTACAATAAATATCTCTGTTGCTTTGTCTATAGCTGATGGATCGCTATCTTTATTTAAAAACACTCATCGTCTTCTGCAGTTATTGAGGAACAAGATGACCATTTTTTTCTTGCCAATTCCGAAAAATGCTGAAGTAATGTCACAGCCACTGAATGAGTGTAAAAATCCAATCAACTGTCAGTTGCTGATATTTAAAATTTTGAATTGAATATAATCTTGATTCTAATTTATTGCGGCTTGGTTTGAGCAAGTAGATATTAAGATACTGTTCTGGAAACAACGAAAGTATTATAAGTCAACGTCTCCAATAATAACCACTTCGCTAAATAGCACTGACTTCTCAGCGGCAGTGCTAATAATAATAGATAATAAGCGTCTTCTTCCGCTTGATGTGTTTCAATTTATGCAGCTGCCATTGTTTTTCGTAGTAAAGTAATTAATTGTCATTTATTGTTATTATTTGATAAAAATTTTGTTCATCATTGGTTTCATTGGAGTAATCTTAATGTCAAGACACAAATTCTTTGCACGTTTAAGTCTTTCATTTTTCATCCTTTTTAAAGGCTATGTCTGAATACTCATCGAATACTACCACACTCGGGTGTCGGTAAGTTGTTACATAATTCACGTATTTTCTTGCAAATGTTTATATTTCTTCAAATGTATCATTGACAAATGTATCCATACCACTTTGTGGAATAAAAATTCATCCACTTTGTGGAGTAAAAATCCATCATCAACGATGTATATCAGATTTTTAAAATTTTTATATGATAGCGGATTGAAGCAATCGTAAAATGACGATTTCTTTCCTTTCCAGAGAAAACGTCATCAAAGATAGATAAAGAGTAAGGCGTCAATTCATATGCGAAGAATTCCATGAATTCTTCATCTGATTTTTTTTTTAAGTAGCATCTCTTAAATAATGTGTCTGAATTTATTGCAATTATTTGAGCTTCAATAATAATTGATGAAGACATGTTCCTCAGAGTCGAAACTGTTTTCGTTTAAAGGAAAATTTTCCGATTTCAGTACCAGTAATTTCAGACATCATTATCATACCTATTTCGTATGTTTTGTGGCAGTTAATCTTTTCATTAGCTATTACACCAGTACTAAGCGACATCAGATTCTCTGTTTTTGGTGAATGATCAGTGAGTCAGTTAATGATTAATTCGACATCTGTCACCTTGATCGATACGAGAGGCTCTTGAATCCTTATGCGACTTTATGTTGTTCCGATGTCTCACTAAAAGATATTTTACAAAATTCTTCAATTTTTTTCTCCTAGTGTAATATGTAATGGCATAATTGCCAACCATTTTGCAAATACAGAGTACATAGTATCTCGTCTGCGAGTGATTCCTGAAGTAAAATGAACTGACCTCATAAATATCTGTTCTGTCGTCCGGTGGAATCCGTGACCAAAATTTGTCTGAGCGACGAATAATGCACTTTTTTAATAAATAACTCCATTTTTTGTGGTTTAAATTCGATATCAGCACATTTTGAAGCTAAAGATCCACATTTGGCGCAATTGAAGTAGCCACACGCACAAAAGTATGGCAATATTTTTTGTAGATTATAATGAACTTTCCAAGTTCCAGATCTGTTCGCTTATATGGATTGAAACATTAACGTAGACATCTTGAAGTATTGGACGAATAGCAGAGTGGTAGGACCATACGTTTCTAGTTCTTCTTCAATTTTTGCGTAAATTTGTTTATAATATTATTTATAACATTATTCATCGATTCTTGCGCTACTTTTTTGTGTATCGCAGGATCAGTAATTTGTACATCATCATTTCTTTGTCTTCACTAAGCTCCGTTTGGTTTAATAAAAAAAAATATTAATCAAAGCCAGTCGAATAAATGAATGACAGCGAACAGCTTTAGAATAAGCATGACTTGACATGATATATTTAATGGACTTAAGTGCATATATTAACTTTATCATATCTTCGATTCCACTACCATTCCTTACATATCCTATACAGCCGAGGAAAGACGTATGAAAGCCGTACTGTAATGCTTCTTAGGGGTGAATTATTGCCACTGCAAGCTATAATCGCTTTTGATACAAAGATTGATCGTATGTTACGATACAGTATTCATGTCCGAAACTTTTGCTTCTCTCAACAGCTGTCATTAAGACGTGTAAATAGTGTCATAGTCACTTGATAGATTATTGATGATAGACAAATAGAGAATACTCGAGACCTCATATGGCTGACTCTTTGTGATAGTTTCCATATATCCATTCCAGCCAGGAGACTTCTCACCGCCGTCTCTTTGGCGCCACTTTTTATAAATAAAGCCGTAGGAAATCACTGTTACAAATAAAAAAATTCCTCTAACAGAATTCATAATACCATTTTCAAGTTTTTCATTTTTATGATCGTGAAGCCCTCTTTTTTCACTTTTTGGTAGATGAGTTTAGTTTTATAATTGCTTCAAATTTATCAATTAGCGATAATGGCATTAATTTCAATCTTGGAATTAATGTTGTAATGATATTATGTAGTAATGATACTATGTGTTTAACACGTGGAGTTGTACATTGAATTCCTGCCATTGCATGCAAAATATTATAACCAACAAATGTTATCGAAACATCATGCAAACGTTATCGAAAATAAATTAGGTAAAACCGCTTGGCAAGTATTTTTCAGATGGATGTGTGATAACTGAAACGTCAAATAATGTAGCCTCTTTGTATGAAGCTGATATTCCTAGTGCCGAAAGAAGATTTAACAGTTCCTTCGACTCAAATTTTTTTAGCAATAATGAAGATAAACCAATTTGGATGGACAGAAAAGATCGCTTTATAGCAGAAACTATGGCATGGGCTATAGTTAAAATTTTCGATTTCCATTTCTCTAAATTTTCAGAATGTTTATTTTTCAATATAATAGTTTCTAAAAATGTAAGCAAAGACTTTGACACATCGTTTTCTGCTTGATCAAAAAAATTCATCAAAATCAGGAGATGGATATTCATTCATATTGTAAATCTGTGAACATATGTCTTCAACAATTATTTGTGCTGCTGCCTTAATTATTTTCTCCTTTTTGAGAAGCTCTTCATTCTCATTCTAGTACCAATCATTCGATAAAATTCGTAGTACTGCATCTTTAAAATTACTGGTTTGTGATTCTTCATTCTCGTAATTAACACTACCATACTTTTTCTGTAAATGAGCGTATATAATTTTGTCTGTAGAAGGTCGAGACCCATCATAATCCGCTAGAATCTCATCCAAAGAAAATTTGGTACTTTTCTTTGTTGATTTCGAGAAAAGAAAATATGTAATCCATTATTGTTTTAGTTTCATCACTAACAGGTCATTCAAAAAAATCTTTGATCTAGTATCTTTTAAAAATTGAATATAACATTTTCGATGATACCGCGCCTGAATCTTTGGCAAAACGTTTGTACGTTTGGTAATAACTTCTCTTCATTCATCATTTATCTCAGCTACTTTTTGCATTAATTTCTTTTTAATGTTATTAGATTTTACCATGTCAACAGAAACGCTAAGCTTTTTACATTTTTGAATGTTCGCTATATATTTATCAGATGCATCTTCTCCACAGAAGAAGCACAAATTGATAAAATCAAAAGCAGAAAGTCGATAAGATTTTTCTTTACGCAGTTTCTTCTTCCGAACGTTCTCTCTTTCATTTTGCAGCAACAGCTCCATGTAAATGAATAATTTTTGCGACATGCCTCATGAATTACATTACTTGTCAGTCCTTCTAAGAGCAAATGTTTATTATCTCCTCTCTCTTGACTTCGATGTATAAATGATTGAATCCCTCAAAACTGGACTCGACCTTTTTCCATCAGCGTATTCTTTTTCGCATAAAGTACTTTCCTTCTTTTGTCATTATTCATCAGACTACATCAGACTAACCTGTTTATTATTGTTTATATATTTAACTGCTCTATATTTTTGCTCACCAAATGTGTAAAAAATTTGCTTACCTGTTCTGGAACAATATCAATTAATATCTACTAACATTCAATTCGAATAATCATTTGATAAAAGTGTTCATTGGAATTACAATGAAATTTTACATCTCCCGCGCGAAACGTTAGCCGCGTAATGGTGGCGCAGGAAGATCGTGCCATATTATAAAATATTATAAAAAGAGGCGGTATTTTCAAAATTGTATGTAAGAAGAAGGTGTTGAGCACTTATTTGGTACAAGAAAAAATTTCTGTGTAAACAAAGAGCAATTTATAAATTAAAAAGTGGATATCTAAGAAAAATCGATTTCCCAACTTCACAACTTCATATCTTCAGTTCTGTTAATCACAGAGAGCTTCATACTCACATTTTTTCGTCATAAAGTCTACTTCAAACAATATTCTATGTACTTTTTTCGTCCGAGACCGGAAACATTTGCGGAGGCAAAATATAAAAAATGGGCATTTTTCACCTTTTTTCACTGAAACTTTGGACTACTGTATCTCCGAAATTATTTATCGCACAGAGCTCCACTTCATCTCAAATTATTCGAAAAAAAAAGGAAAAAAAAGTATTGAACAATTTTTACTAATTTCTATATAGTTTCGTAGATATAGCATAAAAAGTGAAAAAATCGTACCAGTTTATATTACCATCTTCCGAAATCGTGAAATGAAACTTATAATATTTACGCCTAAATAAAGCATTTAAATCAATAAACAGCCTGTTGGCAATTATTTTCCTTTTTAAATACTAAAGTGACTGGCCTAAAGTTTGTAAATTATTTATTATTTTTTCTGATTTACGTTTTAATTATTTTTTATTTTTTCTAATTTAATCATTCTTTTGTTTTTCACATGATTTTAATTTCATAACTAATTCTTTTAATTTATAATATTCTTTTCTAGTTTATTTAATTGTATTTTTCTTTTTAGTGTCTTAACTAAGTGTCTTAACTAAGTGTCTTAATTAAGTTTTATTCTTATAAAATAGACTATTTTTTTAATTTTTTATTTCCACAATTTTTGGATCGTTTTATCACAAACTTGAATTTGGATTTTGTATAATTCTCGCCTCTGACTGACGAAGCTATCGCAATTTTATCAATTCTAGGGACTTGCTTTTATTATTCGATTTGATGATATTTTTATTATAAGGTCATTTTTCCTATAATTTTATTATAATTCGTATAACTACACATATGCATGTATATACAGGGTGTTTTAATTGGCGCACCAAAATATCTCTTAAAGAATACATTTTAAAGAAAAATGTTTTAGACAAAAGCTATACGATATATAAATAAAATAGCAAAAAAAGCCACACTCGATGTTATTAATCCTCGTATCTTTGGTCTAAAGGAATTTATTTTATCACATTGAATCAAAATTGTTGTGTCTTCATTATTTTCGCACATCTTTGTCTGATATCATAGAATTTGGTAAATTTGACACTGCAATCTTAATTAGACCAAATACATGAGGATTAACTTGACGACTTAATTGATCGATGAATTAATTGACTCAACTCTTGCTAGAAAATCGATTATTTTATGTTCTGCGTTTATTTATGTAATTAATTTTGTTATAACTTTATTATTTTACTTATTTAATTATTTTACATACTGAAGATGACCACATCTTGGCCGAAACGTTTATGTTTATTTATGTCAATTTGAGGAATTTTTAAATATATGACTTTCGCTAACGACATTCAGCGTGTGGCTTTTTTGCTCTTTTATTTATATATTGTATATTTAAGCCACGTTTGACAAATTTAAAAGTTATATGATTTGGAGGAGGACATAAGATGGTGCTATTAATTCGACTTTGAAAAGTTTGAAGGTCATCAATTTCTTAAATAGAATTCCATATATTTCATTGCATATTCTTGTAGTTTATCTTGAAAGCTTTCCAAAACATTATAATTAAGTTCATTTTAATGTTCTTCTCGAGTTGTAAGGTTTGCAAATTACAGCATCAATAGCTAAAACTTCTTGAATGTTATTCAAGACTATGATCTGGATAACATTTGTCAAGATTAAGATTTGGAGATTGTTCCTTTTATTTTCATTTTTGCACTAAAAATTACATTTCTATGTAAAAATGAAAATAAGAGATACAACCTCCAATGGTCTTGATTTTGATAAATGTTACCTAAGTCATGAACAACTTTCAAGAGGTTTTAACCATCAGTCAGACACCTTGGATAATATTAATGCGGTATTGTATCTTTGAAGCTTATAACTTGAAAAGTACTTAATTAAAAATAATTTCATTATATAATGTTCTGGAAAGCTTTCGAGGTAAGCTACAAGAATAAAATATGGGATTCTATTTAAGAAATTGATGACCTCTATATGACCTTCAAATAATTTTCTAAGGTTAAATCAATAGCACTATCTTATGTCCCCTTTCAAATCACATAACTTTTGTCTGAAACATTTTTCTCCAAAATGCACTGTTTAAGAGATATTTTAGTGCGTCAATTAAAATGATACACCTTGTATATATAATTCACTGAATTATTTAAGTATTAAAGATTTAACTGTTATAGGCATTTAATTTCTACTTCTTATTAGTTGTGTTCTTATATACGTATAGTCTAAAACTAAGATTCTTATTATTTATAATTTTATTATATTAGGTGTATTACTATTTGTATTACTACACTTTTTGTACTCAGCACTCTTTTCTTTCTTTCTTTTTTTTCAAAGCCCAAATATGTGTCTATCTCATTTTAAGTTCAAAAATTATTGGAGATTTCAAGCAGTGCAAACAGACTTGTTACCTGACTTTTGACATAGTTTTTATTGTCTCTGTATTTACTGTTATCGACTTTTACTTGGTCTATTCATTTACAATCTGTTCATTTTAACATTAAAGTCTCTTCAATATAACTTTATAGTGTCAACATCTTTATTTTTATTTGATTATTGTTTATTATGCCGATAAAGACTAAATACAAAGCTTTCTTGTCTTTTTAAATTATTAGAGAATAAATTATTTACTATATTACTTAAATTTATTATCTTTATCTTTTCTCTTTGGCTGTCTTTCTAATATTGCTGTACAACTAAGCTACGAGTTATATTTCAATTATTTGTAACATTTTTAAAATTTGTTTTCAATAGACATAGCAATTTGGAACTTCCTTGACATACCTGTTTTTTGTATGTGAAGGAAGACCATAACATCGTGAGCATTGATATCAAACTGAAAGGTATCATTGGTAAAGATGTCATCATAGCCTAGACTACCCTGGATGCTCTGTAGCTTGAAGGCGGGATGTACCGAGAGCAAACCGTTTCTATCAAGCTCAATGGAAACTGAAGAGAGCGCAGCAGAACCAGCGACAGGTGATCCATGGGCGATGGACAGGCTCTCTGACAATCCAATAGACTCCCTGATCTCGCGGTTTGTCAAAGCGCACACATGATCGGGACAGAAATAGCCCAGGTAAATGATCCCGGTCAGCGCAAGGAACAGACATATCCCGACGATGCTACGTAGACGATTCTTGCGTGGGTGCCGCGATTCCATTCTCGTCGCAGACCTTCCGTCGTATATATTCTCCTTCCCCTCCCCCTCGTCTTCCTTTTCACCCTGCTGCGTCTCCGATGCGACGAGCACTTCCAGCTCGTTAATAGTAGCGTCTATCTCCGCATCGATACCCGTTCGTCTGCCCATTATTATCGTCACCCATGTTTCACGTTGCTTGACACTAGCAACTTCATCAACTCTTAACGAACTGTTGAGTATAATTGACGTTTACCATCGCACACTGACATGATCCGGCTGTAAATACACTCGAGTGTATCAGCCATGACAAAAAAAAAATAAAAGTTCGCTTAAAACACTCGACGATTGACAAAAATTTATCTGCCAAGGAATACTAGAAATCACATTATATTTCAATAGCATAGATGTAGAGGAATAATTAGAAAATATATTTTATTTTGATAACGATTGCATATCAAACTTATTTAACAAAACTTGTCGCACTTACAGCGCACAGGCAGTCACGAACTACATTTATACAATTAAGAGAGAAACTGAGATGGCTGAGATAAGCCCAGAGGTTCCAAACTCCTAGTACGTTAAGCGGGAACACAGACTCTTAGGCCGGGTTCACATCTTGACGGAAAAACGGAAAGCGGAGAAGCCAATCAGAACTCGCGAAAAGACAGAAGCAAACAAGCGAAATATATTACTATTACTATGAGTTCCGATTGGCTTCCGCTTTTCCGTCAAGATGTGAACTCCGGCCTTAAGCTGGTTCTACATTAATTGCAAGCTGATCGCAAGTTTGTTATAACAGCTAATATGAAGCGTTGATTTCAAAATGCAAGTTTTAGATTGGCTGTCGCAACAAATTTGCGATAAGCTTGCAACTAATGTAGAACCGGCTTTACATAATGCATAACATATAAGACATAAGAAATTCAACCAATCAAAATTCTTTACTTCATGGAAAGGAAGGAAACAAAGGACTTTAATTGGTTTATTTTCTTACGTATTATGCATTATGCAAGAGTCTGTATTTCCTCGCTTTAGTGGCGTTGCCGTTGTATAACAACTAGAGATTCTATCCCTGGCTGCGTTCCGTTTCCAGAGTATATCCACACAAATTTGCATGGCTACATAAACGTATGCATAACGAAAATTATCCAATCACATTTTACGTGCATTTTTATAATGGCTCCGGTACACTAGCGCGATGTTCGTCGCGTGCGATACGCGATATCCAATGAGAGTATACTTTTAAAATGAAAACATTGATAAAGCTGTACACTCATTGGATCGCGCGCGACAAATATCGCGCTGGTATGCCGGAAGTATAAGAGAGATGCGATTGGAAAATTTTCTTTATGAGGATATACTCTCAACATGATGCGCATGCTGTATCGTTCCTTGTAAAGATAAATGATGCATTATGGACATTATGCGTGAAAGCCATAGAGAATGCCACCCCATATATGTAAGCTGCGTTTCATATAAGGGTGCCGTCACATGCGGCGTAACTTGCATAAGCGTAACTTTCGTCGACCAATCATATCATTTCACTTGAACATCAGTTTCAGCCTTTAGTTACTTTATGCTTTTTATCATGGAGGGGTGCATTTAAATTCCCCGAGTAAATTTCAGGCATCATGTTACCTTTGTTCTACATTTGGTGAGCAACAAGGATAAAAAGACACTTGAGCAAGGTTTGAGCACATTCTGAAAGTATGAATGCATACCATACATATGAATGCATATCATACATAGAATTTGTATCAAATTTATTTGATACTTTTAACATAACTCTACTCTCTAATTTATTAATCTTATTAATTAAAAAACAATGTTTTTAGTTTTTTGAAGTTTTGAAGTATATTGCTGATTGAGAATAACTCTGAAAACTTTCCAATTTTTATTAAAAATGTAGTTTGCAAATAAAAAACGGAAATAATATTGAAAATGTAAGTGCAATATATACATAAATTTGGTATACAATATTAATAATTCATTGTAATTTTTACTTTTATAGCGTGAATTTAATTTGAAAATAAATATATAATCTGATTATGTCATAATTTTGTAAATTGTAATTAGTTTTCGATATAATTTTGTATTGTGTTTCAAATTATTGATATCGCAGTAAATTTATTTTGCCAGTCCAAAACATCTAAATAAGATCATCGGATTAAAAAATGAGGTTATGTGACGTAAATACGTAAACGTATGAATATCTAGAGGAAATCAGCTTATGAGTTAGAGGAGAGAGAGCCGTGCGGCGGGGAGTCAGCCATCTTATCTGGCAACACTTTAACGCTCTATTTGAAAATCGATATATATATATATATATATATATATATATATATATATTACGATATTATTTATCTTTGTGCATAAAAATAGGATTTTGTGTGAGGCAAAGTTAATGTCAATGTAGTTATGTGCAATTAAAAATAATTTTCTGTTTATATTAAAAGAAATAATAAATATATATATATATATATACCCATTATTTCTTTTAATATAAACCGAAGATTATTTTCAATTGCACATAGCCATTAAATGTTTACAAATCAAATTAAAAAAGGAGATATAAACTAAGTTATTTTAATGTTAAATCAGAGAAAGAGAGAGAGAGAGAAAGAGAGAGAGAGAGAAAGAGAGAATGTAAAACTAAATTTCATATAATTGAACAAACATTTCATATAAAGGCAAATGTTTTAGAATATATTATTACTAGCTTTTATTACTTTATTAGCGATCATTTGATATCATTTATTCCGGTAATTGTGTGTAAATAATGTATCGTAAAGATTAAATACACCTTCATTTATATGTGACATGTTTAGTGATTTTACTTATCACAATCCTTTATACATGATCGCTCGGAAAAGTTCACACGGAATCTAAATGAGTGAAATTGTAAAAAGTGAAACTTTCCGCTCGAAATTACATCACTGCCCAGGAGATCGAACTAGGCTTTGAAAAGAGTCCTTAAAATCAGGTTTCTGAATTGGTATTGATGGTATAGGCGGAATTTGGTAGGCGGAATTCGAATCACAAACTCCTCTCATATACGCTTACGCACACAATCGAACACACAATAACCTAAGAATAAAGATGTTATTCTTTGATATTATATTCTGACAGGAAGACATAAATTCACATAAATTATCATTAAAACAATGGAGCATTCTTCATGTAAAATTGACTTACCAATTGCAAATTGTAAAAACAGTATCACAAGCAAAATACATACAGTATGGACTGACTGTCGACATCTTTGATGTAATGGGTTCCAGGTCACATGACTCACCACCATATTGTGAGTTGGAAAGGTGCTTATAAATTTGAGTTTTTATAAAACTACAGAATGATTTTTCTAAAAAAAAGACATTCGATCGTGTCATGAAAATTGTTTATAGCAAGTATATTTTTAAATCAGAATTATATAATAATATAATGTTAACAAACTAATTATATAAAAATAATATTCACATTAATAAAGATTATGCGATATCGCGGGTTTCTTCCGTGTCCAGATCCATTTTTGGAATGTCAACGTTTCGTGAACCTTCATTTCATCAGAGCGAGGAGTAGCCTGATACTGTTTTTCCGAATCGTTCCCCTTTTATATATTACGCTATTTGTTGGAATGGTGGAAAGAAAGAAGAAAATTGTGGATGGGGAGTGGGGGGAGGAGTACCTTGTTTCTGCAGGCAAGTATACATTGGAGAAACTGGGAGAATGGGCAACCTACGATAAAAGAACACTAACGTATCAGGTTAAAACACGTCTCGTAATCAGTACTATCAGAACACAACATCGAAACAGGACATCAAATATCGTTTGAAAAAACGACCATAATAACCAATATTACATACTTTCCAAGAAAGTATAGAGAAGAAAATATAGAGATACCTAAACATCTAATAATCTAAATAGAGATAATGGCTACAACATAAATAAAATATGGAAAATTATTCTCTCGGTTAATGAGAACTGATCGATTTCTCTCACTCCTCCCCCCACTTCCCATCCACAATTCTCGTCTTTCTCTCCACCATTCCAACAAGTAGCGTAATATATAAAAGGGAAATGACCCGGAGGAACAGCTCAGTATCAGGCTGCTCTTCGCCCTGATGAAGTGAACTGCAAGATTCACGAAACATTGGCATTCCAAGAATAGATCTGGACACGGAAGAAACGCATAATCTTTATATAGAAAGCACCCGTAGAAATTTTAAGAATATTTACATTAATAATAATAATAATATTAAACAGTAATAATAATAAATTAAAAATAATAATTGATTAAATACTATATGAAAATTGTAATTGAAAATTGTAATTATGCATGAAAAAATAATATATTGCATGAAAATTGTAATTAAATGTGAAGTTGTAATTTAATAATATACGTACATACATACACACGCACACATACATACCTTATTACGAGAATGTTTTATCATATACAAATATAAGTCTACACAATATAAAAGTCTACACAATATTTCTCCGAAAAAATTTGATTTAATTTTTTAGTAAAATTTAATTTTATTAACCCTTTGTCATACTTTTTTCTTACAAATTAAAAAAAATTAAGTTTTGTACAACGACGTACCATGGCTCTCACTCGTGATATTCATGTTTGGCCCGAGTTTCCTTACAACGAGTCTCATACAATATTATAAGCGAAAGATATTTTATGGGAAAAAAATCTACCTGCAATTTCAACTTGCTAAAGGCAGCCACCGGTTGGAAATCAACGTATGCGCACTAAAAATTCGGGACATAAAAAATTCAGTGTCCATATTTACTGTGACGGTGTCGTGAAACGAAAGCGACATCTCAATCAAACTATTGTAATTCAGATGATCACTTTTGAAGACCTTTTTGACGGCCTCGTCCATATAAGTTCGATCTCCTGAGTAGCGCCTTATGTAAATTTTCATGAAATTTAATGACCCTGGTCCTCGTTGAGGTAAACTTGGCCAGTCGTTTCCCAGATACCTTTAATCTTCCACAGCAGTCAAACTAGAGATGAAAAGAACTAGAATGAAGCGTCAGAAAGAGCGTCAGTTCTCCCCTTCCCCCCCACCCGACCAAAAACCCACGCACCAGGGCGAACCGAGCCAAGTCACGGCCAAGCTGCATTTGAACGCCGAGAAGAGAGAAGGGAGAAGGAGAGAGAGAGAGAAAATAGAAAGGAGAGCTTAGATCAATAATTGCAGAGACTTGAAAAAGGAGAAGAGAAATCTGCAAATTTTAATTTGAGGATCTATAAGCATAGAGAAAGTATCATTAGGTTAACGAGGAAAAATTTTCTTGATAAATTTACTAAGGAGAGCGAATCTGTCGCGAGATAAGGGGCAATAAAAAATTACATGGTTGGCGTCCTGTCTAGGATCATCGCATGTACAGGCTGGAGAATCCACTATATTTTTCCTATGCAAGCTGAAGTTTAAGTTGTAATAGTTGGCACGAAGTCTGTTAGTCAAGACAATCTCCTGACAATTGACTGACTTTTTCTGATACCATGTCATATTAGAGAAGTTAGCGTAAAGTGAGGCGTAATGTTGTCCTGTAGCTTTTGAAGCGTCTTCGAAATATTTATTGAAACGAGAAACTGACATTTTGTTGGCTTTCAGGATCAGAAGTAGGGAATTTAAAATTGTCCCTTCCCCCTTTCAAGGTGGCCTCCTTGTCCACCTTATCCGCTATTTCGTTGCCCGGGATACCACGATGAGCTGGGATCCAAACAAGAGTGACGTTGATGCCTTTGCTATAAGAGACAGCGAGGAGACGCTTGATCCAATGTATATATGATATAGTTAGAATTAATAAGTCTATTAGAGCCAATTCCAGGCCGTTCTTACAGAAAAAATCACTACCTTGGAGTAACTAATGTCCTGAATTAAAATAAGCAATTGAAGGATCACTCAGGCTCCCGTTGTAAACATGGTATCTTCTGAGGTCAATCTGTATCGGCAACTGACTCTGTCACTTTTCCACGCTTATAAGTTCGGCCATTTATTATGATGTAGTGCTATAACACAAACAAACACGAGTTCATGTGCTCGCCTGCGGTGTATCAAAAATTAACGAAACAACAAGCTCCTTCTCATACTAGTCACTTTGTTTCAAGTAACGAAAAATACTTTCTCGGCCACTCGGCATCAATAAGGACTGGGGGGCATTCTAAATAATATATAAGTTTTAATAAATTGTAGTGTACCCCTTCTATTAATCCAGAATAGTATTGGGAGTACAAATAAGTTTTCGCCGTTTTTTAAAAAATTAATAATTTTTTATTAAAAATTATTTATTGTGAAAGAACGATACATAATGTTTTATTCAAAGTAATGGCATCACTAGCCACTACTTTTTCCCATCTTTCTGGTAGCATGTGGATATCGCGTCGGAAGAACGCTTCATCTTTTGAGGCTATCTAATCATCGATACAATTTTTGATGTCTTCATATAATGTGAAGTGCTGCTCAGACAGGTTATGCGTCATTGATCGGAACAAGTGGTAGTCGGAAGGAGCAAATATCTAGAGAATACGACGGGTGGGATAGAACTTCCCATTTGAGTGTTTCTAAGTAGGTCTTGACCGGCGCTGTAACATGTGGTCGAGCATTATCATGCAGGAGAATAATTTTGTTATGCCTGGAGTAGTAGTGGGCGCGTTTTTCCTTGAGTGCTTGGCTCAATCTCATCAATTGTGTTAGGTAGAGAGCCTCAGTAATGGTCTCGTTCAGATGAGCAACTCATAATATACGACACCAAGCTGATGCCACCAAATATACAACATGTTGAGTTTTTTTCCATGAATATTCAGCTTGGCTGTCGATGTTGAAGCATGGCTAGATGGTCCCCATGATTTCCTATTCTTTGGGTTATCGTAGTGGATCCATTTTTCACCAGTGACTATATGATGCAAAAAACCCTTTCGTTTATGCCTGGCAAGCAGCATTTCATATGTGAAAAATCGGCATTCAACGTTTCTCGGCTTCAGTTCATATGGAACCCAATTCCTTTGCTTTTGAATCATTCCCAATGATTTCAAACGAGATGAAATTGTTTGTTGAGTCACTCCTAATGTAAGTGCAAATTCTTTTTGCGTTTGGTACGAATCCAATAATGCTTCCAATTCCGCGTCTTC
>Ga0157364_1001913_pt1 | contig 18594 bp, 9 predicted proteins | sample AttsexASBM2_FD_111476 | JGI IMG/M metagenome (GOLD analysis project Ga0157364, IMG submission 111476) | Fungus gardens microbial communities from leaf cutter ant in Ribeirão Preto, State of São Paulo, Brazil - Atta sexdens ASBM2 | ecosystem: Host-associated > Fungi > Mycelium > Unclassified ...
AAATTCAGAAATTCAGAAATAAATTCCAAATATTGAGATTAAAAAAAAAAGAATTTATTCACAAAATATCTTATTGTCTTTTATCACCTTTCCTTAATAATATTTCTTCTTTTTTATTCACGTTCCATCGAATAAGTGGCCGGCTATCTCGCGGTAGTTCATGTAGTAGTTTATTTTCTCCGCGCGGCGGCGCAATTATACCAGGGCGTGGTCAAATAGACTGAAATTACAAGCGTCAGGATATTAAACCGGTAATTACGAGGATCTGATATTAATTTCCGAGATTCTTTCGCGTTGAGCAGTAGCAATTTACTCAACTGTATTACACCTCGCGGCACATGTGATTCGATTTTGTACGCTGTTCATTTTCCCAAGGTACCTATCGTGGAGGGTAATCGTGGGCAAATCGATCATCTCATGCATCAAAGGGGCACATGGGTGGAAATTTATGATAGTACACGCGCGGATGGGTGCTTCTCGTAGGAATAACACAAAAGCGCATACACGGAATCTCTTTTCGATCTGGAACAGAAATCCAAACATTTTCATTATCTGCATATTTAAAGTTAGAGAAATATGTAAAATTTTTGCGATATATTAAAAATTTTTTTATTGTTAATATTTTAATATGGAAATTTTTAGTTAAAAATTTTATTTTTATACACTTGTCAAAAAAAGGAGACTAACATTACACTGTCATTTTGTGATAAAAATTTCAATCAGAAAAATTTTATGTACTCTCGCAAGTGCTGTAGTACAACTCTTATTAAATTGATATTAATTTTTTAATTATAATAAAAATTTATTTTTTAAAGTACCTAAATGTTAATATTAGAAACAACACACATTTATTTGAATAACGTTAAGTTCTTTGCGGATTGTATAATAACAAGTATTAATTGTACATGAAATTAATGAATAAACCAAGTTTTCGTTTTGAATTAATACGAGGAATCACTCCTAATCTTTTAAAATACTTAACTCTCATATATACCTTCTCATATATATAATGTCCAATTAATATCTGATTTTAAGCTTATTCTTAGTGCGTATTACGCGCTGTTTATTACTACGCAATTTTTTTAAGTAGATAGTTATAACATAATATTCCTGAAAAGGAAGCGAATGGCTTCAAGTGAGTAAGTTATATTTTATAATTGTTTAAAAGATTTATCTCGAAATGTTTATAACTTAAAAATTAATATAAAAAAATCTCAAAATTATTAAAATCTTGGCAAAATTATTCTAAACAGAACATTTTTGGAGCGAACGGTTTAGCCCTGCTTAGGAATCGAAAGATTAAAGACCATCCTGTACAATACATTGCTGATTAATAAATATACCGTTGTAAAATCTACATCTACAAGGTCGCCTAATTAATAATTTCGTTCGCGTGTTTTACGATCCGAGTATGTTTGCCGCAAGCCAAAACGAGTCGATAAACGCGATGATTATTCTGCAAAGGAGTGCTCCGGTTCTGCACTCGCAAGTGAATTGCAGTTAATGACGTAACTAGAACTAGTTAAGTCGCTGTACAAAGCAATTTTTACGTACGAGTGCGCAGAGCGTAACGTCAGGGCTGTGTTCAAAAATACTACCCGAGTACTACCTCTGAGTATCATTTTATCCTTGTTTTATTCGATGAATAACAAAGATAAAACGATACGAAGGCCCTCGAGTAATATTTTCGAACGCAGCGCAGCGATGTTGAATTGCGTCAATCAACTGTAGTTGGTCTCGTATGATCGGTTTTTGTTAATCAATTCAAGCTCGAGAAGGAACTCGACGACTATCATTCAAATTCATCGCTCTTTGCCGTTCGCGAATTCTTCTCTATCGAGATGATGTCGCGCACAGAACTAAATAATTATATTATATGATCTCCTCCCTCGCCTCTCCCCCTCGTGCTTTTTCTCCACCTTGCCACGCGACTCTTACGTAACATCCCATTATCCCATTAGTTAGATGAGATACGTGGTTCTCTCCTTCATGTCGACTGCAAACACAATATATACACGCGCGTGCGCGGTCAATAACATTTTGTAACGACGAAGCAACATTGACTAATTTCATTTACTTTAGTAAACATTTTTGGATAGGAATTCTAGGCACCGAGCATTCCGGAAGTACCGGATACATTAGAAAAATCACGAGGAATGAGGCTTGTTATTCCGCATGACGTACGCATAAATAAACTCTTATCAAATATCTCTCTTTCTACACACACGCTAGATTTTTTTTTATATATGCGGACTAAGTCCTGAGTCTTCTCATAGCATCTTTGCAGCGAAATACATGATTCTAATAAGAAAGATGCATATTTCTCGAACATAAATTTCTTTTGAATGTAAAATTTCTTATAATATATCAAATTGATTTGCTAAATTGCAAAATATAAATGTTTAAATAAGTAAAAATTTCCAAGAACGTTACACGCAGAGAAAAACATAATGATAGGCAATTGTCAAAGGTGACAACTATACAAATTTTATATGTAGACATAATATATATCGAACAAACCGTTTTATACAATAGTTTCAATAATTACAAAATAGTTAAACATTAATTCTACATATAAAAATAATATAATTATTACCTTTATAGTTGCCACCACTGTCTTTTTCTCCGAGTATAGTGACTTGAATTTTTCGTAGATTCATGTTCCTGTTCTAAAGTTAACTTCCTTATCAAATCATTAATTATCGGAAAAATTACATACGAAATTTTTATTCGATCTATCTGAAGATTCGCATGCTTGTTTATGATATATCTTTATCATCGTAAGTTATATTTTACCTGCTCAAAAAGTCATAAAAGGATGAAACATCATTTCAAGATTTTTTTAGAATTAATTATATTCGTTACATATTGAGATAGATTAGAGACTTGATTATTTTGCTGAAACTTGTATGATTTTGAATTTAAAAATTCTGAAATCTTAAATATTAAATAAAATTAATCGCAAATAAATATGTCACCATTATATTTCACAAGATCTTGCGTGTACGTTTGTATAGTTTGTCGCACGCAGCTCACCCGTAGACATAGAACGGGATCTCCGCGCAGTTGTAAATTATATACGTTTGTAAGAGAGAAACGGTCACAGCGCCCTATACTCATCCTTATTCGAGAAACGTTTTCCCACGAAGACGGTTTCTCGCGAACGAAAATCGTATCGTTTCGCTTACGGGGAAATAATAAGGCAGCAAGGCACAGTCATATGAATTGCGCTCCAACAGGTGCCGGGTATCGAATCCACCAGAGCACCTGATGAAGTACAATTAACATGCAGCAGCCTCCACACACTCTTCTTCCCCGGCTCCTTCTTTCCCTTCTCTCTCTTCTCTTTCTCTCTATTTCTCACATGCAAACATGTACATACACGCACAACCTTCTTTCGTCCTCTTTTTCCAGTCCCCTTGAAAAGGCGCGGTTCGTTTCTCCGCAGCGCGCGCTACTTCAGGTACCTGACTGACTTTTAAATTGGCACAGCCTAAAGTACCCGAGTAACGCGTGTCGCGAACGATACGTATGAATGAAGTATTGGTGATGTTGATAGTTGCGATGGCAGCAAATTCAGTTGAGAATCTCCGCTATCCATCACGCATGGATTCAAGCTGCGAAGGTGAACTGTGATACGATGACCTTTCTGTGACTGTCTGGATCTAACATCCTCACCGTAAAAACAAGTTCAAATATATGTTATAATTAAGTGTTAATTTATTTCTAATTAATTACTTCTAATTACTTTAGTCCTGAATTTATTATTTCTACTCATCCGCAGGAAATTAATATCAAAAGTGGAGTACTTACTGATTTCATATTTTACTAATTTTTATTTTAATATATTGTAAATATATAAAAAATTTTGAATGATTATGAATATATTAATCAATATAGTATTGGTTACTGTAATCGCATAAAACGGTTAAAAAAAGCTACACAAAAACGTATGTATAATATATTAAATTATCAAATTAGTGCATCGCGCGATCTTAATTACAATGTTTTTTATTTTTTTTTATTGTTTATTGTAAATTAACAAAATTAATTAAGAGCGTGGTGTTAGCGTCTAGCACAAGAATAAAGTACATTAAACAAATTAATTGCTCTATCGATTTTGAACTCGAATACATTTGAACTTACTTTATATAAGGGCGCTATATTTATGGAGATTGATTCCATTGAGTTTTCTTTAATTTTGGATGAGTACCGATCCTCGTACTAAATGATCATACGCATATTAAAATTACTCACTGTGATATCGCAAATTTCATCGACGAGACTGTAAAAACGTAGAATAACGTGAGATTCAAGATTATATGAGAAATGATTTTTACGATGATACATAATACATGCTATATACTAATATTATTCCCGGCAATACTGGGAAATCTTTGTACGTTGAAATTCAGAAATTAATAACAAACGATGTGAATGTTACACATTCACATGTAGTCACAATAATTCGCAACAGAATAATCACTTGCTACTATATATTTTATTACTACTATATACAATGTGCCATTTCTAATAATTTCTATTCTATCATTCGCATCATTATGATTAGCCTTCCTTGATGTCGCCATCATCATAAATACAATCTCTTTGCAAAAAAAACTTAAATAATTCTGTTTTATTTAAAGATATAAAATATCGATCAATCAATCGATCGATCAACATTACATGGCATCCTGAATGAATTTGATTTGTTTTCTTTTCCTTCCTCTTTAAGAACACTCTTGCAACAATAAATAGGTCTGTTCTTTTTAGCTAAACTTTTGCACCAGTTCATCTTTCTTTCTTTTCTCTCCAGGAGAAAAGAAAAGGAAAACAGATGAATTGGTGCAAAAGGTCAGCCAAAAAGAACAGACCTAAAGTTTCACGTGATATGGTTGTCAATCACACGCACAATCCTTAACTAAAGTAGTTAGGTAGATTTCTGTCAAGATCGTCTATCCTTAGCTGACGCATACCAGAGAAAAATATATATAATAGCGTGGCAACCATAAAGGTAATAACTATGCAAATTTTATGTGTAGAATTAATGTACATTGTTAAATAAACTAATGTTCATTAATTCTTACATGAAAGACAGCATGATTGCAAGTATAAAAGTGACAAGTGTATAGAAGTTTTTTATACGTAAAGTTAATAATATATATAGTTGAATAAATAATATTTTATAGTTACAATAACTACTCTCTTAATTCTCCATATAAAACTTGTCACCTTTATAATTGCTATCACTACGTCCTTTCTCTCTAAATCTAAATCAGTGGATAGTCATTAATTACACAGTGGCATACTTGGCACTGATAATCAGTGAGGTTCAACTAAAAAAGAAAAAAATGTTTGAGCATTACATAACTAAAATACTGATATCTACACATTAATTTCAATTTTCCAATGCCATATTCATTGAATTTAAGCACTAAAACAAGATTAGTTAGATCACATAATAAAGATTAGCTAGATTAAGGATCTCACATTTAATTCACTGATTACCAGTGGCACTGATTACCAGTGGTACTTGGCATTGATATCAGTGAATCTACTGGTTCAGATATAGTTAGAGAATTTTTATGAGTGCAAATTACGAATTTAAATTGTGAGATGAGACTCCGAGAGAATCCGAGATTCGCTTCTATACGAAACCACGTAGCATCCACGATGAAACACAGTCTCTGATTATAATTTATTGAAAGATTTGTAAAAAGGAAATGCATTTTGCAACATGTATAAAGAGACTCTTTAAGAACACTCTCGATTTATTCATTTTGATCAACGCGATGTTGTTTTCGCGAAATTCGAGACGAAACTGACTGCTAATGATTTAAGGATACTGAATTGTTTAAGGCAAAACGTTTTTATAGATTTCGAGCATTGATGTGGCGTATAACCTTCTACAAAACTATATTCTATACGAAAAAAAAAAAAAAAAAATAAATTTCAAAAATTTTTTTAAAACTCTTAATTATCCGTTTAAAAAATAGATTTGCGCTTAATTCGCATATAGTAAATCGAAGAAATAATCCTGGAATCCCGTGAACGTGTTTACTGTTGACAAAAATTTACGATTTCACATCCAGATTTTTGCTTGAAAGCGATAATCCTGACATATTCGCGCGATCGTACGAAATGGATGAAACATCAAATACATAATTTATGAAGAAGAATGTCAGTATTTTTTCAGTGATATTATGCTCTACAGCTGCATCTCGCTTTCCCCTCCGGACGAGAGAGGCAACATTAATTATGGGAGAAAAAAAAATGATGGCCATAATTACCATAATTTAATTATAATTTATAATCGTTTTTAGAGACAACTACATATTTATAGTTATTTTTATCATGCAAATTAAAGCTGCTCAACATTATGATCATCACAACTATGACATGCATTCATGTAACTATGTTGCATGTTGTTTTACGTATAAATGGAATTTGCATATAATAAATTGTATTACAAAATATTGTGATACACAGTTTGAAAATGATTGTTTCTTTAATTTTTTTAAACATATCTCTTAGTTATTGTTATCATTGGAAATAATTAGCAAATGTTAAGAAAATAGCTTACTATAAGATTGTATTTATTATATAAAAATGTTCATATTTTATTTACCATTTCATATCTTAATATTTTACTATATTAATATTTGAAATTATTATAATTTATAGTATAATTTTTCCATGTTTGAAAGAATTCTATATATATAAAAGGTTATTGTTATTAACATTATAGTAATAATAATCATAAAAATAGAGCTCCTAATCATAATTAATATACCATGGAATTTTATAGCTTTATAAGTACTTTTCTTATCGTTAATAAAGTAGAGCGAATAAAAGAAAAGAAATGCACTTGCGAATCAGCAGTTAAATTTTCACGACGCCCCATCATCGTTTTCTCTGGCGAAACGAGGTGACGGGAATCGTAAGAATCCGTTGGAAAGTATCGCAAGATCGACAATGGAGGGCCCCAACTCCATGGCTCACTTGAGTAATTCCATTCGTTTATCAAAAGCTGAGGAACACGTGTAGCAGATGTTGCACCAAGACCGAGTAACGAGATTTTCAGCAATTTATCCGCGAGATAGGTATCCGCGATCATCACCCTTCTCCATAGAATGCCATTCTTCTCTTCCTTTCCCCAGTGTGTCTCCCTAGAAATTTTTTAAACTCGTCATTAACGCGAACGATTCAATTTGAAATTTAAAAAGGTAATTAATAAAATATGCCGCAAATATGAACAAAGTACAAAACTTCCTAATTTACACGAAAAGAATGATTTTGCTAAAATATCTAAAATTTAGATTATTGAAATATATATCTGAAAATAATTTTGTTAGATCATCAAAAAATAATTATGTAGAAAATTCAAGCATAATGAGAAATGCTGTAAAAGATTTTCACATTTTGGCAATCAGTTTGAGTATTACATAATTATTATTTTGATAGTCTAACAAAATTATGTTCCTATATTTGTCTAAATTTTTTAGATTCTTCAGTAAAATCGTTATGTCCGTGTAAATGCAAGAATGATATCTAATATGCAGCAGCTGGAAGAACAAGTAATCACATATAATTACAATTTTGTAAGTACGATAATTGTACCTGTATAAACAAATGAACGTTGCGAAGCAATTATCACAGTTATCTGGCAAATTGTAATTGTCATTATTATGAAACTCAACATAAGTGAAGTTAATGTTCGTCACAAGAAAATTCAAGTACAAGATACATTGCGTAATCGCGTAATACGTAAGGATAAAAACGTATAGTGTAGGCGTGTAACGGTAATGAAGTAAGACGTGAAACTAATCGGCGAATCCTTAAAGCACGATTATGCCGTTAAGAAACTCTTCCGATGCAGAATGCGCGATAAATCGCACCTCATGTCATCCGATCGCAATTTATGACCGATCGGAATTATCGGATTCTAATCAATCGTGAATCGTGCGACCAAAGGTGCAATTCTTTCGCCAATGAATCGTTCGCGTCCGTTTTATCGAGAGAAGTTTTATCGAAGAAGTAACAGTTTCGTTTCGTTCTTTTCATTTTCTTTTTCCTTTTTTTTCTTCTTTCCTCTTTGCTTCCCTCCTCGTCAATAAATTATGTATGCTTTTACGTTGATTTATAATTCACTAATTGTAAGAGAACCGTTACAAGTGATTATCGGCGCGTAATTTCTTACACGTCGGTTGCAAGGAATGATTACAAGAAAAATCTTGAAATAAGTGAAAAAATATGACATTGCAACGACCCACTTTACTGATATCGACCGATAAATCACTATACGCGTCGCGTTACATTTCACGGTGAATATATACCGCTTGTATATCTCAAGAGTTGATCTCTTGATTTATGTATTTGATTGAAGCGTAAGGGGAGAGGATATTAAATAATTCGGAATAATCCCTCTAAATTCCAATAATTGTCAATTCACTTATCGCAACATATAACATCAGTGAGTACCATAAATTGTTAATGCTTAGGGTATACACTGCACCTATCAAAAATTTAATTTATTAAATATTATTTACTATGTTTACAGTAAACAAACTATATCAGTAAAAACTTTGTACTGTCTACTATTATGAAAAAAATATTGGAAATCAGAAATATTTACATTTCGTATTAAAAAATGAATTTTTTTAAACCCTTATATTTTTGCCGTATATCCCATAGGGGTGGGATATATGGCTACTCATAAGGGGAGGGAGATACGGCTCATGAAAAATTTACACATAATGCATATAAATAAGTCGTAAAATGACAATAACTTATAAAATGCGTTTATAAAGTTTTATTAAGGAGTAAGAATGATAAATATATGAAGTAATAAATAATAATTACAATCTTCCCATATGTATTCACAGTTATGACATGAGGTACATATTTCAGATAATGTGTTTATTGCATTTAGTGCACTGAATTCATTCTGCCCACTTTGTATACTTTGGGCATAAATCTCGCCCGCTAAAACTGCCGCATACCCCAAACAGGTGGAATACAAGACAATAAACTAAACAAAGGATACAAAAGCAAAATACTTTATATATTTTATTATATAACATGCTTTACTATTCCTCTATCTACTATTACTCATACATATATCACAAAATAACCACTAAATCTTTTGCACATCCTACACTGAGAAAAAAATAGTTAATTTTAATAAATATTTAGTTCAATACTGCCAACAAAACATTTACTTATAATAAGTAAATATTTGTTCAATAAAAAATTGTTAAATCAAATTAACATTTCTTGTATCAAATAAATATATCTTTATATCTAATAAATATTTAATTGGCAATTAATATTCAACTAAATATTTATTAAAATTGATTATATTAGTAAAAATTTTATTGCGCACCTCCGTTCGTGCTAACTTTCATTAGCCCAGTTTGTTTTTTGTTATTTTAAGGAGAAAGAATCCTTGTTTAACATATTTATTTTTGATTACTCTGTTAAGAATTATCGATCATCACAATTTAAAAAATTGTGTTTAATTATTATTTAACAAATAACAAATTCTTAAAATTGAAAATTGCTCTATTGAATAGTATAATTGACGATTTTTTTAAACATGTAGACATACGAATGAAGTAATATTACGAACTTTTCTATATAATATTACGAACTGTTCTAACCTAACACAATGATATTTTTTGTAATAATTAATCGCGTGCATTGCTAACAAAGAATCCCAATTTGTTCTCGGGATTCGCAATTATATTGATCTTCCTTGTTCTTGTCGCCATAACATGCTAGATACATTATGAATCGCCAAATTGTGTGTTATGTGATTCTGCCGAATTGCATAAGATGATATGCTTTTATCCAGACCGGATATAATGCAGATAACAAATATAATGGAATATGATTTATCAGCGTTAACAAATAACAAATGAATTCTCATAAATACGTTTTCTAGTTTCTGAAATGACAACATTGTTTATTTGTTTTTGGTCGAAGTACCACAATTTTGAAACGTAAGCTGATAAAATTATGATGAAATAAAAATGTCAAATTGTACACAATTTCCAGTTGAAGCAAAGAAGTTATTTGCATTTTTCCACGTTTATTGTTGAAAATATTATTGCATTGTCCGATTGCACGATTCATCGATCGACGGACGCGATGTATTCTTTGATATCGCTGATAAGCCTTATTTACGTAATTGCACGACAAAGGTAAGTCTTTCTACAATGTATCTCTTCTGAATTAACGCGAATCTTTAGGGTAACTCCGGTAAATACACCGCGTTAGGATTTACGCCGTAGAAATCAGAAGAAATAGAAGGAATGGGGGTAATTTTCCCGCAACTACTTTGTTACATGCCTTTATGTTTATATTAGTATTGTGTTATGATTTCAATTTTTTATTATATTAATATTAATGAAATTATTGAAAGAAATTGAGTTGAATCGATTTGTCATTGTGTTGAGTAGCACCACCATAAATTATTCTCTACATAAAATGATTGTACACTAATAACTGTACACTGAAAAAAAATAAATTTGTCAATCCATATGAAGTTGATATCATCTTTATTTGAAATCTTGAAAAATCTTAAATGTTTCGATTCTCTTTGGAATCTTTATCAACAATCTTCTTATCTATACTAGATTTCGCAAATGATCAAGATATAGAGTCACTCGTAGATTATCAAAACTGTAGTGTAACCCACACGATCGCCAAATCTCATGAAACTTTAGATGATATATTAATATTCACAGCTAATTACATTTTATGATACATTTTATATAGATTTATTTGAACTCTGTCCAAGCCAAGACAAATATGTCCTGCTCTACCTTGACCGTTCACGAAATCTAGTCCACATTATCCATACTTCGTATGGATTTATTTGTAAAAATTTTATTGCGCACCTGCGTTCGCGCTGACTCTCATAGTCGATTTAATTTGTTTTTTGTTATTTGAAATAATCAAAATCAAATTGCTCCTTTTATTTAATTTGTGATAACTCAATAATAAAAAATCTTTAGAAATATTTTTAAAAAACAATTTTGTAAGAAAAACTTTCATGTTAGAAAATCGAAAATTTTCGTAAATGTTTTTTAGACACGCGACAGACTCATAAATAGTGATGAATTATTCAAACGATTAATCTGTTACTAATTTTTTCGTCTTGAGGATTGACAATAGTGACCAATAAGATTACCTGTACCTCAATTGAATTACATTGAAAAGCGCAATCGATTTACAGTTGCGTCTATAATTTAATATAATCGTTTTTAAAAAAACTAATAATTGATTATATCCATCAATACTCACAAAGTGAGAAGAAAATTTTCTATTTTATCCAGCCCATAGTTTTCTATAAATAATATTACTAAACCCACAGAAATTCAAGACCTTTCGAAGGTAGAGATTTTGTTTAAAAAAAAATTTTTTTTTTAATTTGATTTCGTTCATTTTTAACATTACAACTGCTTAAATTCTGAAATTCATAACACTACGAACTTTTATCCGACCCAATACTTTTGCCTATCTATAATGCTATATAGTTGCTTGTTAACATCATCGTTTTTTTTTTTCGAGATAGTCAGCAGTAAATGTAAACTTTGATATTCAAAGTAGAGCAATTCCAGCGATTTATCATTAACGAAGAAATTTCACATAACAATATAATTAGAAACTTTTAATTACGTTTATTATTTTAAATATCGGTTAACAATGATGTTTCTCATTTGTCAAATGTGTTATCGTCGCGTTATCTGTTCGCAGGTGCAAATTATCGTGACAACATTGTCAGACCGATTCGCGAAAATTATACGTGTATCGCATTGAGTTTGTGAATCATTCCTTTGCAGAAATAAAATCTGCGAATTTGCGCAACGCGCAAACGGAATAATCCAGGAAAAGCAAATGAAGACACGCTATTTCTTTCAATTACCGAGATATATATTAATACCGCAAAAATTATCTCTTATTTAGCTTATCTAGACAGATATTTGATCTTTATACGTGGAACGCAGCTCACGATAGCGATATTTCTGGAAAGAATACACTAAGAGAAAAGTTTGGTGGTACATATAACCATTTATTATGTTTATTCTGTTGATATGTGAATAACAAAAATTTTCTTACTTTTTTAAAAATTATATTTTATTGTAATTAAAATTTGATTAGAATAACCAAAATTGTATTCAATCAAAATTTGATATTAAATACTTCTCTTAGTTAGCGTCTCTCTAAAAAGGAACACGTCAGCTTAAAACAACATAATCAAACTTCACAACGATATCAAGGGAATCGTAAAGACGAGTCGTAGTAAAAGTAGAACTTACATAGACAATTTACGTATCACTGACACATTACTACATATTATTACATCAATATCTCACGCACACGGACACATAAATTTTCGTATAACAATAACGTTTTAATTAGATATCTAAGTTCAATTCTAAGAACTCCACGTTGTTTCCTATGCGAACTACTACTAGTTCGTGGATTACTATTTCATAAGTACAGATTGCACAGCTTTTATACGAAGCAAATCATTGTCACGACGTAATTTGGTGTCATATTGGACTAAAAAATAGTAAGTATTTCAATTCTGAAACTTTTGTCATTCTCCACTCCATTTTTCGGAACTTACCATCAACCTTGTTTATAGAACAGTTGAACGGAGTATTATTTATACTAAAGGAGTATTATTTATACTGTCCATAATTTGTTAACTTTGTGCCGTAATCTGTAATCTGTAAGAATTGATTAATTATAGTCGAGAAGAATAATTGACTATGATTCGTAAATTCTTGTAGCTTACGGCATAAGTTAACACATAGAAAAAGGTTTTGTTGATATGTGACCAACCTCAACTTTTTTGTTGTCCTAATTTAGAATAATTTTTGATTACGAATTTTTGGTTACAACAACAAAAAGTTGAGATTGATCATATATTAACAAAACTTTTTTCTGGGTGCAGTATAAATGATTCATAAATAATTAGATTTATAAATAAAGTCTGCGACATACAATGTATATACGTTTTTCTGGAGCGTGTTCAGATTCTCCGAATGCTCCCTGAGTGTCATATCATCTTTGTTTAACGTTCAATAAACAAGGATGGAATGATGTCTGAATGGCATTCGATTAGAAATTTAAACATAGCATATTAAAATATTTATATTATGCTTTTACATTTAACTTAGCTAATTTCATGTATAGCAGTTTTTTGTATACACTCTAATTCAGTTAATATAAAAAATCAAATTTGTTATTATGACTAAACACGAATTAAGTTCTTAACTAGAAATTAAAGTCCGTTCACGTTGCTCGAAATTCCCCAAAATTTTTACATTTAAAATGAAATAAATACATTCAGGTTGTTGAAACAAAAGAAGATATGGAGTGCAAAAAATGCAAGCAATGTACGAATAGACATTCTGATTAGATTTTAGGCGTGCGACTCTCCGATTTACTTGTGCAAGTCATTTGCGCGAGTATATTGAATGAATTATCATATTTGCTCAAGTTATTTGTGCAAACCAAAATAATTGTGCAGTTTTCTGCCACACACATTCAAATAAATTTGCATAAGTGGCTTGCGGAAACATATTTGACAAGTTTATTTGAACGTGTGTGGCCGACCTAACTTTATGAATTCTTTAAATTGAAATGAAATAAGGATATATTAAAATTTTTCCAACGGCACAATATAGCACAATTTTGAAAATTACAAAATTTGAAAAATGCGACTAGCAAAAAATTGATTTTTTTTAATTGTCCAAAAAACGCTTTATGTTATTAAATTGCGATTTGCGGCACAAATTGACAAACGTAGAACAATACAGCACAATTAAGGGGGAACACCATTGTAATCAAAAAAAAGGCTTTTTGTGAATTTTTTAAATGAAAACTAATAGCTCTTGTATAAATGATTGTTTTTATATATTCAAAGTATACATTTACGAAGTTATTGTACAAAATATTCATTAAATAGTATTTCTAGTCTTAGTGCTCATTGATGTGTACTCCCCATTTGGAAAAACATGGATGCACCGATATTCGTGCTGCGTCTGAACGAGAGCTCTAAAAATTTTTCTTTATTTTAAAATGTATGAGTGTTTCAGTTAAGTATATTGATTTTTTGATAAAATAATTTTAGACAAAATGGCGCTGTTTTAGAAAAAAGAAGTCGCGATTTTGTGAAAAAAATTGTTACTTTTTTGTTTATCAAAAACTAATAATCCGATTGAAAAATTCAATTGGACGCTTAACTGAAGACAATTTTGTTGTAAACATTTTGTCCAAAATTCAAGTCATTCGGATAAAATTGGACGAAATATGTGAGCGCCTAGTTGCGAAAACGTGGTTTCGAGAAAAATGTTTAAAGTTTTATAACCGATTAGTTTATGCATCTGACTACTCCATCACATATTTACTACAGTTCCGTGAATTTCAACGATATTTTAATGATATTTTGGGGACATATTTTTAAGACTCCAAGCATTACAAAAATGCAAATAGAAATCAATTTTTTGAACTCATCACAGTTCCCCCTTAAGCAAAATACAAAATTCGAAAAGTGCAAAACCAACTTTACACACGTCTTTATTTCCCATACATTAAAAAATCCTTTTTCACTATTAAAGTATAAATGGTAATATATAAAAATAAAGTCTGAACCGGTCAATTTTATGTCAAAAAAAAAAAAAATTGGATTTTGGCTTCGATTTAACAATATTTGCACAAGTTTTACTTTGTTTTACTTTGTTTTACTTTGTATGCATAAAGCAATCTTGTTTTGACTTAAGGATTACATAAACAAATAATGTTGCTAGTTCCTGTTAAAATTTCGGTTCAGATACTTAATATAAAAAATTAGTTAAAAAATTTGAACATGTACGTTTGATATTATAATAACGAGTAGTAATGTGTCAATGGCATGTAAATCGTATGTGTGTAAATCCTAGTGAATCGGTAAAATGGACGATTTTAGGATACGCTTAAACAGTAAATATTCTATTTATCGATATCGCGCAGCGATAATTCGATTTGCCTCTCGTATATATGTACATACATTTTACATGTATGTACAGCCAAGTTTTCCGCGACATAAGTAATGATTTGACATTACATTATACATTATCGCGCATTCAGTTTGCCATGTCGCAGAAAGCGCTCTCTTAGACATGAACATGCCTTTGTTAACGCACGTGTGGTACAACTAATAAACCACTGGTGCAAAAAGAAGGGAAAAGGGGGAATTCCACATATGAACGCAGCTTTACGTAAGAAAAACGCAGCTGGAAACTTAAGACTGCATCAACAGCAATGACGTGACACGGAAACATCTGCATTAAATTACACTGTACTCGAATGGCAAAGAATTCGTCTACAGAATCGTCAAAGAAATTGTCTCGGAAGATTGTCGTGACAACAACAAGCAACTGTGTTGTCGATTTATAATTCTATAACAAGCCTTAAAATAAAACTTTCTAAATGCATCAAGTGGAAAGAAAGAATATTGCCTTAAAATATGGAAATAAAAATACAATATGTACATACAGGATGTCCCGTCAAGATCGGAACAACTTAGAGGGGAGATTTCTGAGATCATTCTGAGACGAAAATCTTTTAATACCAAAATGTCGGAGAAAAATATTTTTTTAACATAATAAATATCAATAATTAAAAATATCAAATTAATTATATCTTCATATCATATAATCGATTACTTTATATCGATATTTATAAGAGGCAATAATTATAGTTTCCATTTTTAGCATTTTGCGTCAGACCATACTCGAACGCGCAAATTATAGGCGATATAATTCGTTAACTTTAAATGATTATAATTAAAAAATTATTATAGTCTTGATATCCTTTTTGGGATTGAAATTTTCATCTCAAAATAATTTTAGAAATAATCTCTCCCCTTAAGCGTTATTCCGATCTTTACAAGACACCCTGTATATGTATAACTACGAAATATAAAAAAAAAAAATATATATATATATATAAATTCATTTTCTATTTTAAGAAATATGCATAAAAAAGAATAACTCAACCATTGGAAATGCAGGCAGAAAATAAGCAGGAAACAAGCAGTTAATGTACATACTACAGCTTTTCAATGATCTTAGCTATTTGTATGCGAGGTGATTAATGATGACGCAGACATTGACACAGACAATTTTCAATGTCCGCTGCATCTAAATGCGGAAAGCGATCGTTGCTACTATAACGTCTGTTATTAAATATCTTTCGCTATTTTTATTTTCAAGCTACATAATGTTCCCCAGGTAGTCACAGGATAAAATCCACGATTCATGCGAGCCGTTATGACGAACGTGAAAGCTGTTTTTATGCCGAGATAACGAAGGATGAAGCAAAGAGATCGTCCGGCACAGCTTGATATAGCATCACCTAGTGAAATCGAACGTTCATGGGTTGCTTTTACAGAATATAAAAGTACGGAATTATCTACTTTGAGAAACAAAAAAATAGTTACTTTTGTAATCGTAGACGCTTATCGTGTCACTAACATTGCTATTAACATACAGTTCTCGCGTTTGTATTCTTGGTGCCAGACCAAGAAACTTGATAGTCATTCGCATGATGAATAATCTCTCATGATTCATAAAACTGACACTGTTAGTCATTAGAATTATTCACATGCTTGTAAATAATGTAGATTCTGCAGAATTATCTCGAAGAATTTTCTCCGCGTTTTCTACGCTTTCCTTCCGCACTTGATTCTTTCTGCAATAAAGTAAAGATGATTTCGTAGAGATGATTTCATTCGTAAATAGAAGCAGACATAAACTCTCGATAACACACTACATACGTCTTAACATTGCAGTTTGATAATTATGTCGTGTCATTAACCCTGCAACAGTGATTATAATGAATAATTTTTCCTCGTTACGTAAAATATATTATACAGCCTCGTATAAAGCATCTCCACAAATTAAACATTCTATATAATTAAACATTTTACATCTAACAAAAATTAGATTATAAATCTTTTTATTGAAAAATGAAATTTATTTTTATCAAAATTTTAATATTTTGTTTGTCCTCCTTTGATTTGACTTTTATTACTGTCTTTTCCAAGAAAATGCAATGAAAATAAATTAAATGCTTTATATTATACTTACAATCAAGACTGCAATTTCGATCAAACTTGGTTCAAATTTTTTTGCGCTATCAAAAAATTTCAATTATCTCGACAAAAAAAGTAAGATTAAATAAGGAAAGTTAATAACTGAATTGAATTTTAACGATTTGGATTTGTTTAGATTTATGGCGATAATCTCTCGTCATAAATTCAATCTAGTCTCATTTTTTTTCAGGATAAGATTATTGAAGGTGCACACTTCACATCAAAAATACTTTTCTTCTTCTTCTTTAACACAGGGACTTCAGTCTTCAAAAAGTGCCTCAGTACCATGCAGACATATATACGAATTCTTTTCGTGCCAGCCCATGCTGAATTGCAATGCCAGTATGCGTAATATGCCGCTGCTTTCGAAAAAAATCGATCGGAGAAGGGGAAGTCCCCTTTCTCAATACTGTGACTAACTGTGATCGTCATTCTCAGTCGTCGTCAGTTACGTGACCTAAGTAAATCATGCGGAGGGAACCCCGCTTATCACAATTACCGTATCGTCAAATATATTTATATATCTATTAATCACTCGTCGTTGGTACGAGCTTTCCAGATGACATTTGATTGCTCTTTTCGTTCACCAATTCAAAACGCGTTTCATTCGATAACTGATCACGGCTTTTTTTCTTACGATTTTATTATGGGCGTCTAGAAGGGGGAGAAGAAGCAAGAAGAGGACACTTGCGACAATTTCTAATACATTTTCTCTTTCTCGACTCACACCCTTTGTTGCGACGAGGAATCTTTTAATACCAAAAAGTATAGCATATTTATATTTATATACATACACTGAGAAAAATAGTCTGATTGGATTAAATAGTAATTCTGGTTTTGAAGAAATTGAATGAATCCAAATTTTCTGGTTAAATCTATGATCTATTTTAGAATTCTGATTGAGATAACTAGAATTCTGATTGATATAATTATTCTGATAAAAATAAGAATTCTAGTAGATTTTACCAAAAATATTGTATCAACCAAAATTCCGATTATTTCAACTAGAATTCTAATAAATTTTACCAGAAAATTCTGATTCGTTCATTTTTAATCAGAAATTTTTTTCAGTGTATATATGCTAATTTTCGAAATAGAAATAATAAGTACGCACGCACGTATACGCATGTGAATATAAATGTGTAAAAAAAGTGCAATAAAGATATTATTATTACTATTAATTTTTAATCATGCTCTCTTCTAGGCAAAATCCTGCGAAACCTTGGACTTTACATTCTCAGAAAGATATACGGTAGAAAGATGTATCGGCTGATGCGTACGTTCATATGGAGATTAAAATGAGTATTCAGATCGCTACATTCCAAAGAGCGTTATAATATAAAATATGTACCTTACTACAATTTCTCGGAATGAGCTGGCTCTTAATATTTCTTGGAAGCCATTACTTTACTCTTTAAAATAAGTAAAATAAGTACAAT
>Ga0157364_1001914_pt1 | contig 18591 bp, 17 predicted proteins | sample AttsexASBM2_FD_111476 | JGI IMG/M metagenome (GOLD analysis project Ga0157364, IMG submission 111476) | Fungus gardens microbial communities from leaf cutter ant in Ribeirão Preto, State of São Paulo, Brazil - Atta sexdens ASBM2 | ecosystem: Host-associated > Fungi > Mycelium > Unclassified ...
CTCTCTCTCTCTCTTTCTCTCCTCCTCCCTCCCTCCTTCTCTCTTTCACACGCGTTTTTACAACATCATCTTCAACCTGAATAATCAGGACGTAATCTTATATTTTTAAAACATAAAAAGGAAATGTTCCCAAGTGTAAATTTCATAACAATGCCAAATTTTATAGATTTATTATTTGAGCAACCAATGACTTTTTCTAATTATCCAAGTAACAGTCCATAAAATTTTAAGCAATCTACTTTTTGTCACTTCAATAGATTTTTATAACACATTATCGCATCATGTATAAATCAGTCGCTCTTTCAAATACACATAAGTATAACGATATGATAAGTCACGGAAGAAAACAGCAAATATCCGTGATATTCCCAGGGACAGATACAAGAATCGCCCTCGCGAGAGGAAAGAGGAGAGGGGACAAGATGGTAAAAATGATTTTTTAACGGTCTCACCGAGACGGTGGAAAAGCGGACGACTTAAGCCGCCGGCTATCTTAGGCAGATAGTGGACAATGGTTTAGCATAATGGTCGGGGGATGTTGGATGGCGCGTTGGCCCCGGGGGCGTGCGAGTGACATTTTCGCGTATCCATCACGTCACGGGGGCCGAGGAACGAGAGCGGAGACATGGAGAAGGAGAGAAAGGCGTGCCAGGAGGTCACGCACTTTCGCTTTATAATATAGTGTCCTTCGAGAAATTCCCGCCAAGGAAAAATACCCGAAACCTCGGAGAGCCACTTTCCGTGTCCCTCAAGCGATTGACTTTATTTCTCTCCCTCCCGAAATACGATTCTCCTCCGCAGGCATCGCGCGCGAGTGTAACGAGGCGTGCAACATGTATTTCAAACAAGTATATTTTCTGGGAAATACACAGCGGCTTATACTTACAGTTCGTTAGTAATTCTGGGCACGTGCAGTAATCCTTTATGCTCCTCGCAAAGGAGCGACGCGTTCTGGATACCTGTCGGTGGTGTTCTCGAGTAAACCTCTGCGTATCTGAAATCAAGAAATATACACGAGAATTAAATAACTATTAAACTAGAAATAATATTGTCAACATCGCGTTATCATAAATAATTCAAGTGCGTCTCGTGAACGAAATAATACATAAAATTTCAAGAATTATCTTACAAATCTGTAACTATTTTTCAATATAATATTCTATCTTTATAATTATTAAATGTTCTTATCACAGGTATAACTCGTTGTTAATCTTATTAAACTAATATCGATTACAATTTCTTTATCTGGCGCAATTATTAATAAAAACAAATTTTCATGAAATATATTGTTTCTGGATATTGTCATTCATATGGACGAGGTCCACTGGAAAAATTCGAAATAGTCTCAGCTACGTAGCTGCGAGTGAGTTAAACATTCTCGATAATGCGAATCCGTCTGTGACACGATCTCGGATTACGAACCAGAAAGACGACAACGAGAACGACGACGACGGCGAACGTTTCCTTCGGGATTTTCCGGAGGTGATGTTTAGGGGACGGGGTTGTGCATCATTTTTCACATACCACAAGGGGGCGGATGGTTTTTGCCATCCCCATAGCCGACGACGACCATCCAGATAATGCTCTTAAAGACGGATATCTCTCGCGAAGCGAGCCAGGTACGTTATCATGTGATTCTACCACGGGAATAGACGGAAATCTTTTTGAATTTACATGTTATATGATACGTGATGCGAAAGAAAAAAATATGAGGATATTTAAAACGAATATAATTAAAAAATTATGAACTATAATTTTAGGATTTGTGAATGCAATCTTAAAGATCAAATCGATAAAGAATAATTTCAAAACAAACACACTGCAAATAATTTAATCTAAAAAAAAAAAATATATACACTTAGGATTAAAACTATACAAATATTAATAACTATAAAAATCAAATAATAATCCATTGTTTCCGTATTTCAGGGTAAAATTTAAATCCACGGCGACGGATTTGTCATTAAAAGTACAGAGGACAATATTCTGAATTTGCTTCGTAAAAGGACACCTTAAAACGAGATAAAAAGTATGAGAGATACATCGGAGCAGCCCTCGGAGAACTCACGAGGTATCGACGCGCTTTGCGGCAAGGCGACTATCCGAAACCGTAGTTTAAAAATGTCCCTTTCCCCGAGCACCCCGGGCGCGCGTTTTCCAGAAGCGAATGCGCGTATTAATTATGAGCCTTGTTCAAACAGTAGAACAGAGGAACGCCGCGCGGCAGGAGCGAACGGAGTCGCGGAGGGAGGTGGTCACCCTTATTACGGTCGAAGCTGGGAAACCCCCCCGGTTTCTATGTCCCTACGTTTCTCTGTCTCTCTCTCTCTCTCTCTCTCTCTCTCTCTTCGTTCTCTCTCGTCCACGTCCCCGCTTTTTTATTTCTGCTTCGAGGCTTTGTTTAACTTCTGTCGCGAAATTTTTCCGCCCCGCAACGATTATTGCTCCCCGGAGATCGCGGAGAGATGGAGGAGGAAAACAGGATTCGGTTGTAGACTTTTCTGCCTTCGGACAACGGGATGTAGGGATGTAACGCACCGGACACATAACTGTGCACGAAAATATTCGGAAAAATCACACCTTCGGTATAAGATTATAGTTGACGTATTTCCAGAGGTTTGAATCATACATTTTCATTTATGTGCAAAAATGGAAAAAACTAAGAAAACGGAGAACTAGGAACAAAAACGTGCGAGTTTGGTGAGCTCAGGAATGTCAGTTATACTTGAGCAATTATAGCTGACATACAGAGAACAGTCACGGTGAATTGTTAGTCGACTTCAGTAACGAAAGAATTAACGAAGGCGTTGATACAACAGCGACGAGGTCCGAACGAGTTACAGATCGTTCGATAGAGGAAAAACGGTCGAGCCAAGTCATTGTGGTCGACAACTTATTGTCCGATACCGGTGCATAATATCCTGTTCTATGCACGAACGAACCTAGTGACAGCATCATTGTGGATGGCCTTAATCAACCGAGACGACCGAATCTCGCGCGATAGTGGGCCAGTCCTTACAAAAGAAAATGAATCATTACACGGACACAATCCGAGAACTAAATTATAATAGTGCAAGAAGAAAATATGAAATGTAAATAAAACTAAGAAATTTCGATACAATTCATTAAATATCGAGCGATTCTTTTCTTATTTTAAGATGTATTATAATTCCATTTAAAAAATAATGCAAAAGATACATTTTACAATACACATTATAACAATAATTAAATTATATAATCTGTTCAAATCAAGAAAAAAGTATTCAAAGAAATCAGTTACATACATTAAAAAAAAAATTACTAAATCTGAATACATATTTCTTTTGAATAGTTAATAACAGTTTATTAAGTACACTCAATAAACATTCAATAAAAAAAAAATGATAATTAAATCAATAATGATTTTTTTTTGTATGAAATAAATATATATTTAGTAAATATTTACTTAGAACTATTCAAACAAATATTTATTAATATTTAGTATTTTTTTCAATGTATAAATCACGCATTATTTTTTACAATTTATATTTACTCTTATATTGTACGTGCGATTTATATTTATATATTTCGTCCATTCTGTTCTGCTTCACTTCTCGTATCGCAATATTGCAATATCCGAACCATTCAGTGACAGACGTTGTCATTCGTTTCATGGATGCGCGTATGCAGCTTTATCTTGCCTGAATTCTACTCTCGTCTTTCTATTCGCGCACGTACGAGTCAGGAAAAATTCGTTCCGTATATAATCCGTCTTTCTCTCATCTGGCCTTCCTTTCGCTCCTCGCGCATTCACTCGTTCGACGAAACGAACCGCCTTTATCCCGCTCCTTCTCGCGCGCGCATTCCACTCCAACAGAAATAAATCTTATGTTTTCGCGTATAAGCGGCCTTTTAATATCACCACCCTTGATTTACCGCCGCAGACCGTGCATCTCCACGCATAAGAGAGGCCGAGAGCCAAGCTCCCCGCATGTTCCACTGACATTTGTCTTCCAGGCAACCCCGAGACCCAAAACGAGTGTCCCTAGATTTTCCCTGATTTAGCGCTCCTCCCGTCAGTATTTGACTAGATGATTCTCGATCTCTCCAAAGAGATTACCGTTCTTGTCAACGAATTATTAGCCATGTCTCTGGGAGAAACTAATGGATCGAGACAAACGCTTGCGAATTTTTACTTATATCAATCGAAGAAAAGATCAGCAATTACAAGCTATTATTACCGAATATCAATTGTCAGATCTCGCACAAGCAAATACATTGCAATATATAAAATTATAACTTAATAAAATTATAATAAAAAAATAATCAAAACGTTAAAATTTAAATTATCATACTATTTACATTTCGATGTGATCATTATATCCTAGTCATTTTAGCATAGCTTTATATATTTATGTGTTATTTATTATTTTCAACAAAAACACGACAAATGTATTTCCAGTCTTGCAACATCGAAAATGAAATGTCAACGAGATTCAGCAAACGATAGATGGATGCGCTGCAAGATGCATCCTATGCGTCCGCTACAGCATCCGGTTATGCAGCTCCGGACGCCGAGTGCATTGGAGCGTTGCGGTCATTACAAGAGGGCCCCTACGTGTCCGTGGTAAAAGGTCCTCGGTGTGTCCGAGTATTAAAAAAGGAATCCCAAAAGCCAGTCGTCAGATAGATGGCGAAAGAGTGAGGGAAGCGGAGTGCGAGAGGGGAAGCAGAGCAAGAGAAAAACAATGTTGCTGCCGGTTACCGCGGGACACTCGGGGAAAATAAGAGAACAACGTTGCGAGCCCGCGTATGTCCACGCTGATCATGAGAAACGAACCGACGCGACGAGACAAACCGTTGATGTACATCAACGGACTTTCCCGTCGCCGAATATCCTCCGTCAGATCCGGCAGACTTAAATTTCCGGCGGTCGCACACGTAAATGTTGATTTCAAGGAAAATAATAATTCCAATAAAAACGAAAGGAAATGCATTTAACGAGCAAGCTATAGAAGCAGAAAAAATATTTTTTAAATAAAAGCACGAGGAAAAAAAGTTTATATCTTATGTATGTATATGTGTAAATATATTTTTCTGTAAAAATAATTACTGTATAAATAATTTTCGAATTTTTCATGGTAGTTCCTAAACTAACTGTTATTCAGCCTTCTTTTCAACATCAATTTACGATCGAAGATCTGAATTGCATTTAATATATAAAAAAAAAAAAAAAATGAAAATATCACAGATGTTCGTATTTCGTTCGCGATTGATCGACGATAACGCATAACATCCGTATGATAACTGTACGATTTATCATGTCCATTTCTACCAATGTAAATTAACTTTAATCTCGGTTCAACTTATTCTTCATCTTTTTCTAGTTTGCTAAAGATTAGAAAAAAAACAAACAGTAAGTTGAACCGAGATTAAAATTAATTTACATTGATGGAAATGAGCATTAATTTCTAAAACATAAACACACAAAAAAACAGTGGGTAATTGCAAAAGCTAGCATGACTTCGACGTATGTCTAGGAGATCGTAGTGATTTAATTACAAGACATTCCGATCAAGTTTGTGACGCGGTATGAAGAACCGATCTTCGCTTCTCCTTCATCACTAAGGTATTTACAAACTTCGCTTGTAACGAGTACGGAAAGCAATAATCACGCGAATTGTAATACAGTCAATTTACAGTTCATGGATTGGAAAATAGGAAGAAAGAGCATTTTTGAAAGTCATGGTTTAAAAGTCGAAAGTAACGATGATATTCTCGAAAGTCTAATAGGAGAGAATTATCACTTCAATTATTTAAAAAATAGTAAATTTAAATAAGATAGCAGTTTTTCAACGAGGAAATATCAGTATCAAAGCAAAATCATTTAAAGATAAAAAAAAAGAATGATCTAAATCCTGCCATCTTACATATCTTCTTCCTCTCTCGCAATTCCTGGAAAGAGGAAAGCGCATCATCATCATCATCATCATCATCATCATCATCATAATCATCATCATCATCATCATCATCATCATCATCATCATGACTTCGAGCTGTCGGATCACCGGAGGAAATGTTCGAACCTTCGTTAAGTGATCCAGAGTCAGTGCCGCGCGACCGCTGAAATCGCCCGAGACCGAAAGAGGCGAGCAGAGTGCGGCGGCATAATACCGCGAAGCGCAAGAATGCGAAAGGTACGAGAGAAAGAGAGAAGGACAATAGCCGGGTAAAGGAGGAAGATCACGGCGAGCATAATGCGAGCAAGGAGTCTTCGATCGTTGTCAGCGGGCGGAAGCCGGCCGGCCGGCCGGCCGGCCGCGCGCGGCTCGGCTCGGCTCAGCTCAGCTCAGCTCAGCTCGGCACGGCACGGCACGGCACGGCACGGCACGGCACGGCACAGCACAGCACGGCACGACGGTGCGCGCTAGAATAACGAAAGCTAATTATGCGCTCGGCTCGAAAAAGGGGAATCACGGCAAAAACCGTCGATAATCGACATCCTGCCGCAGTCCGTCGGTCAACAGGACTACCGTCGGTGTAACTTCAGACCATCGTCGTCCTCCTCCTCCTCCTCCTTCTTCTTCTCCACGTTGTTTCCCTTCTCTCCCGTACCCTTCGTGAGGACTATCCCGCGCGACCGAAGATCCTCTCCCCCTTTGAGCAAACAAGAAGACCGACCGGAGGCTTTCGCCGATGTAATAAAAAGGGGGTCCGTGGAGGATGCTCCGCTTCTGGTTGTCCGCAGCCAGCTTCACTATGCAAGGTACATTATTATCGAAAGGCGCAAAGATATGCTGTGTTTAATTCGTGGAAAGTAAAGAGTAAATGAGAAAACAGCGCGCAACAATCGATTGTCGGAAACTAAAATACATACACCGTTAAAGTAATAGCTGTCACTAAAGTAATAGCTGTAAATAATATGTAAATAATTCATTGACTGATTTTAATCGATTGAAAGATGGAAATTGGAAGATTTTAAGGACTGTAGAATGTTAGAACAAAAAGTAATTAAAGAAACACTCGAGCTAATTTGCAGCAATCAGAAGGAATTTATCGATTATACAATGCTTAATTTGTTTCACGAAGATAAGTAGATGAATTAATAGAATATGAAAGAAATTTTTATAATTCAATTCTTATGAACGTGAATTTTCTCTAACAAAGTTCAACGATTTAAGTAAAATCAATAATGGAGAAAACTCGTCGTTGATGACTCCAAGTCAATTATAACGTAATGCGACTATCTTACGAGTTGTATAACTCTGATAGAAATATATGCGGTTTTTCTATATATCTATCCAGTATATCCATCTAATATGTTGGATTATTATATTGGATTTATATCAGATTTTGCGCAACTTTCGTCCAGTAACTGCGGGCAAAGCCTTATATCTTGATTGTAATCCTAAGTAGTTTTACTTTTCAGTTACTAGATAGAGTTAATATAACTATTCAGTAACTGCTAAAAAAAATACATAAAGTTTCTAGGAATTTCAAAGTAACACATAACGCGCATCCATTGGTCGTTTTGTGAATGTGTTGCACTTGCAGGGCACTGCTGGTTGCAAGGCGGATCATTGCGCCGGCTAAGTTGGTTTTTTTACCAGACCTCTCAATATCGATCAAGCGTTCCCGATCAGAGAACAACACGCGTAGGTTGCTAGCCAGGCGTGACCACTGGGCTACCGCGATACACCACGAAAAACGCAGCCACCCGCCATGCTTGGTCGCTCCCGTCTATTTACATTGGCACCGTTGCGGAGAGAGTACAGTCGACAATATGAACGTGCTCTCCGATATTCGCCAATTCCACACTCCCCGGAATGAAATCACGATCGTTCTAAAAGTTGACGATTCGGAATGTAGCAATGTGATTGATGAATCAATGTAGCAAATAGACAGTCAATAATCAAAATTATAAATAAAGCAGCATGCAAAAGTTTTGATGAGACCGTTAAAATGTATGATAATGAAGAAAAAGATAATCAATGAAATTATGAAACGTCGCGACTGGAACTATAATTATTTCTTTCATACTCAAAAATAGGATCTGTGAAATTAGTACATTTTGTTAATATAAAAAAATAATGGCAGTTTTAGTAGCACTTTTTATAGTTTCCTTATAAAAATAAAAAGAATTTCGCATTTTTTATATTAAAAGAACCAAAATTTAAAATATAACGTGTTAACGCGAATCTAGATATTCCCCCTCTAAAGTATAAATATTTCCACTTCTAACTACAAATCCCGTTAATACTATTCGGATTCTACCAATATATGTACCAATATAATTTGAAAACAAAATTCCAACAATTACCAATTTTAATAAACTTTAAATATATATTACGCATCAATGGAAGTAGATTAGACACTTAGAAATACGAAAGCGTATCAGGTTGATGAAATTTTTACATAAACCCACTGTTAATCATATTTGTAGAAAACTATGAGGAAATGTACGTAGAATAGCAGACACGCAGACCTTAGATGAAGAGAATATGACGAGAAAAGAAGAAGGAAGAGAAAGGGAAAAGGAAAGAGAGAGAGAGGCGGGCGAAACGTTCAGCTCGCTTTACCGAGCACTGATGATAGTTTTTGCTCGGTAAGATTTTTTGCTTCTACCCCCGCGGCCACCCCCAAGGGTGGATGATATATGACCGCCCCCGAGACACTGGCCACCCCCGGGAGAATGAGGAATAGAGGTGGAGAAAGAGAAAGAGAGAGGGAGGACACATCCTGATTCCGAAAGAATTCCTTCCATGTTCCTTCGAGTGTACGTTTGCGAATGTACGAATCCAATTATCGATGAATATAATACAGATCAATTAAAAGATCATTCACCGTGTCGTTCGTTATGAAAAGATTTGCCGAGAATATTTGCAAGATTTCATCAGGATTGTCACAAATTCCTCATCCAAAAATCCCACAACTTTTCCATGATTTTCAATGATATTTTGAAATTTGTTGTATTTTTATCTTGATTTGAAAATCGTTAAATATTTTCTTAAAAGATCAATTTAACATAATGTAAATTACTATTAATGTTATTGACACTATACTTGCAATTTTAATTGTTAATAGTATTCCAAATCTATGTAGATATAATATTAAACTTTTTTAAAGCCAAAAATTTTAATTTTCCAGTTTGAAGGAAATTTGCAAAATTTCCTAACTTTTCTCTGATTCCCAGTTTTGTGGCAACCTTAGTTGAACATTGTAAGGTTCATCGAATCGAAGAAACCAGACATGGATAATGTACTGATCGATCCATTTCCCAATAGGAATAATTTTCAAGGATCCTATTGCGATGATGGTGGACTTCATCTCTCGAAAATTAGCAAAATATTATCGGACGAAGGAGAGAAAAAAGTGCTTAGGACGGTTCAAGTTTATAGTGGTAGCGCGCGCGGAGGTCTCTCGCAATGAATCAATTTATTTAAGGGTAGTTGGATTTCGCGAGTCGATGCACGACGACTACGAGCCACCCTCCTCCAATACCAAGACTCACCCCTCTTTTTCTAGGTGGCTCGTTTCGTCGAATGATTTATAGTTTTCCTTCCGCGAGCACCCGTCCACCCCGCCCGTCGTGCTGCGTTCTCTCTTTCCGCTGCGTTCGCCTCGAAGCAACGGCACCCTCCTGCCAAATGTACGCAAAATAGTCGGAATTTCTTCGGTGTTTCACCCCTCGCTGAAGAGGAAAGGGAAACCTACGTCAGGCCGCATCGAGTTATCGAAACAGCGGCAGACGCTTTTCCGTAAGAGCGAATCAGTCGATTGTCGTCAACCGATGAAGGAGAGCATAAAGCAAAAACTTTGCGTACTTTCCTCAGGAGAAAATTGACTCTTCGAACGGATTTGTGCGCGAGGGAGATTTGCGTTTGGAGCGTCGGACAGCGTAAATGGCCATTGGGCGAGCTGAACGAAGGACGGTGAGAATAATTAGTCATTTATGAGACCGTAAGTGGGGCCGCAAATCGGTCCTTCGCGGAGGGACGACTACGATGTTAGGGACTCTGCGGGGACAACGGCGTTATCTTGAAATTATTAATCATATTGTAACGCGCGTCGCGCGAGAGACAGCCGAAGGGAGCGCGAGAAGGATGAGGAGAGACGAGAGACACAAGCTACCGGCTCCATGGACTTATCTGGCACCTTAATCAATTCCCAGTTATTAATTATGGCCTCTGCCCTTCTCCAACCATCACATTCACCTCCTCCGTTTTACGCCAGTAGAGTACGCGGCGCGCGTTCCCGAGACCCACGACGACGACGGCACCATTGTCCGCGGTGTTACAATGCGGTGTCAACAAGATCGCGGTCACATTTTCCCCAAGCATGATCATTAATAATTATTTACCGAAGTGCGAAAGTCAAGCCGGGAGCGCGTGCGCCCAATAGGCGCCGACATTGCGACGAAGCTTGCACTCAGGTAATAAACGTCGTACAATACTTACTCGTTTGTCAAAAGAATGTAAAATAAATTAATCTTTCATGAGTAAAATTATTATACATTATGTGTATGTATAAAGTAACTTATCATTAACCTTTAGAGGACGGGATCCATTTTTTAAATCTTACAACTTTTCCTTGAGTAAGATTTGTTAATTTATTATTCATTATATTTCTTGCGCCAAAATATATAATTATAGTGGCTTTCATGTCCTGTAAAGGTTAATTCGATATATATAAATTGAAAGATGAATGATTTTAATATTAGTAATTTAAATTTAAAATATTGTATCATTATAAAAAGACCGCTTTGTAATAGATTTTGTATAAATATAAACTTCGCGAGTAAAAAATTAAATATCTCGCTATACTATCTACTTACTTTTTTCGTAATAAATTATATTTTTATGCTCAAATATATTAAAGAGAATAATAAAATGCATTTTCAATGACAGACAATAATGATCAACAGTTTCTATAAAGTTAATTATAGTCAACAGTTCCTATATCATTACCTACGAAGTATAGGTTTTTAAATCACCAATGTCAGGGAATATCCACGCACCAAAAGAAAGGATGAGTGGCGTCAAGTGGAAGTTGAATGATCGTTTATGCAAATCCTAATCCTTTCGAAGATCCATCTGAGCGACGTTGACGGATTGGCGGGGGACTTTGTTTGAAGCAGTTAAACGGATTGCAATTCTCGCTACCATTTGTTCTCCTAAAGGCGCGAGAGCTTTCAAAGTGACCGATTAGCGAGTCTTAGCTAATTATCGATAAAAGGAGTAATAGAGGAAGCAACGATTGCTTATCAAGAGATAAAATAGAAGATTACTTTTCTATACTGAAAAAAATAAGAAGAAATAAAAAGTGTAAAACACTCGATTTATATATCATGCGAAGTTTAACTCGAGTAGTCATTCAAGATAAAATTATATATATTAAATTTAATGGCTAGTAATATTATTTTTTATGTTTTTAAAAGATTATTTATCGAAAAATTGCTTCTTTATGCTTTTAAACAAAAATGATCATTTGAAATTACTCAAACTGAGAATATGGAAAAAGTAAAAATGTTCATGTGCTTGTTATAAAAATAGTATAAATATAGAAAATTTAATATAAAATATATATGTATGATATATAGAGAGTAATTTTATATCCCAAGTATTGCAAAAAATGTACTATACACGTACTGTATAATATAACTATGTGTAATGGAAGCAACGAACTATGGAGTTTTGTTCGAAAAATACAAAGAACGATTATACTGGCAGTGGTGACGCAAAAAAGGGGCGGCATGCCCGACCTGCTGAAAAATTAATCACCGACGTCACAAAGGAGTCGGTCGAAGACAATACCAGCGGTCCGGAAAAATATTTTTCACATTTTCCCTCCCTCGGTTAATAGCAAATTCTCGATAATAGATCGTGAACACTCGCAATCTCAAGAAATGGGGTCAAAATAGGGAATTATCGTTCTTTTACATGTCTCTCCAATCAAAATGCGATAGAAAGAAATTTTTTTATAAACACCAGATTATTTTCGAAAATACTATTAAAAATTTAACACGTAGAAATGTAGTAATCTATATTCATCTATATCATATTATGTGAAGAGAAGAACATTACACTATATCCTCCTTCTTACGCGTGTAACTGCTTGTTTAATACAGGAACCTGACCACTTATTTCGTGGTTTTCATACCCCCTACGCGTATCGTGTATACCGAAATCGCGCGTGACACGACAAACGTGTAATCCGCGAGAAGGGTTGATCCCGGTTTAGCTTGCATACCGTTGAATCCATGAGATTTAAGCCCCGGCGAATTTGAATCTGTCAATCCGAAGTGTCCAGCCAACGTGTCGCGCCACACGAGAGAATGTATAATAAGGGAGGGCACAGATAATGCCGTCCTGGATGTTAAAAGACTTTTTTTCGCTGTCGGAAGGATCTCGCTCGTATTTACAATATCATATTCGAGCACAGAGTCGCCATAGAATTTACTAAAATTTCTCTAAAATATTTAGACAAAAGATCTTTTTTGTGAGCAACAAGAACGTGAGCAACAAAAGATTTTCTTTTAGTTCTCGTGTCACATGAAAAAAAGACGAAGAATAGAACAAAGAAATTAATAATAATAATAATAATAATAATAATAATAATAATAATAATAATAATAATAATACTTTAGTGATACGTATAAAATACAGAAGATTTATGACAGGCGATATTTCAATAAATTTACGATGATATTTCAAAAGGTGAGGTGCCAGCATATGAGCTGCTTATGAGCCCGAACCTTAAAGAAGAAATTTACAGGGGCACGTGATAGCACAATGAATTAACAATCGGCACAATAAACAATGAAACAAACTAACTAAATGAAATGAGTAACATAATGGTCGATGAATAACGCTATGAGTGCATGGCTATTTACAATAAGAAACTATATATTGTGAGGCTGAACGGAAAGTAGCAATACAGTCGAAGAAATGAATGTCGCTAGGCAGCATATTATAGTATTTTATTATATATATACCATGTATGAGAATATAGTCTGAAATTTAACTGTGCAATGACAAGGATAAGATAGGGACGATTGATAGTGTGTATGAGAGAATGATGTTGCATGATATTCTTCATTTAGAGGTAGACAATCACGAAGGAAACAGGGAAAGACACGTGCTATGACGAAAAACATTATGGGTAGACAACATAGATGGAGAAATTTGCAGTCTCGTTATAGTCAGAGAAAATTTTAACGATTTCTTTGCATTTAATTTGATAAATCTTTAAGTATAGATATAAAAACTACACCTAAGTTTCTGTTTGAAGTACAGAATGCAAATGAACTTCTTCCTTGCGACGATTGGTGAAGGAAGGTTTATGAGCTTTCTAACCGTTAATAGAAATCAAGAGTAAGTTATAAGCGAATAGTCATAAGACAGTATTAAGTATTATCAGTTCGGTGGCTGCATAGAGATGGCTAATTTACTTTAAAACTTAGATACATTATGACCGATCAATCTTTTATTTCTGCATAATTTCTTACAAAAAATTTCCTGTATTCATATTACTTCTAAAGATGCTCATATTAGCCTACCTAGAGAGTAATATGAGCATTGGACGGGTAATAAGTACACTCGCTATTTTAACATTTGTATTAAAATCAATTTCAATACTAAGATACATAAAACATCAACAAATCTATCAAATGATATGCATAAGATTTTTTATTCTTCAGTATACTATATAGATGTAGATATATCAAAATGTTTCCTTAAGGTGCTCATAATATTCGATTCTACCTTACATTGAAATAAATAAATTTTATGGTCTATAAATAATCATGGATGGATCTGAAGTATTTACAGACTTGACATATTGAATTGGCTGATATTTCTGAACAACGGATAGAGCAATAAGAAGAGCTCAGATTTATTCCTGATGAACGCGTACTTCAGAAGTGTGTGCCTTTGGGATGGTTTTCCCCAAGTGAAGTGTAGATTAGGGATACCAGAAAAGTAGAAACTCGAAGAAGATCGAGCGAGAGTCCAAATTGCATTTACGGTCTTGACCGTGGAAGAAGGCGAAACGATATTAAGACACCGGTGGCCCTTCGTCGGGGTCGATGTATCATTTGCCGGCGGGTCGTTAAGCGGTTTCAATTAGTTTTCTCCCGTGCCCGGTCCTCCCCTACAGCCACACGAGAGACGAGAGAAAGAGGAGTCCGCCACCGCCGCCCAGCTTAATCGCGCGGTTCAGTTTTTTCTCATAATTAGGAAAAGCTCGTTAATACATCCTGGATATATCTACCTTTCCCGTCCATCCTCCCTTTCTAACATTTACGACAACCGATTTCGACCACGATCGACGAGCGCGAGATCGAACGGCATTCGTCACCGCGTTTCTCGCAAAAATCTCGCAATAGTATAAAAAAAAGAGTTGAAACAAAATTTCAAATGCAAAACATTTTAGAAAGAACATAAATAAATAATTATATATAGCAGATTGAATTGCAATAAAATATTAGATGTTCTTCAAATGCATCAATATCTTAAATCGAAAAATATATTACATTCATTTTAGAATTGAAAAAAATTTTTAAGAATATTTAATTTTCGTCAATTTTACCTGGCAAAAACTTTATACTAAATTTTCATCCAAACATGTAAAAATGTTTAAGAAAAAGCATAAGTAAATAATTATATGCATTCAGATTAAATTGCAATTCATGAAATATTAGATATCTTGTAAATACACCAATGAGTTAAAATTTAAAAAGAAAGAAATGTAAGAGAATACTCTTAATTCATCTTTACTCGGTTTTCATTAATTTTGGTTCAATAGCTATTTCTATATATACTATTTACGACATAATACTTTCAAGCATCTAATTTTATTAAATAACATACCTTTCCGTGTATTATTCACCGATATTAGATGTCAAAAAAACGTTGCTCATCACCGACTGCGTCTCGCCCCGTAATGGCGGGTGGTTGAAAAACTGTGGCGCGCAATTTTCAGGACAACTAGCGCCATCTTAATTGAAACATACGAACGTAGAAGAGACGCTCGAAACTCGTAATTAGTTACCGACAGCCAACATTAGAATTTATAACGTTTATCTAATTGACACATAGAAAGCGTTGTGACCATAAAATAATAACTTATTTCGGGAGACAAATATTTTTACGTATCAATTTTTTTTCTAAAAGTTGGCTCGTCAAAATCCGTAATACATTGAAATGTATTACGAATTGTATACTTTGAATATGGAAATGTATACATTGAAATCATGTATGGATGTAAAACTTTTTATTTTTTTTAAATTAATGTACTATCTAAACGGGTGAAAAATTATCGCAAAACATATTCGTCTGAGAATTGCAATTACAACGCCACAGCATGAAATAAATAATGTAAAATTTAAGCTTTCTCACCGAATGAAGGAACGCCAACTATCCAGGAAGCCCTTCTCCACAATGTAGAAAGATTTCAGAGGATCAATGCACGTGGAAATTTCATTTCTATTCTTTCCATAATACAAGTCGGTAAGCTCGTCTTTCTGTTGCTTTGCTTTTATTTTGTCATCTTTCTTCGCTCTTTGCGCACTTTTCATCTTTTCCTGAGAATCAACAGTACATATAGATATACAAAGACGACTAAATAAGTTATTAAATTTCAATAATTTATTCGCAAATAAGAAACTTATTTAAAAAAACTTATTTACCTCGCAGATTGAACAGGATGGTGATCCAACGGGATATTCTTTCGAATCCGGAAAATATTTTTTAAGAATCACCCATGCTTCTTGAGGTATCACTTTTCTACTGGAATCTGCCGTTTTAAGAGATTTGTGCTCGCAAAGTAAGTCTTCGTTAAAGTTTATAATAACTTCATTTTCCTTGTTCTCTTCGACTTCCTTCGGACAACCATTACCGTCTTTGTCCGTATTCTTATTCTCCTCCTGTAGAGTATCCTGGCAATCGTCTTCTTTTTGTTCTATATCCTCTTGAAACGTTTCCATAGCTAACCTTCGCCACGATCGTAATGAATCAGTACCAATTATATAGCTTGTTTCGATACTAAAATGACAGAAACATATCATACAGTTATTATTATTGTTACTACCTCTTTTTATTATAGCAAACTTTAATAACGAGCTTACGGTTCTTTAAATATGCGAATTAATTCTCCAACTTCTTTGTGATCTCGTTCAAGTGTTATCTTGAAACGCAATAATTTGCAACGTCGTTTTACGCAAATTTCGCACAAAAACGTCTGGTCTAACCGCGGACCTCCTAGATATTTATCGTAAAGCATTTGAGCTGCTAATTCCGGTACGCATTTCATACGACTAACTTTCAATGGATCAAGTCGATAGTGCGAGCACATTGAATTGGAATTGTCGATTGGACGGATATCGAGTGCAGAGGAATGTCCGATCAACCATTTCGACAGCCAATCGGTTGGTATCCAATAATAATTACTCCAAGATACTGTTGAATGGATTATATTATACACATCTATTACGAGTTGTCGTTTGGAATTCTGATCTTCAATTTCTTTTTGCTAAAAAAAAAAAAAGGAAATTATGTAGCAACAAATATAAAAAAAGTATAATAATTCTATCGTTTTCACGTAATATACTTGATATTTCCTTACTTTTTCTTGCTGTGCGGCTAACAAACTCAATTCGTGTTTAACATTTTCTTGTCTAACAAGTTCACGCATCGTACTGCTTACTTGCCAATTCTCAAATTCCATCTGTAAAGAGAAAAATACATTTAATTAAATGTTAATTAATCAAAATTTAGTGAATAATTAAAAAGAATTTATATCTAAAGAATTTTTACCTCTTCATAAAAATCACGTTCACCGCAACTCATAGCTCTGTGTGCGTCACCATTCAATCGTTTATAATCTAGTTTAACAACTTTCACCATTGACTCTTTTAGATAGTGAATCTTTTGTAATTGTTCTACAGTAGACTCATGCGTGTCTTTACATCCGTTTGTGCTAGCGACAATTTCTGTATTATTTTCACCCATGATAGGTGTATCAGTCTTTTCAGATATTGCAGATTCATTTATTTCTATTACATTCTCTAAATCTAATTTCAATGTTTTTTCAGAGTTTTCTTCTTGAATTAATGGCGTGTCTTCAATATCAGCTTTCTGTTTTAGTTCATCTCCAGTATCCGATTTTTCTGTAATTGCAAGTTTCTCACAGTAAACAGTATCATTGGAGGCATTTATTTCTACATCAGGTTTTTTCAATTTTACTTTCTTCACAGCATTTATTCGTACATCCGATGTTAACTTTTTATAAACCAACATATAAGCTGTGTTGGATGACAGAAATCCTTTTGGAACACGCCCACGTTTCATTGATTTATCTATATATAAAAAAAAAGAAAAGACTTTCAGCCTTCTCGCGTGAAAAGCCATACATTTATTTCTTTATTATTGAATACAAAGTATTTGATTTTAAAAAATTACCATTTACGCTATCCTCGATTCGTTTATTTTGCATTTTTTCAACTTTATCGTCGCTAAATTGATACCATTCTCCGCTTGAATTACATATATTCGCGATATAATGCCCCGAATATGCAGATGGACCTTTGTGACTCAATACAGCGACGAGACTGTACAGATGAGTTTGAGGCTGACACCTAATATATTCCGACATATCAAGCTCTTCGGGAAATTGAATATATGAATTCAATTTCTTCTTCTGTCCGGAATCTCTGTTATAAATTATAACACCATCATAAAATTCATTCATTAAACACTATCATAAAATTCATAAAAAACTCACCTATGGAATACAAAGCGCATTAGTTGAATATTTAAAGTCTCTGGAAGAGATTCCAGTCGTATGAATCGCCTGGCGTCCTTTTTATCATTGCAAGTAACACAATGATATTGATCCGCTCCCGTCAGCTGTTCTTCTGACAAATAATTGTCGATCGCTCCTTTTAAAGTTGCCGCCAGTTGTAGATCCAACTCATAAAATGTGGTGGACGTTGGATACTCAGTGCTGCACGTGGAACAACTGCATCAAACACAAAATTTTAATTATCCACTAAAAAGTCAATTTCACTCTCCACTGTCAGTGGACAATCAGTTGATAGCATCAGTCATTGTAGTGAGCAACGTGTCCAACCATGTTGTCATTGTAAAGATTATCAGCACCATTATCGTTTAGGAAAATTCTCATTGTTCCCACTTCAAAAAACCCACCTATTGATATAGCTGTATTTTCCCTGAGTCAGTCTCTGCAGCATCTGCTCCAGTTCTGAGTTTTGCTGTAGTTTTCCTTCAATATGGCACAATAGCAATTTGGAGAACTCTTGGGCATCTTGCTGCGTTCTAGTATCCAAGGATAACGCGATAGCGAGATTGACTGGATCAAGAAGGCTCCTATTGCCGAATTGCATCATTGCAAAAAGGTACTGCAATTGGCCAACTGCAGTTACTGGATGATAGGGTACTCCTGCTTTCTTTAACTGGCACAACGCCTCCTTCTCTTCTGGATCTTCCGTAATATCCCATTTGTATATTATTCTCCTGTTGGTATATTAAATTTCAAGATAATGTGCTATATGCAAGATTCAGTTTTAATTAATATATATATATCATATATATA
>Ga0157364_1001915_pt1 | contig 18585 bp, 8 predicted proteins | sample AttsexASBM2_FD_111476 | JGI IMG/M metagenome (GOLD analysis project Ga0157364, IMG submission 111476) | Fungus gardens microbial communities from leaf cutter ant in Ribeirão Preto, State of São Paulo, Brazil - Atta sexdens ASBM2 | ecosystem: Host-associated > Fungi > Mycelium > Unclassified ...
AATTTACAACATACGTAGATAAACATGTAGGTGGAAAATCTGATCATCGTTTATTGAGTGTATGATAAGTTAAGTATAAATACAGATTAAAAAAGCACGTTCCAAGCACCCTCAACGATGGAATGCTGCTATTATTGTACATGCGTTTTTTTAAAGCATCCTATATGTGGGTGGGCGAGATCCATGAAACATTCTGTTTTTTCGATAAACGATACTTCCGCATAAGAGTAACGTTTTATTGGAGAACTTGCAGGGAAAATCAAAACCGCTTTCATTATATCCGAAAGGTCATTCGTTGATTGCGTCAAATAAAATAGACGGATTGGTAACCGATACACGCGGATATGAGTGTTTCCTCTTTCAAGTAAAAAATTTTAATTTAATATCAAGTGAACACACACACACACATATATATATATATATAGGTTTATACTTATATTCATCACTTATGAAAGCCTACAAAAATTAATGTTACTTTTAATTTACATGTTATAAAAAATTAAATACATTTGGAGACTTAGCATCAACAAAATATTAAATATATAAGGATATATTAGACGTACAATCTCTGCAAAGAAAATTAAATTTAGAAATACTTTTAATATTTACACTTCAAATAAACTATATATATATACATATGAAAGTTGTGTGAACAGATTATATTTTTGTTTAATAACACATTTTTGTAATTTATTAATTTTATTTATTATTATTTTTATTATTAAAAATTTAAATTTTAAAAAATGATTAAAAAATTTACATTTTTTTTATAAGTATTTTAAATATTTAAAATAATTATAATTTATAATTTATGCAAAGTTTCATTATGATTCATTGATTAGTTACAAAGATATAGAACAAATAAAAATTTTGTTTATTTACTGAATAACTATATTATCGTAACTTTACGTAAATAATCTTGAATACATAATGTACTTATATTAAAAAATTGAGATATTTATCATTTATTTTATAATACCTATATTTTTATTAAAGCATAGATTTAAAACACATACTACTATTAAAATAACTTATAATTCAAATAGTAAATCGTCACTAAATTTATTGTATTATTTTCAAACGTGATTTAGAATAATCCATAATATATTTTTTTAATCATTTCGAAAATATTCATAAAACATCTTTAAATAATTGCTAAATTTTTATTTAAAAATTTTATTATTAAAATTAACTGTAATTAAGATTGAAAAGCAAGGAGTTTTATTAGTTATTTATTAATTACTAAAACGAATTAAATAAATATATTGAATGACAAAAAATTAATTTTCTTTTCTTTTAAAATTAATACAACGGAATAGTGGAAATCTGAATAGAAATAAATTATATTTATCTAAATGGATAGATATACATTTAAAATATTGAATGAAAAATTATTCTCTTAAATATCTAATAAAACTTTCAAATGAATATTTTAAGCAATTACCATTTGCACGTTTGTTATAGCATGTATTTTTAAGAATCGCCAATCAACGATAAATTACGAATATTTTCTCTTTAAATTAATTGAACATTAATATTTATTAATTCGTGTCCATTATTCAAATTGAAAGAATAATAAGCTTTATACCACATATTTATCGTAAGCTTTATACCACATATGAATGATTGAAAATAAAAATGATATGGGTCTGAGATATTTCATCTTTTTCCGTCTCGAATATGAAAAACATAGCGAAGTTTATTATGAAAAATTTTTGTTTCAATATATTGCTATTACATTCAGAGATGTAGCAATGTCGCACATGATACATTTTACTGTTATGAGAAATAGGATCGTAAATAAAAATGACAGGAATATCAATTTGCGTCACTTTTACTTTCGAGCTCTTATTTCCTTTTGATGTAAAGAGCTGCTTGCCTTTTTATGACGTGTTATCTTTTCATATTTATTCCTATCACATTAGCGAAAACTTGGCATGGCAATTTTGTAATTTATCATGTCCAAAGAAGACTTCCTCGAACTAACTTTCAATGAAAGCTTTGATGGCTTGGTTCGACTAAATACAAAAAAAAGTTTCATTTCTCTCGCCTGAAATTAGGTCGTGAGCATGATCTAAAAACCAGCCGCTAATTAATATAGCAAGTTTATGCTTAAATGTTAATTAAAATGATACAAATCGATGTCGTTGCAATAGAGAGCTATTCAATAATTTATATAAAGTAAATCTTTGCATAGCAATCTGATATACATATCGTACATCGATGACGTTGGAAAGTAATTAGATATTGAATATAATTGCGCGTACATTGGTAGAATATGATATCGCAATATTGATATCGTAAAATATAATTAAATATAGGACAGTATCATGTGATATTTATATGTAGTAATGATATCGGGGGAATGAGGACCAACCAATTTGATTTGATAATAACAGATCAAAAGACAATTCGTGATACAAAAACTAATATAAAATTTAAAAATCAAAATTCTTTTTTCTTTTTACTTAAAACTCGTTATATTTTATTAGCATTTAAGAATCAAATATTCCGAGCATCTTTTATTTTTATAGTAATTAAAAAGAATCACGTACAGTATTTAAATGGTAATACATTTTTATAGTATTTCTTATTAAGAGAAAACGGAATTTTTCAAATCGAGTTGTCGTGATGAATTTATTTTTTTTTCTCTTAATTTGTTTCACATTTTAAACAAAGAAAGCACATCCTGATCCATGTGAAAGTATTGTTAATACTATTTTCCGTAGGAAAAATTGGCATTTGTACACAGTTACTTTTTGTATTTATTTTCTGCTTATTTCGCAGAATTTATTTTTAAAATATTAGTAATAGTTCACATGATTTTGATTAGATATGAATGAAAGGATTATAAATATGTAATTATATTCTTTAAACTTTTCAGAATCCCACTCTAAAGAGTAAACATTGAATCACTCTTGAAAAAGTAACTCAATTTGCAATCTATAAGCGTAAGATTTTACTCTTCAGAGTGAGACTTATTCTAAAAATGTGTGTGTGTGTGTGTGTGTGTGTGTGTGTGTGTGTGTGTGTGTGTGTGTGTGTGTGTGTGTGTGTGTGTGTATGCTTCTAATTCCTTATTATTTATTACGTTTGTTTAATACTGAATTATAATTACTTTGTTTAATACTGAATTATAATAAAAATAATAATTAGACAAATTTATTATATATTTAAGTTATTGTACGTAGTATATTCCGACTGAAATGCCGGTGCAATTTGTTCACCTTCCCCTGCTCTTTTCCGTCAAACGAAGTGAAGGTGAAATTTTTCACGTTTCCAGATTTCTGAATTTTGTTCATTTCGAGAGCAAATTCAATCTACCATGGAACGTATCGAATGTAAATCCTATCGGTGAATTCGCACGGCGCGAGTAAGCACAACGTGGCCCAATTAAGGCAAGTCGGCTGAAAAAAGGAGAAAATGAGAGATTTCGGCAGATTGGAATATCGAGGCAAATTTCTTTCGCGTGTGTACGCAATCTATTAAAACGGCAGACTATTCGTGTAACTGGGTGCGGAGGAATGGGTGCGAACTTTTTTAGTAATTAATCGATTTGGATATTTCGTTCCTTCGCTGGGTATCCTCGACCGTCAATTAATCTTATTTGCCGGCGATCGGCAAACTAACTGGCAGAACTTTATTGTATTTTTGGTGGACCGCGCTTTTTAATCGGCATCGAGTTGAGAAACTCTGTCGTAACTTTGCCGAAGAGAGACTATTACCGGAATAATAGCGGGGTTCCGTCACACGGGTCACCACCGAGGAGATCTATATTAGCGCTGGGAAAAGTTAGCCACTCGATTATTCAGACTACCACCACGAAGGAAACTCAAGAAGACTAAAAAGAACACAAGTCGCTAATTAATTAGAGGGATTCGGCAGTGTCGTAGCTGACTATAACGTCAGTTACCAAGTTTTATTCGTGCTTTCGTAAGTGATATAGAAAGATAATTTTATAGATTACCTTACTAGTTTTCAAAACTTAATAAAAATTCTATAAATTATGAATTTTATTTAATTCTCTCTTTGTTGTCGTGATCAAATAGACTCATAGTAAATTTCGCGTTATATAATTTTACGCCCAGTTTTTTATTTTCTGTTAAATTAACTGTTAGTTCTGTGAAATTAACCCTAGTATAATATTCTTGATACTCTCTATTTTTGATTATCTCCCCGTTAATACTAGGATTTGTAAAATCCTGCAATTTTGTCACGCTATATCTCTGGACTGAATACGTATTTTTTAACTCAAAACGTGTGAAATGTATATCTCGAAGTCAAAAACAGATAAAAATGAATCAAATAAATAATATTTTATTTTCAATTAATAAATAAAATTTTATTATTTAAACAATATAAAAGAATAATAATATAAATAGATAAAGAATTGTATATATAAATATTATTATAATATTATATATAAATATTATAATATTATATATAATATTATATATAAATATTATTAATAGTATGTATAATTAAGTTTATTAGGATTTAGTTAAAAGGATGACAATACTTGCTCTAAAGCAATAAATCCATTCCGGCCGAGCGATCTCCGAAGACAGAATTATAAAATTTCTACTATTTATTATATTGAAATATAATTCTTTTTAGTTCTACATTCATTTCATGTACTTACTTTTTATACTGTCCGAAACTTACAGTAAACGTATATTTAATAAAAAAATAAAGAGGTATCTAGAACGCCGAAAACTTACGAGCTAAGTAACTTACGGGTTAAACTTATAATTTAGACTTAATTTCACTTAACTTAATGATAAATAGAAAAATTGTAAATAGGAAATAAAAATCGTGTTCTTCTAGGTATGATTAATCATTAAATTGATGATCTAGTAGTGTAGTAACTTTAAAAGTTACTACAAAATCATCATTTTAGTAATTAAAAAATACAATTTTTACGTTATTATTAGATAAAATCTAATCACGAGTTAATCAGAAAATAAAAAAATCGGATCTAAAATAAGTTTCTAAGGTCTCTAAAGTTTATAGACTTTATAATGTTTAAAGTATGTTTCATAATTTTTTGTTTAAATCAGATAATTTTAAAACTTTAGCCATTTCAAAATTAATTAGCTATAGTGATGCATTAAGATGAGACAAAATGATATTTTTTAAAATATTGTCTTATCTCTCGCAAAAATATTGAAAAATTAATTCTCATCTCGATCTCGTGATCGAGATCTTGTCTCGATTTTGATATTTTCAAAAATATCAACTTCTTTTTAAATATTTAAATGTTTTAAATGTCTAAATTAAACAAGTTTCTGACTGGCTGCGTTCAACGAAACACATCAGTTTTGCAATCATTTTATGATTATTATCTGCTGAGATGGAATTATATCCTTAGATCTAAAAGTATAATCCAATCAGTGCAAAGAAAACTTCCAACAGTTGCAAAATAAACGTTTTGCTGAACGCAATTAATTGGAAAAAAGTAGCGTGTACACTGAATTGGATGCGCATAGACATAGTATAGATAGACCAACATTGTCATATGTCAGACAAGGATATCGATAATTAACGTATGCGAAAGGGAGGAAACATAATTTGAGTGTTCGTTTTCTCCCTAACAGAAGAAAGTGAGGGAAAGTTAATGCGAGCATAATACCATAGACATAGGGTTAGCCCGGATTTACAATTGGTTTTTAAGCCATAAGAAATGGACGAATCACAGTCGCTTATTCTCCTCGCATTCGACTGCAATTTCTTACGGCTTAAAGCATCTATTGTATTACTTAATACACCTATGTATATCTGTTTTCTAAAAATATATTTATTCATTTGATATTCGATATTTTCGATATTCTTGAGCCGAGAATATTGATCTTGGAAAGACAATATTGTTTCGTATCGAAATTTATTAAATCGATATTGTCTTGATATCATTTTGATTTCAAGGTAAGACGAGACGAGAATTTTGAAGTTTCGAATATTGCGTGCATCACTAATTAACTAATTTGATTCGATGTGACGATCGCAAAGCAAGATAAAAGTGCGATAATGAAGGATTAAAATTTTTTGAAACTATATATAGAAAATATTTGATAAAAATTAATTATTAGCTCTAGTAATATACGTATAAAGAAGAGTGTAAAGAATTACAATCATATACAAGTTTAGTTTACATCAAATTCTATCGATTTCATATCCAGTGTCATCAACACGCAGCATTAACTTACCGCGTGTCGATAACTTTCGAGCGGAAATTAAAATGCACTTTTAATTGCCACCGAAATTAGCACACAGGCAATGTATTTCTAATTCAATCAGATTTGTTGAGTTCTAAAGCGAGCCGTCAAAGTACACCCGGAGGGAATTAAGCGCGATATCCGACAGATGGATTAATTCCATCATCCCCCGTGCGATACCAAGACTGCATATTACTATGCCGATATACCTATGCAAGTGCTCGTGTCAGTTGCGCATATAAACGGCCGCAAACATCATATTGTAGTTTTGCATTTGGTTGCATTTTAATCGCGGGATACAGCATTAACAGCCATTGATTAAAAGATTTTGCGTGAATTGAACGCAGGATGTATTTTTTAAATATTATACCAACTTTCGCATATAATCCATTAAAATAAAAGTTACAATTATAGATTACAGTACACGCTGTTAGTTTTAATTCATTTTTTACATTTTGCTTTGTCATTTTATTTTATGCAAACAGAAATAATTACATATCTTTTTAAATGTTACATAATACAGCTTCAGAAACATTTTTGTACATTCAATAGAGAAAACAGATCTAAATTCTATGCATCAATTTTGTCATGCACATTAATGTATGGCTTTACCTCTAAAATTACTTGGCGACATGTCACATTTCCCAGATACTTTCACGGCAAAAGTGACTAATGCGATGCTCGGAAGAGGGAACAAAAGTGTTCATGTTACGTCTTTAAACAAACTGCTTCAAACTGCAGTAATTCGGCAAATCCAGCAATTCCGCTCAGCAGAAGAGAAAGCTAGCATACACCATCTACAATCTTCATGCACGTACGTTTTCTCTTTAAACTCTATGTAAAAAGTAACGATTATCGAGCGAAATGAACTAGAGCTGTAGTTCATCGCGCGTTTCCTTTTCGTCTTTCGCGCACACGCTATTTATCGCGCGATAGAACTAACCATGGCAGATTCAAGATCCGACAATTTTCATGTAAATGCTAGGATTACTGGCGCTTTTCAATGCTCGAGAATGTATAGAGGAGTGCCTTCGGTTCGGACATTTTTTAATATCGCGTTACGTCTCGAAAATCGTAGGCTTAGCGGTTAAAAAAGGCGATCTCTCAATATTCCTTTTAATTCTTCATTCGTATATCTCTTTAGAAAACATAGTGGCGGTATTAGCTCTTTGCGTTATTGAACGTTCGCTATATTACGATACTGCTCGAATAATAGCCATGTCATTTATTAAACCCTTAACGTTTATGCTTGACTTCCACGTGCACGTTTCAATGGATCTCAATATCATTATGGAAACGAGGAATAAAATCTTATTTATAAACGTAAACTATTTAATAGTACTTTGATTACTATAGTTTGGTTTTCATAGTTGATTTAATCCTAATTGGTATTTGTCCTTAATTATTTCCTTAATTATTCGCGAGTTTAGCGTAACCAACAAAACTTTATTAATGCATTTTAAATTAATGCATTTTTGCTCAAAGTTAATGTAATTGAATGGTTTTTTTAAATTTAAAAATTAAAAATCTGAGAAATATTGTATAATTAAAAATTATGCAAGATTGCGAAAAACATTTGTTGTACATAATTTTTTATAACGTTTGATGAAAAATGTCCCAGTTCACTAGATTCATAAATATTGATTAAAATTAAGAATATCTTAATTTATCATTATAAAAAATTTAATCTAAGATTAAAGAATAAAAATTTTATAAGTCATCTTTTTGAGACAAATATTTCAAATTAAATATTCGTAAAGTTTAAAATAAATTTCTGTAATTACATATATGTGACATAAATGATATGAATCTATAATCGCAAAAGTTTAGTATATAATTTGTCTATAAACGAAATGTTTCGTGTTTTTTATTTTAATCTTGCTTAGTCATGAATTCAGCTCTACGGTTGCTCATCGGAAAAACAAAAATTATTCGTCGGTCTGGAAATGCATTTCACCAAAGATGTAACTCAAGCGTGCATCCGCCGCAACTCATCTGATTTAAGCTCACGAGGTTAATCTTGCGGAATACTCGAAAGTGCTATCTATATAAAATACGAGTCGCTCGATGCAAAAGAAATGTGTTAACTTCGAATTATTCGTTTTACTTGATGTACTTTAAAGTAATTGTTATATGAGATTTTTAAGGATGTTTTATACATAATTTCAAAATGATAACAAAATTATGAAAAAATTATAGATTATTCTAAATCACATGTAAAAATAATACGACAAATTTAGCGACGGTTTATTATATTAAGTTATTTTAATAGTAATATTTTTTAAATTTGTGATCTAATAAAAATATATGGAAATGTATTATATAAAATAAATTATAAAAATCTCAATTTTTTAATATATATACATTACATGTATTCAAGATTATTTACATAGAATTACATTGCAATGCATGAATGCATGAATTAGGGTAACTGTCCCTATTAAATTTATGTCTTTTAGCCAATTTGTTTATTATTGAATTAATTATTAAATATTGTAGTAATTTTAATTTTATCTGTTTGCAATCAATAGCGGATTTTCAACTACTTCTTTTTCTTATAATATTTAATCTAAAAAACGTTAATACTTTATAATGCTTTTGACAAAAATAGAAAACATATTTTTATCCTTATTAATGAGCCTCTAAACGGCGATGGTTCTATTAATGTGCTCCCAATTTATTTATGTGCCTATCCACATTTGACTCATTTTAACATATAGTTACTAAAACAGATAATAAATTTAAGCTAATTGTTTGTATTACATAAATCATTATTACAATTATATTTATTTCAAAGTACACTCATAACACAACGTTCTCAACTCTCAATACAACTTCTCAATACAAAGGCACATTAATAGAGACAAGCTTAAAATCTTGCGGTATTACTGGATTCACATAAATTCCTCATATTCTTCTTCGAAAAATATTTAAAATACTTTAATACTCAAAAAATAAGATATTATCTTCAGGATATCGTATGCATTAATAATTTAACTTAACAAAAAAAAATTTTTTTCTTATTTATTTGTGCTAGTTTTCTTTATGACTTATCGAAATACAAAAGTACACGAATAAGGATAAATACAGTAATTGGGATCCTAGTTGTAAATAAACAAAATATTTATTTGTTCTATATCTTTATAATAAATAAAATAAATCGTAAAAGTGAATGATAATATGCAATGAAACTTTGCATAAATTATTTTGAATATTTAAAGTATTTATAAAAAAAAATTTTATCATTTAAAAAATTTTAATTTTAATAATAAACATAATAACAAATAAAACAAATCAAATAAATAATTTTAAAAATGTGTTGTTAAATGTAATTCTTTGTTAAATCTTATTCACACAACTTTCATATGTACATAGTTTGAAGTAATATTAAACATACTTCCAAATTTAATTTTTTTTGCAGGGACTGTACATCTAATATATCCTTAAATATGCAATAGTTTATTGAAAGATTGTTTAATTATAAAAACTCAAATAATCGAATACAGCAAGAATTAACATCACTTTAGATATTACCATTAATTAAAGTATGTATTTTAAATTAAAGATACTTTGATCAAGATGTGAAATGGAGAAGCTAGAATAAAATTTATTATACAAAAACATCGTTGATAATTATATCCGAATCCAACGTCAATGAGAATCTCGCAGAGATTCCAAAAATTTGATATGCCACGACGATGTTATTGCGCCATTCAGAATTTGACACGTTTAACATTCCGCGGGTACGAGTAGAAAAGACTTTCCTAGACTTTTGGCATTGTTACAAGACTTTTATGTCGCTCCAGGGAAATTGCTACGGCAATTTCATTCATTCTGTGTTGGTAAACTTTGATAGAGCAAAAATTAACATTCACCTCTTGGCATCTCAAGAAACATGCGAAACGAAGAGATGCGCTTACGCGCGTTAAAACTTGACTCTTCGATCTCTTGGATACTTTGCAAGCATCCGTGAATGCTTTTTACAAAGTTCCATTCAAATCCTTAATGTTTTGATATTGGTTGTAGTTCGCAATCATTAAACAGCGTTATAAAAATAAAATGATAATTTATTTATTGAAAATATAGCAATCGCACTTAAATTAAAGATATAATCTCTCTCATGAAACATAAACAAATTTTAAACTTCCATTTTGAATTTCTTTGTTTCTTATAACAAGGCACATTTTTCTCTATATTTTTAGTTAAGAATTTATTTCTTTATGGGTCTAAACTTTATCAGACTTAATATCGATTCATCGAGAAGAATTAAAAACTTCACAGGTATAGACAAAATTATGAGAGAAAAGAACAGGGAATCATACAAAAAGGGAAACGAGACCTTAGTTGAAAACAAGTGTAACTTCCGGTTAGACACAAGAGACCGCCCGGCGGTTTCGCCAATTCATTCCTAGCGAAGAAGTAAATTCCGTTTATGCCTTCGCAATGCCGTTGTACAGAGAGTTCCAATGTCCTAAGAAGACTTTAAGATGCTTTCGCGACCATCATTAATATAAATTACATTGTTGAAAGTTGTCTAATACGATTTAATAACGCCAAATAAATGCGTTGGTGTAAATTCATCGCGAGAAGAAATACGACAACCACTTTTCCTTTTTGTGCAAGTGCAAAATCTATAATTTTGTAGCCTTTAAAAATCTCTAATGCAGGTAATATTATTTAAATTAAATTTTCAGACTAAAAATCTAGAAATTTTTATAACCTTACAGCTTTAAAAAAATTAAAAAATTAAATTTAAAAATTTAAATTCTTTATTTATTCCTATTACGTAATATTTCATGTATTAGATATGTATATTTTAAGAAAATGATGATGTTTTGTAATTATATAAATATAATTATTTAATTATATATAAATATAATTATTTCTGAAAAAAAAATTATGTATTGCAATTTGTTATTATATTTCAGAATTTAAATTTGATGATTAACATATTTTATTAACATATTTAATGCTACAAAATTATAATAAAAACGGTACTTATTCTTTGCTCAAGAAAAATCGATTATAAGTCGATTTAAACTCCGTCACAATGCATCGTGTCTCAGGTTTCTGCGCCAATAGACTTTCTAACTTAACGGAAGCGAAAACTATACGTCAATCAATGTCGCCGTCTCCGCGACGTCCACAAATTCAGATAGGTGCAGCTGCATTAAACTGGATAACTTCTAGTAATCCGGTTGTTATGTCGAAACCGAAATATTCAGCGAAATATCAGTGAATTGCTCTTCATCGAATAAACAGACAGTTAACTAAGTATTCTGCTTACGTAGGCGTCTTGTAAAGTAAATTTACCAAATGCAACACTTATTCTGCGATAAGTTTTTCTGCATATGAAATTTTATAAATCCGTGAATTATATTATATTTTATTACAAGTTGGACAATATTTTAATATATTTCGGTTATATTAATAGATTAAAAAATTAGAATATTCTTAAAATTAGAATAAATTTTAGAATTTATTCTTACTTTTTACATTATTTATACAATTGGATTTTCGTCTTTTTAGTTCTAAAGTTTACATTCTAAATAAAATCTGAAACGTAGTGTTCGACATATTTTTCCACAAACGTTGATGGTGACATATAAATTCTAACCCGCGCGAGTCGTACAAAATTATTTTCACACGTGAGGCATTTCCTCTAACTCTTTTGCGGTCCCGCATGAAAACTTTTGCAAAGTAAGGGAAAGACATCATTCGCAGACGTGCTAGTTGGATGCATCTTATGACATGGTCGCTTATCAGAAAAAACCGGATAATGAAAGAAAAGAAGAAGCATTTCTCACCGCGAGCACAAGTTGATTTTTGTTAAAGGAGCAAGAAAGTTTTTCTATTCGCATAGTCTTCCATCTCGTGTTCCTCACATCTAGTTCTTTGGCTCGATTCCGGACGCTAATTAAAAGTTCGCGATTCTGAGCATTTAGTACGTACCGCATAAAGATAAGCCAAGACCTTCCGATGCCTGAGATGACAGATAGAATGACATTCTTTTATAGTTGGGAATTATAGAATAATTTCCCCTTTCTTTGTGTTCAAAATGAGAAATCTGCAAGTTCCATTTGTAAGTTTAATTGTATAAATTACAAAAATTAACAATGCAAAACGTAATTTAAAAATATATGTAATTAAAAATCTTCTGTATATTCTTATATATGACATTTATAATTTTATAATATATAGTTTATAATAAGTATATTATTATATTTATTAATAATACTTTATATTATTATATTTGTTAATATATATTTATTTGATATAATTTATTATCTTATATTTTTTAATATAATATTATATTTAATATAATAATTTTAAATTTTCTACTATTCCTTTCCTATTCCTTACAATGCTTTACTTGAAATTCGTAACGTTCATTATCATTTCTTTTTTTCACTTTTAAGAACCTGACGAAAAAATAATATACTTTATCTCTTTTCGCAATATCCTTCTTTCTTATAAAGGAAGATAAAATTCGGATATTAGATTAATTTATGTCTACCTTGTATCCGTGTAACTTACACTTTGAATTTATTTCTCAGAGATTACTCTACGGGTTAAACCTTGTATAGTGGAAAGAACAATAGGGGTGTAAAAAATGGCGCAGTACCTTTATTTTCCAAAACAGGTAGTGAAAATTTCTTTCCTTTTTAGCCTGCAGAAATCTACTTTTCTGAAATCTAATTTTTTACACTTTACGTAATTACTATTACACAAATTGTCAGGCTTGACGAATTATGCACATACATATATATGATAGAATTGCTTCACATTCAAGCCAGCTATTGCGAAATTTGCAAGTAATGTAAGTTGTTCGAAAATCGAATTAAAATTTATACCTCAAATACTACTTGTAGCTTAATTATTTCTAGCATATATATATAGGAATATTGTATAATACATATTTTCTGCGTCCTGTCTGACATTTGTCATTATTATCATCTTGGAAAACACTGTGCTTGTCTCATTGTATCTAATAGACCCAAAATTAATTTGTATTCGCATGAGAGAAGACGGAAGACGCAAAGCGTTAACTTTCCAGCTCCTTAATTTTGTACCTTTCACGCTGATGTAATTTTCTTCACGTTCGAGACTACGTTCTGCCTGCATAACTCGCTGCGAAATAAGCCGCGTAATAAGACCGTGTAAGCTTAGCTTCGCGCAGATCTTGTTCCAAAACTAGTTTCCCCCGACGAAGCTGCTAATTACATTTATTGTACTGGCATCGCGTTCGAGAAAATAAGTAACAGGAAGGGTTAATAGTGAATACAATCACACATAATAAGTGGTTTGTTAAAGCAAAATGCATTTTATCGCGGAAAACCTTGCGTTTTTTTAATAGATAAGTAAAAGTAATTGGTGCTTGCCAGATTATATATATATATATATATATATATACTTAAAGCATTAAAATTTTATAATCACAAATTTAAAAGCACTTACAAGTATTATATCAGGCAATGCAGAAATTTTAAAACTTTTTTCAATGTAGATTGCAATAAAAAGGTTCAGTAAAATATGAATTACCAAATTTATATCTTTAATAATCTTTTTGTGTAGTAGAGAGTTGTTGCAAAATTTAAGAAATAATTTTAAATACATGGAGAATATATAGAAATTATTAATAGATTCAAACGTCGAATTTATGAGTTCGTTACAATTGTAATTGCAAATTGTGAATATAAATTTAAAAATGTGTTATACTATTAAAATAATGATAATGCAACATATAAAAATATAAAATAAACATAAAATGAATATAAATATAAAATAAACTCAAGCTTTTTTATAATCTTATACTTATATACTTTTTTATAATCATTAAAGCTATAACGAACGAATAAATATAGTTCATCATATGCTGTATAATATTGAACATAATTATCATTTTATACTTGTTAGACCATTAATAATTGAGGTTTTTTCTGATGACATGTTTTTCTGCTTGCACAAGAATCTTTTAAATTACATGGAGCTTAAAGAAACTTGTAAATGCACTGCTATGTAAACATTGTTTACTTTATCTAACGGACAGTGTGTATTGCAAGTATAATGAGTAACTTAGGCAAGAATCTCATTCTACCGCACGTTCTACGATATTCCAGTTTCATGTAGTTTTATTATCTAGTTTAATAAAAGTCTAATCCGTGGAGGAAACATTATAATAATCGTTGAATCATAAGGAATAAAAAACTGCTTCCTTTATTTACATATGATTATATATATTTATATATATATATATATATATATATATAAATTTTAATTTATAATTATGTATATTAATCTATTGAGAAAAAAGTACGCTATAGGTTTTGATACACCCACGTGTAAAAGAGCAGCACCAATAACTTGGGCGTTTAGCTATTCTTATGTGCTTTGTCAATTATTTTGGTTATTTTTATTTACTCCTTACTTTTTTCATCTCGAGCATTTTTTTTTTACGTAAAAGTCTGACTATGTCTGATATTTAAATAAGATTATCACATTTGTGAAAAATTTTCGGTAGGATAAATTGCTATGGAAAGCGCATTCTCGGATATTTTATTTTTCTTTTTTATTCCTTCTTCTTTGCCTTGCCTCGCCTTATTCGCTCTTCTGTCCGCAAGCTTTTTATTTACTTTGGAGTTGAAAAGAGCCATACTCCGATTGGTTCGTGAAATGATGGCGGTTCTCTTTTCCATGGTAAAAGGGGTAGAGTTTCAATCCCAGTTCGATCGCGCGAGCCGACGGCGAAAGGATCGTAGACGGGGGATGGTTGTGCACGTCGATGTAACATGGTATATGAGAGTTGCGGCTACGTCCAAACCGAAAGGAAACAAGCCCGCGTTGTTGATCACTGATATATTTGAAGCGTGCGGTATAACGATATAAAGTGTGATTGAAGATTAAAAGTGCTGAAGTTTATTAAACAGCGTTAATAAGTTGGAAATTTCAATTGCCACAGATTCAGTTTTAATTATCATTTTACAATGTTGATAATGGATTGGTGTCTAATGTACATCAATTTTATTATTTCATATGTCCAAATTGCTTCTCTTATTTATTTTCCACTTTAATAACATATTCAATAAATCTGGAAAATTAACAATTAAAGGAAATCAGGCAAAGTTTCACTTGTAACCACGAAAAACATGGCAGATAAGTACGATTTTCTTTTGTATGAATATAATGCAAGTAATAGCTTGATTTATGCGAGTTAATGTAATATCTCTATTTTAATTCTGTTTGTAATAATCGCAAAAGTTTATGTTGCCCCATTATTAATATAACGCAGTTAAATACTTCCAATCTCCCGATTGTCGATATAAAAAACATCCAAGGCTTCTCATTTAGAGTCACCGTTCTCACCGAGCCGATTTCTCAGTCAGCTAGGAACTCGATACTCGAATTCGATTACAAGCAACGAGATAGAGCAACCGATAATATTCCAATATTGCTGTACTTCTCTTTGCAACGTTTCGACTCCATATCGGCGTATCAGGATAATTCAATAACTACCAGAGATGTCCATAAACAGCTTATCCACTTTGCTACAAAATGTGCAAGCTACATTAATGTATCCATGCAAAGAGAATTGCTTGTCCGTAGGAAAGTCGTAGAAATTAAAGAAGGGAAGGATTCACGCTGTGTTAACAAAAAAAATGTGTTCACAAAAAAATAAAGAAAAAACAAAAAAAATTTATCTTCTTTCATAAAGTTCACATGTTTTACATAAATAACAATATTTCATTCTGAAATTTACTTGCCAAATCGTACTTAATTTAATAGGGATTCATTTAGGTATATTGTAAATAGTGGATTATATTAGTAATATCAATAATTACAAGCATTCTATTCATTATATATTATAACATTAATACATAAACATTGTTGAATTGCCATATTTAATATTTCTATCATTTATGTTCTATGTTATGTTGTTGATTAATTTCATATAAATTGAGAGAAATTCGAGAAATTATTCGTTTCCGTTAATAAAGCTTACAAATAAAAGGTACTAGAATTCGAGCAACGCCAGACAAAATGTTTTACGGGCAAGAGTCAATTTGTGTAACGTGTTTAATCGAACCTTCGTATACGCCAGGGTTTTATCGAGAAACGGCGCGGCGTGACATCCGCAATTTCGAGATTAAAACTGCACTGGTTTCGCATCTCGCGGAGAATCGGTATCAACCACGCAAACAGGTCGGTTAGTGCATCGACTCCCGTTTAGATCGGCAATAATAAATGTGTCTCGTGGTACATTCCGATATTTACGGTAGTACGATTAAAAATTTATAGCGAGGGAAGGAAAAAAAGCACATACGGAACATCAGAAAAATAGCATCGTTCAACACATCATCACATCGTATGTTGTACTAACATTTAAACGAATTTTGTAGATTGAAGTTGACTCATGATGAATTCAGTATAATAAAGAGATAATTATGATAAATAGAGAAATAATCAGCAAATAAAACCTTTTCACTGTTATTTGTCAATTTATTCCGATCTTAATTGGATTAAAATTATCTTTATTAAAATTATCTTTATTGCATTTAAGAGATGCGGTCGAGAAAATATTACTTTACAGAATTAAGTGGTCTAAATGTACTCACATTGCATAATTGCAACATAATGCCATCCGTACATGTAAGATAACTAGTATGCATCATTAATTTCTTTGATGTAAATTCATAGAATTGCTGTGTGCAATATTACAAAATATCGATTCGACGGATTGATTCGATCGTTCTTATGCGATTGGATAAATTGTATTGCAGCTCAATTAATAGCTTAATGAACAAACGGGTACATTAGTAAATAAATGATCGATAAAAATCGCGATCTTTTGATTAGTTGCTTACAATATTTATATAAACGGCATAAAACAGCAACTTCAGTGTTCACTTCATGTTTAAACATCGGAAGAGGAAACCATAAACTAGCTGTCACACAATCGGGAGCAGTCCAAAATTTCGCGACGTGTAATGCGCTGTCAGAGCTTTGCTGTTTCCGTAACTTTATATGTGTCTATTACGCCCAACACATCTCTTGCGCGGTTGATTTGAGACATTACGATTAGAGCGAAACATGGAATATGTTCGTGCACGCAAGTTCCGATGCGATGAAATGTGTAATACAATTTCCAAACTAGATATTAGATATTACAGATAGATGTTAGAGTTAGATTCAGATATAAAGATATAAATAGATATAACTAATATAAACAGATACAATTGATATACTGAATATAATCAGAAGGATAATACAATAAAATTAATATTATTAGAGGTTAATTCAAGTATAAAGATACAATATTAATATATACTGAACAGAATGAAAGGAAATATATTATAAGACGATGAGATAACTGACTTACTACTATATTATATGCTAGGCTTCAGTACAAATTCTATTCAATATAATTTATAAATTTTTTCTTCTCCGGTATAATATTTGTTATCCAAGTTTCATAATACAGTGCCTGCAAAATTTGCTGCACGTACAGTGCATTGTAGTACATTATTTGAGAACAACTGCGGTAGTGAGACTCAAGATAATTTTGTGTATTAGTTAAATAAAAGTCAGACTCACAGAGTTGCAGTTAGCGTTAAACGTACGCGATGAGAATACGCTCCAAAGTAACCACGCGAGACGCAAGTAGTACAATCGCGAGTTACTCAGCCACGTCTGAGCACGTCGCGATTATTTCCACTTGAGTCGCTTGGAATGACTTGGAGTGCGCGACCGAAAACTACCATTGTGATTAAGTTTACAGTGTACGCGGCTTGACACGATTAAGATTCGTGAATACTTACAGTGCGCCAGCTTATTTTTGATATGCTATTGCTGACAATACTTTTGTACAACTTGAAATTACACATAATCGCGACTATCAAAGTACCTCACTTTTACGATGGAATTGTAATGTATAACTATTTTAATTTGTGCGAGGAAGCGGGTGAAAGATATGGCAGGTGCGAGGAATAAGATTCGCGAAAAGTTTCCGAACGTAAGATATATTCTATGTCTTTTCTGAGTAACAGGAAGTAAATTTAAAAGTAACCAAGTTACTCTTCATTATGAAAATTACACTTGCAAAAATTATAGCTTTTGTACATATTTTTAATCTTTTTATATATATATATATATTTTTTTTAGATAATTATTATTCAATTAGTTTTAAATAAATCTTAACGGAATTCCAAAAATCATAAAATTAATACTATGAAACTAATACTATTGAAGTTTTAAAAATTATAAATAACTATTTGCAGATTTCTAGCATATTAAGATCTCTTTAATAGATGCCAATTGAGCATCAAATTTAATTGATATTTTACTGTACTAATTGCATTTCTATACTCTACACACA
>Ga0157364_1001916_pt1 | contig 18583 bp, 11 predicted proteins | sample AttsexASBM2_FD_111476 | JGI IMG/M metagenome (GOLD analysis project Ga0157364, IMG submission 111476) | Fungus gardens microbial communities from leaf cutter ant in Ribeirão Preto, State of São Paulo, Brazil - Atta sexdens ASBM2 | ecosystem: Host-associated > Fungi > Mycelium > Unclassified ...
ACACGTATATACATAAATTTTCGTAGAACAATAACATTTTAATTGAATGGCTAAGTCTAACTCTAAGAATTTATGTTGTTTGTTCGTGTAAACTACTAATTTGTAGATCACAACGTAAATACAGATTTCAAAACTTTCATATCAAGCAAATGTTGTTACAATATTAATAATTTTGATGCTATATTAAGAAATGATAAAGAAAATCTAAATTTAAACAATTTTTTTCGTTCTAAATTCCATCTCATTGATATGTATTAATGCGCATACTTTAATCCTGGAAAAGGATTTTCGAATCTTAAAAAAATAAAAAAGTAATTGTTATACAAAAATTATTGTATTTAGTTAATAAAATAGACAACTTTAACTTCCCCTTAAATATCTCAAAATAATCATTTTTTTCTCATAAGTTGATATCAAAATGTGTGATAGTATTTTTCGTCAAGTATACGCATACATAGCGAGGCACATCATGTATCTATACTAGCAGCGAGAAGTAGTATCATGTTATATTTGGACAATTTTTAGATTAGAATTTGGCTATTCAAATATAACTTGATATTTTTATGCAAAATGAACCACAATACTTGAAAGAGCTATTGACCAATCTTCAACTATGTAAATACAAGAAAAAGTTCAGACCATACTTAAATTATTAATATTTAATTCCATGTTCTTCACTTTTAACGAAAAATTTTACAAACTAACATTTGGGATATCAATCACCTCTATCTCCCGAATAATACGTGACTTAGAAACGCGTTTTCTTGCAATGCTATCGGTGTTACTTGTTTTTTTATTTTAGATATATTGACGATATTGTTTAGCTATTAATCAAATAAACATTGAAGAATTGTTAAATATCTTCAATAATTATCATTCACAAATCAAATTTACTTTAGAGATGCGGAAGATTTTCTTAATTTTTTGGATGTTACGCTTATTGATCAAGATAATATGATAACATATGATTGGTAACAGAAACCTACGTTTTCAAATCAATTTGAATTTTTATTCGAGACATTCTTTAGTACAAAAGAAAGGCATTATTTTGGGATTAATTGATAGAGTATTGCTTCTCTTCCATTCGAAGTTTCATCAAATAAATCGGGATAAAATTATCTGGATTCTGCTAAAAAATCATTATCTATTTAATTTTTGCTACCATTAATAAAAGACTACACAAAAAGTTCGAAATGAATGAAAAAGTCGATAATAATAACAATAAGGGCAAAAATGCTAATGAAACTGAAAAACGAAAGTTTTTTATGATATCTTATGTACTTTATGTTACTGAAAAAATCAAATATATAGTTAAAAAAAATTCCTTATAAGCATGGCATATAAAGTGATAAATTAAAGAAATTCATTCATGTACAAAAAAGAATGAGCTACTTATTTTGTCTTATGCAAATGTTGTATATAGAATTAATTGCAATGATTGTGATGTGTCACGTGGGACAAACGGATAAAAATTTAAAGACTCGCATTTAAGAACATAGAAGCCATCAATTGGAACATGACACAGCATTTAGTCATCACGGCACATAGATTTGACTTTTCACATGAATTTGAGTGGAAAAATATAGATATTTTAAAAGAAGAATTTCTACATAAGAGGTTAACGTCGAAAATGATTTTTATAAAGAAACAAATTAATAATTTAAATATTAAAAATGACAGGATTCTTTAGATGCTATTTATAACTACTTATTTACAAGGATGTGATACTTCCCTCTCCGTACTGACTTTGTCAACATTTGCTCAGTTTTGTTTTGGTCATATGTAAGTGAACAATGAAATTGATAATTTTTATGAACGATCTAGCTTTGTGCTATGTGAATTTAATAATTTATTAGTCATTATTTGTCATTTAATTATTTCATTTAATTATTATATAAGTCTGTTCAATTTGGTGTTTAATAATTTGTTATGTTTATATAACTAAAGATCTCTAATGTAATTTAAATTTAATTAACGATATTGAGAAGAATCCGAAATAGAATTAAAATCTGTTTATCTTTGTACTTTGATAATTATTGAATCAATTTATCACACATGTACACCCAATGTTCAGCTCTCATTAGGAATTTGATTATTTGATAAATTATTAGTATTGTTATTTATCTTTCAATAACTTAATAAATGAAATATTATTTAAATTTAATTTATGTCTATCTACCTCTATTATATAGATGCGTTTGGCATTGTAAATTGGAGGCGTCCGTTTACTCTTTTACCTTGAAAATCGTTCGGCAACTCATATCTTTCTGTTACATGTCATCTACGTTCGGTATTAACATTTTTAGAGCCAATCAAGCTGCTCGATTCACTCTGGACTCAAAAATCGAGCTCGCAGAGTTAATGTAGATTTTCGCGTCTAAATTAAATTCATATACATAACCTGTATATTTATAATAATATAACCAATTGATTCGTTAACACATACATTCATTTCTTTTAATACTTCTATTTTACAAATAGTGTATTTGAACTGTTTAATGTCTGAGTTCTACAAACAAATGTTATTAAATAGAAATTGATGGAGTACATCATGTACAATATTTAACGAGGAAAGTAAGTTTTTAATTTTTTTCCTCTTTATGAGGTTTTTCCTCTATTTGAGATTATGTTTTTGAAAACAAAGAATTTGCTAGTTAATTTTTAGATTAAAGCTTATGCTGTACACATAGAATGAAATAAAATCAAACGGTATTAATGACTGTATTAAAGACTCTAATGAATATAAATTAAGTGATATAACTTATAAATTTCAAATTGCTGAAATTTATTTTGCAATGTAGTATTTTCTTTTCTTCTAAGAAAACACATCTTGCGTATGAGTCTGCTACATTCATGTGTAATGATCTATTTTTAGTATAAGACTATTATCATTTTTAGTAAAGCGAAAGAAATTTTCAATTAATAGGGTACTTTTTTATTTATTTCATAAAAATAAATAATTTCATTTTATAATCTGATCTTAAAGGACAGTTTATAGTTTTGTATCATTCGGAATTAATTCTTGGCACTCGGATTGCTCGAAAATCATGTGATCAAGCTCGTCATCTAGCTCGTAATCTAAGATTTATATTGCCGAACGCACTTTATGAGAATGAGCATGGCAGACAGCGCACTGGTCTGCTATGCTAAAGATCCCGGGTTCGATTCCCGATAGAACCAAAGAATCTTTCATAAGCTTGTATCTCCTTTCGGAAGGAAACGGCACCCGAGAGTATCGAGAGTATCTTTGCCAAGAGCATTTCTCTACTAAAATTTCGCCATTCGGAATCAACATTAAACTAGATTCCATATGATTGTGTACAACCAATGTGCGCACAGGCATGAGAGAAATTACCACGATCAGCCACGAGCAATAGGACTGAGGAAGAGGATCTCTATTTTAATTTGATAAAATTGCTTATATACTAATTTATTTGATGACAATTTTTAGAATTAACATTTTTTGAAAACATTGAATAAGGCAAAAGAGGCAATTGCCTCATATAAAAAATTTGAAGGAAAATGGCGCAATATGAATTTTCATATATTTTAATACATTTGCTACTATGATCATAATCATCTATTTATTATTAAGTGCCCCTCATGGAACCAAAATCTCTAGACATCTTTGAAGTTCCAGTGGACATCCAGAACATTTTAGGGTTTCAAGATTGATTCGGATTTAAAGCTATTCGGATATCTGTTTATTCGAATTACTAATAAATGTGATACTGCAGATTATCCGGAGATTTGAATTTTCTAAGATATCCGAATAGTAAAAATCGAACTCAGATCCGGTTCTCAGATTTTATTCCGAATTCATAGCAAACTTATAGCGAATATATTATAGAATTTGGTTAATGCGAACTGCGTGTAAAATAAAGTCATTATATTATACACGAATTTAATCTGAGAGTAAAAGTAAAATACAATATTTCTCTTATTAATCTTGTACATCTTTGTTATTGCTATTTTATTTGAGAATTTGTTCTAAACATTTATATTTATAAACAATATTAAATCTGACAGGATGTATATGTGAGAAATATAACATATAGAAACAAATACCTTAAACGGTCTAGTTGGATTTTAAGTGCTTGTATAATTCTGTGTAAATCTATATTTATATTTTTTAATTTTATTTTTCTTCAATTATATATGTGAATCAAAATTTAATTTTTATTTAAAAAGTAATTTACGTTAAAATTCATTAAATACATTGACGTTTTCTTTCTTTCTGCCATGAATCCGGATCCAAATTCAGATCTGCCGAATAATTCAGATATCTGAATTACCTGAATAATAATGTTTTGAGTTTTCGGCTCGGAATCGATTTTGGGTATTCAAATATCTATACATCCGAAGCTCTATTTTATAAGACTCAAACGTATTCATAGATGTCTATTAGATATCATAACTAAGAAACTTAAACTAAGAAAAAAAAGTCCTCTACCATTTTGTAATTTTCGCAATAGTTAACAAGATATTAATTGCTAAAAATTGTCGAAAATTAGTTATCTTCAATCATTTTTTACTCAATTTCAACTTTATAGAAAAACTGCAAGAGACGAAAATTGTTTATTTTCTTCTCATACAATTCTAAGAATGTTTTCAGAATTTTTTAATAGCGTATTTTCTCATATTGGTAAAAATGAGAAAATGCTGTTCTAAAAAGTTGATAAAAAATTCTGAAAAAATTATTGAAGACAAATTTTCGGCAATTTTCAACAATTAAAAAATGGTAAGATATAACAGAGCAATAGAAATCAAACATGATAATTCTTGTGCAAACCAATATGATTAACAAAACTTTATTAATAATTAATCCGCTTACATGTTTCGACTCACTTTTGAACATCCTCAGAGACATATGATGTTGTAGTTATAAAAAAATTTGTTTACAAATTAATTTATTTCAGTGAGCCACTTTCACTTATTAACGGAAATTATAATATAAAAATGAACTCTAATAATAATTTAAAATGTATTAAAAGATAAATTTGTTGAGGAGGGGGGGAAGAGAGCAAAAACGATTTATTGTAAAATAATAGAAGATAACTCACTAAAACAAAAATTGACTATATCGCAAACACTTAAATTCTATCGATTTAGTTAAAAACCAGTTTTTGACCAGCGAATCAGTGTCAATTATGTTGAAATTAATGAATACTTTTAATACACTTAAAACGTTAATTACAAAGAAAAAGAAAAAAAAGGAAAGAAAACTTTGATATTAATTAATGATTAATTAGTGATATTAATAGTCCAGACAAACGTCAAAATCAAAACTGAATTTTTAATAACTTAATCTTAATGTAACAAAGAACATTGATTAGTTGGCAATAACAACGCTCCAATAATAGTCTACAATCAGAGAGTAGACCTTAGGAAGCTTCTCCAAATCTGTCTACAGGTTGAGGCCATGTGTCTGTCTCCTGATGTGTAGCATTTCTGACACCAATCTCTTTCTGTGGGGTTCATCTAAAATTGCAATATTTTCCCAATCGAACTCGTCCTCTTCCAATCGATGGTCAGTTATGACCGAATATGTGTTTGTGTTTCACTAGATATAGTTTCTGTGCTCAGCTATTCTCGTCTTCAGCTGTCTTCCTATTTGTCTCACGTAGCTCGCATCACAATCTTTGCAACAGATCTTATACAATACATCATATTAGATTTCTTTTCATGCGGAAGGGAATTCTTATGTAATAATGAATTCACGCAACTTATTAATACTTTAATATGATATTCTATCTTTATTGTTTAATCTACTGAATTTCTCGGAAAACATCGGAACAGTAAACATAAGGAACATAAGGAACCTAAATCATGAAGACCTCGCGTTTTTGATATTATACTCGTTTCTTTCTCTTAAAATTAATAATGTTTTTCAATTGTTCATTATTCAAAAATGAATTCAGATAATCATTCTCCAACAAGATTAATTACAAAACAAAAATTATCAAGATGAAATTTAGGATTCGAAAATAAAATCATTCTATCTATCAAACCGGCAATGCCCTTCTTTTGAAAAAATAATAAGACACGGATAATGAGACAAAAAATTCGAATATCTTCCCGAAAACGTTAATTTATGATACCAATCAAATTCGATTTTATTATTATTGATAATTAAAGTAATATCCAAAAAGTTTAACCTATCCTCCATCACCGACCTCCATGGTAAAGTGAATCCTCGGATGCTGAAAGTTAAAAATATCGAGAACCGAATTAAACAAAGTGATAGGTATCACTATAATTATATCGTCTACATATGTATAATAAAAAGATAGCGATGATCGAATCAAAGACAAGGCTTTACTTTCCAAATTTGGCATGATCAGATCAGCAACGACGGGAGACAAACGGAGTACCTATGGGATTGCCACAGTTTTGCTTATATATAACATTTCACACAAGGTGAAAAACAATGGAGTTCAAAATAAATTCAACAGCTTTAATAAATTTGTCTTTCGATAAACAATAATTCCTAGAAATATACTGCCAATAATATTATTATGCTAGGTAGAAAAAATTGTTAATTGATAAAGAGGATCATTCAATGAGAAAACTATCAAATGAAAAGGGCAATTTTGTTTATGTATCTTTGACAAAGCATAGGTTCTCCTCATCCTATCGGAGGTACCTATCACTTTGATTAATTCGGTTCTCGACATTTTTAACTCTCAGCATCCAAGGATTCAGTTTATCATGGAGGTCAATGACGAAAGATTAAACTTTTAGGATGTTACTTTAATTATTAATAATAATAAAATTGAATTTGATTGGTATCATAAATTAACGTTTTCGGAGAGGTACTTGAATTTCTATTCTCCCGATCCGATTTTTCTCAAAAGAGCACGATTGCTGGTTTGGTAGATAGAATAATTTTACTTTCGAATCTTAAATTTCATCTTGATAATTTTTGTTTTGTAATTAAAATCTTGTTGGAGAATGATTATCCATTAGAATTCATTTTTAATCAATGAACGATTGAAAAACATTATTAATTTTAAGAGGAAGAAATGGATATAATGATAATTTCGAAAACGCAGGGCCTTCATGGTTTACTTCCTTACGTTTCAATGTTTTTCGAGAAATTCAATAGATTAAATAGTGAGGATATTAGAATATCATATTAGTGTTAATAAAAGTTGCGTGAAATTCATCAAGGTACATAAGGATCCCCTTCCATGAAAAGAAATCTAATGTGGTGTACAAGATCTGTTGCAAAGATGCGATCTACGTAGGACCAAGACAGCTGACAGGAAGACAGAATAGCTGAAGACGAGAATAGCTGAGCATAGGAATATTCGGTGGAACACAAACACACATTCAGTCATAACTGACCACCGATTAGAAGAGGACCACGAGTTCGATTGGGAAAATATTGCAATTTTAGATGAGGAACCCCAGTACAGAAAGAGAATCGTGTCAGAGATGCTATACATCAGGAGACAGACACATAGCCTCCTGCAGACAGATTTGGAAGGTCTTCCCAAGATCTACTCTCCAATTGTAGATGGATTATAAATATTGGAGCGTTGTTATTGCCAGCTAAACAGTGTACATTCTTTGTTACATTAAGATTAAATTATTAAAGATTCAGTTTTGGTCTAGACTATAATTAATAGAGATTAGAGTTTTTTTTTCTTCTTTTTTTCTTTTTCTTTGCGATTAACGTTTTAGGTGTATTAAAAGTTATTCATTAATTTCAACATAATTGACATTGATAATGAAATGGTCAAAGTTTTTAACTAAACCGATAGAATTTAAGTGTTTGTGATATGGTCAATTTTTGTTTTGATGAGTGTTTGTTTTAGTACCTTCCTTTAATTTACAATAAATCGTTTCTGCTCCCCCCTCCCCTCCAACAAATTTACCTTTTAATAATTTTACATTTTAAATTATTATTAGAGTTCGTTTTTATATTATAGTTTCTGTTAATAGGTGGAGGTGGCTCAATGAAATAAATTAGTTTGTAAAAAATTTTTTTGTAACTACAGCATCATATTATCTCTGGAGGAGATAATATGATCAAAAGTGAGCCGAACATGTAAGCGGATTAATTATTAATAAAGTTATTTTGTTAACCGTATTAGTTTGCACACGAATTACCACGCTTGACTACTCCTATTGCTCTGTTATATCCAACCATTTTGGATAATGATTATCATTAAGGAATCTTTAGGATTTAATTTATATTTAGCAATTAATATCTTTTGTTAACTATTGCGTACGTGAGTGAGTGAGTGAGTGAGTGAGCGAGTGAGCAAGGGAGTGAGTGAGTGAGCGAGGGAGTGAGTGAGTGAGCGAGTGAGTGCGCGCGCGCGCGCGCGTGTGTGTGTGTGTGTGCGCGCGTGCGCGAGAGAGTGTGTGTGTGTGTGTGTGTGTGTGCGTGCGTGCGTGCGTGTGTGTGAATTTTATTAAAAGGATATATTGAGAGTTCAAATAAATTTTTGTAAAAGACGGCGCCACTAATAAATAAACTATAGTTAAAATTGTTTGATGTAAAATGATATATCGTAAGATTGGACATCCGGCAACATCATAACCTTGAAATATTAGCGATTTTGTATCAGCATCATATATTTTTTTTTGTATGAAAATGTCAAGTTTTGAGCTGAATAAGCGTCATTTGCGGGAACTTTTGATTTACTTCTTTAATTTGAAGAAATCTGCAGCTGAAGCTCATAGATTGCTTGTAGAAGCATATGGTGATGCTGCCTTAAGTGAGAGAAGTTGTCATGAGTGGTTTCAAAAGTTTAAGAAAGGAATTTGACATCAAAGACAAAGAACATAGCGGAAGGCCGAAAGTGTACGGAAGCATTATTGGATGAAGATTCGTGCCAAACGCAAAAAGAACTTGCACTTACATTAGAAGTGACTTAACAAACAATTTCATATCGTTTGAAATCATTGGGAATGATTCAAAAGCAAGGGAATCCATATGAACTGAAGCCGAGAAATGTTGAACGCCGACTTTTCACATGTGAAATGCTGCTTGCCAGATATAAACGAAAGGGTTTTTTGCATCGTATAGTCACTGATGAAAAATGAATCCACTACAATAACCCAAAGAAGAGGAAATCATGGGGACCACCTGGCTATGCTTCAACATCGACAATCAAGCCGAATATTCATGGAAAAAAACTCATGTTGTGTATTTGGTGGGATCAGCTTGGTGTTGTGTATTATGAGTTGCTCAAATCGAACGAGATCATTACTGGGGCTCTCTATCGAACACAATTGATGAGATTGAGTCGAGCATTCAAGGAAAAAGGCGCCCACTCCAGGCATGACAAAATTATTCTCCTGCATGATAATGCTCGACCACATGTTGCGACGCTGGTCAAAACCTACTTAACTTAGAAACACTCAAATGGGAAGTTCTATCCCACCCCCGCCATATTCTCCAGACATTGCTCCTTTCACTTGTTCCGATCGATGACGCATGGCCTGTCTGAGCAGCACTTCACATCATATGAAGATACCAAAAATTGTATCGATGTTTGGATAGCCTCAAAAGATGAAGCGTTCTTCCGATGCGGTATCCACATGCTACCAGAAAGGTGGAAGAAAGTAGTGGCTAGCGATGACCATTACTTTGAATAAAACATTATGTACTGTTCTTTCACAATAAATGCTTAATTTTTGATAAAAAATGGCGGAAACTTATTTGTACTTCCAATATTTATTCGAAATGTTTATTATTAATGTAGAATAAGAAATATAAAATTGTTCACGAACAGAGAATCCAGAGTTCGCTTTTATGCTACTGATTTAATTGACTTTGTTATAAAGCCTTTATTTTTAATAATTTGTTTTATGTAATTTGACATTTTTTACTCAATATTCTGGTGCCAATTGACCCTAATGCCTCGTGATTTTATGTTTGTTAATTATTATTGTATTGTATTAATTGAAAGAGTCTTTTAAGTCATTTGACATTATTAATTTTATTGTTATTAATTTTATTAATAATGACATAATACACTAATAGTGACAGTAATACAGTGTTAAATGCTACTAACACTACTGACTTTACAATGATGCTATTGCATATCGGTAGTGATTATTGAATGTCAGTAGTGTTTTTATTGTGCACTACTGTGCACTACCAGTTTTTTTCCATAAGAGATTAGAATTTTTATTTTGCCTTTTTTCGAAAAAAATATTTACTCTTTATACAAGCTTTCAAGTGATTTTCTTGATTACGAATATCACAATTAAAATGCGATTCATTCAGTATTTTAGCCATAACTTTAGCATAAAGAAATTCTTCTTTGATTAGAAGTCTCCACAGTTTCTCCTATCTACCTTTAAAAGACATTTAATATTCGAATGAAGTAAATTACAGTAAACAATTGTGTTAAATACTAATATATTTTTGGAATTATTCGTCTTTTTCAAGAAATTAGAACAAAAATAATATCATCAAATATCTACAGAATAATAATCATTCTTATAATTAAAATAACGATAGGCTTTTAAAATGTATTTGATTTACATTATTTTTGCCTTCGAAAGAGTTCCCGCTTTATAGTAATCATAGGGTGGGGACTCGTGGATCGCGGGGCGCCTTGGGATGCACGTCGCTTTACAGCAACGAGCTCCAGAATACGAGGACTAACTTTGACTTGTTGTACGATGTCTTTTTACTAAATTTCTGTATATATCGACCAGCGAAGTGCATGTCTGGGGATCGCAGGCTCCTATGGCGGGTGATGGGGCTTACGATTATCTGCGGTACCATTCGCTCATGGGCGATCAATTAAGAGGAACCCTCCCAAGCTAGGATATGAGCTACTGTGCCTGAAGCTACATAGCGCAAGAGGAGTTGCGTCTCAAATGATGCCGTCTTCCAGGAATAATAGCCAAGCCCCGGGCATTCGCGAGATCGCGCGATACTCGTGGATATCGAAAATAAACAAATCAACTTAGACTAAGTCCTCCAGGGCGAAAACTTTCTTAAAAGAAGCGAATGATCGGAGAAGAATAACAGCGAAGAAGGATCTAACCAAGACCCATCCTCGCTTCAGTGGCGCTGCCAGACGCCGTTACAAAAGGAAGACGGAGCGGGCTGCAGCAGCTCAAACTCCAACTCCCACAGGCGCCCAAGTTTCAGCGGATGGGGAGGAAGGTGGTGTTGCGGCGCAAAGCCGGAGCACTGCAGCCTTAATCCAACAGACAGTCGCTCGGAGAAGAAACCCAAGGTCGTCGACCAAGGATCATATGTCCAAACGACAAAAAGGATTATCAGGGTGGCCCTCGTAACGGAAGATTATCCTGAAAACAAGTTAGATTCCAGTGAGGTGAACGAGAGCAGGAAACTGATTATGCGGCGCATCCTCGATCTTCCCGAGGATAGGTTTGGATCCGCCTTCACTGGAACCTGGAAGAGGAATGGTGCAGTTATCATTAACTGCGTCAACCAACAATCGGTGGTCTGGCTAAAAAGCCAATCCGTCGAATTTAACATAATAGATGGGTACTTTGCATGTGCCGGCCTTCCCAAGGGGTGGTGATACATCAGGTGATACATGTGGAAGAGCCGGATTTGGCTGTCACAGTTTCTTGTCAGAAAAAACGCAAGTTTGGGCGCCAGGGAATGGATCGTTGTGAGGATGAACAAAAGCAGGGACGCTAAGAGCTCACTTCACTGCCCTGATTGACGGCGCTTTCCTCAAGATCAGCGGTTTTAAACCCTTTTGTGGGCTCGAGCAACTGCTCAACAAAGAACACAAGGGAGGGGGGAGGGACAACTACAAGGAGAAAATCGCTTAGATTTCGCGAGTCTCACGATACTTATAGTATCGCAAATTAACTTGCACCACAGCAAAGGCGCCTCGATTTTAGCCAGAAGCATGACTGTGATGCAGATGACAGCAATAGCACTCATTCAGGAGTTATTGCTCCTAAATAATTATCAAGGGACTGAGTGGCTGCGGAGTCATATACAAAGCTCGGACGGAGACCAGTCCGTGGTATAACTGAAGTTCAACTTGAACCTGGACAAGAACAACCATTTGGACTGTACTGTGGGATCGATTCACCCTGAACCGCCCTATGACTCACAAGCAGCACCATCACAGAAAAAGGTTGAAGAGCTAGTGTTTTATGCGAAGGAACGGAGGTTCGAACTTCTCTTGGAATGTGATGCAAACTCCATATAGAGGAAACACAAATATAAACTCGAGAGGGGAGAGCCTCCAATTGAATTCATAATAGGCACCGGTTTGGTCATCCTGAAGAGGGGGTCTGAGCCCATTTTCATGAACTTCAGAAGACAGGAGGTGATCGATATAATCATATGCAGCGAGAAAGTGGCTGGTACGGGACTGAAGAGTGTCCAGAGATCAGGATCAGACCATAGGCGGGTTAGATTCACCCTCAAACATATGGAAAGTATCCCCTCTAGAATGGGGACACAATCCCAGAATAACAAACTAGAAGAGCTATAGGAAGGCCCTTGAGGCTATTCTAAAGAACGTTCCAACTAAATTTCACTCTAGGGAGAATCTGGAATTCGCGGCTCAGTATGACGCGATAAAAAGGTCTTATGAGGCAAAATATCCCAAAAGATCGAAACATCAACTAAGATGTTATGATGAAGTGAAAACCTTTCGAAACATAGATCGGAAGAGAAAGATCTTCAACAAACAAGAAGAAAAAACTTAACAGTAGAAGCTTATGCGAAACTTACAGACAAGCACAACGCTATTATAGCAAATATAAGTCACAAAAAAAAGGAGGTGTGATTTTTGTATTGAGAGTGCTTTTGAAGCATCTAGGCTACAAAATCCTCAGCAAAGACAATACTTCCTATCTGAACTGCTTAAAGCTTCCGAATGGAAACCACATCGAAATAATAGATAAAACCTTCAAACATCTAATGTCTATTCACTTTCTTGGCGTTCAGAAAGACATCTACTGTACTCATTAAGGAACAAAGCAATCCTGGGAAGCTCAGGGAATGGTCATTGGCAACAAAAGTGATATCACTTGGTAGAGTCGAAAGGGCCATAAAGACCTTCGAATCTTACAAGTTGGGATATACCGGGACCGAATGGCATATACCCAGTATTGCTCAGAGACAGCATGGGGACCCCATCCAACAAAGGATTAATATAGTCCTAATCTTGAGATATTTGAGATCCTTAGGCACCTACGGAGTGGTACCAGAGTGATGTTTATAACCAAGCCAGAGAGAAAAAGTCACAGAGCCCTTGTGCTAAAGATTACAGAAGAGAGAGACTTATCAGTCTTACTTCTTTCATTGAAGAGAGTGGAGAGACTGATGGATAGGTATCTGAAGAACAACGCCATTCTTATTCGGCCGCTGAATCAGTACGCTTACGAGGAGAAGTACGCATATGTCAGATCTACGAATACGACCCTGCACCACTTAGTGAGCGGGATCGAGATTCAGCTGGCCGCGAGAAAATACGCGTCAGGTGTCTTCATCAACATTGAAGAGCTTTTGACAGCATCTTAATCTCGTCGGCAAAGGATAAGACACCATGATAAGACACAAAATTCCAAACGCACTTGTGGACTGGACTCAAAGCATGTTGGAGGGCAGAAAACTGACTGTCAGTTAGACAATATCACCATTGAGGGGCGTCCGATGATAGGCTGCTCGCAGGGGGAGAATTCTCTCTCCTCTTATGATGTTTGATGATGGACGAGCTCCTCACAAAGCTGGGAGAATCTAACTTTCAGATCTATGGCTACGTAGATAACGTAGCCACAGTTACCTGAGGCAACTTTCTCACGACTATTAAGGAACGCATGGACGAAGCCTTGATAATTATGCAAAACTGGTGTAAGACAAGAGAACTGATGATAAATCCAGAAAAAACCCCGGCCATGGTTTTCACCAGGAAATACAAGCCTGAACAAATAGAGCCTTTGAAGCTTTGGGGCAAAGCAATAAACTATATTAGCTCGGTGAAGCTCGGTACCTAGGAGTACATCTGGATCTTAAGCTGAGCTGGAAAACATACTTCAAAAATAGGAGGAAAAAATTCTATATCTCTATGAACTTGTAAAAGAATCATAGACAGGAACTGGAGAATAAAACCCAGGGTTGCTCTGACCACAAAATGATATTATTACCAAAGTTGACATGCTGCGATTATCTGATGGCCAAGGGTGGAGAAAGTAGAAGAACCTGTTCAAGAACCTTCAGGGGAGGATACCTGAGAGCTGCGACAGGGACCATGAGAACATTTATTAAAGCGCTGGAAGTTAGTTTTCTACCCTTGCGCCTGATTATCAGCATAGTAAGGTAAGCAGCACAGATGAAGTGTCGGAGGAGAGGAAGGAAACCAGATTTGGCTATACTAGGTTGGGTCCGACAGGCCCCCCTTCACATTGAGCAACATAGGATTCCCAGGAAACACCTACTGGAAAAGATCTTTAAGATCGAATACCTACTAGGAAGGACTGGCAAGATTCCAACTTTCTAATTAATCCAAACGTAGACGTATGATACACGAATGGATCGGGAATAAATGATCGTTTTAGGGTAGTTTGCTTTATAATTATAACGATTTTTAAATTGCTGTCTTATGTAAGTATCTCAAATTAAAAGAGAACTACAAAATAAAAGAGAACTACAAAATAAGATTAAATCTTCAAATTGTAATTTAAAATTCTATATTAAATTTAGAATTAAGTATCTTCAAAATGGTATGGTATAAGACAATGAAATTTTTCTAGATTATTCTATTATTAATATTATATTATTAATTGTATTATTAGATGGTTAACTCAATTCTTTCTCCAAAATTGATTTGTTTCGAAGGAAAGATGAATGAATACCTTAATCAAAGTAATTTTTTACATTTTCTATTACTTTTTCTAGTAAAAAAATATTAAGATTTAGAGTTCGCTAGTGAATTTTTAAATCAAAGTTTTGATTTTCCTTAATATATGTTTAATTTGATGCAAAAAATTACTTAATCCGAATTTCAAATGTGGTTTTGTATGTTTTTTTAATCGCTGATGGAATAGTTTAACCCTATGATGTACGCTTCAAGAAATACAATCCGATTAATGTGAAAAATGACACAATTTTAATGCTTGGGACCTTGTTAGAATTGATCTTGAACTCGAAATTTGGTCATTTTATCACATTAATTGGGCTATATTATGCATAGACGGAAACTTCACTACGATTTTTTTCACCGAGACAGTTAACTTTTCGTGAAGTGCGAAAAAATCGCAAGTATTGCTAAATTTTTGATCGGAATTGTATACAGATATAAAGAAAACAAGTACAGATTTTGATTGTTACTGCGATCCACTGCGGTCGCAGAGACTAGTCAGGAGCCTTAATAAAATTCATAATATCTGTTGAAATGATAAATTATAATCTTATTGTAAATACCTCTTCTTTTTCCTACGATCAAAATCGCTTTTACTTCCAAGTGTACCAGCCACACATACACTATCTCCATAGTCTGAATCAGCTGGTGTACTTGCACCTCCCATTCCTGGTATATCCCCTGGTATTGCTGTATCTTTCCCTTTGATCTAAAATGTAAATCATAAAGATTAATATAGACAAAACGCTTGATAATTACAAATTTTTTTTTTTAAATAAAATTTAGATTTATATAAACGGAAGTTTGTGAGAATTCATAAACAAAACTTTCTTTAGAGAATAATCCAGTGAAGTAAATATATGTTAATACATCTTTATAGCGCGAACTTATCACATGCGCAATTTTTTAAATTTATATACAACTAATTAAAAATTTTATGATAATTGACTAAAATTACAATTACATAATATTAAAATATTATAAAGAAGTAATATATCACAAATATTATTACTATAAAGCAGACCTTATAAAAAAGTATTGAAATACATATACTCTACTTTCTTTTCAGGGAATCAAGAAAAGGATTAAGGCAGAAGAAGAAATATTAAAAGAGAAGAATATTTAAAAAAAAAGATAGTAAATGGTGAGAAAAAAGGAAGGAAATAGATAAGGAAAATATAAACACAAAAGGAAAAGCATAGAGATATAAATGAATATTGAGAAAAGAAACGAAAATACGTAAATAGATAGACAAAATAATCATTTCATTTATTAGAAGAATTAAAGAACATAATGCACCCTAAAAACATGCATCGTACTTAGCACCAATCGACGTGCCGTCATATGCAGGAAATCCCACACATGACGATGAGATGCGCCCGTAATTATTTTAAATAAAACAAAGGATAATTCACAGATGATAGCAGCATGCCGAGTATTTTCAACAGAACTCGAGTATCACCGGCATCTTTCTTCACATGAGCTCTGCGCCGCGCGTTGGAGATGCCGGCCGGCAGCAAAAAGCGAGCCGTTATAAAAAGTACTGACAATGAGAAATAAAATATTCAATTTCTCTATAAAACATATTTCTCTATAATTTCAATCTTGACTCCGATCTTGAGCTCACTTTCGATTGGCTGACGAGTACGATTTCTGATCTCTATCAGTTTTTCTGAGACACTAGTAACAAGAAAGGAGGGTAAAGAGTATTTTGTTTCCACTTTCTCAGTAGAGAAGAAGTCTCTTACTGTCGTCCATCCAGTGATGCAATGAGTAGATGCCAAGGGAGTAGAGTGTATTCTGCTTACCAAACGTTCTTGGCCTTTAGTTACCGAGTCACATTTTTCCGGCAAAGATAAGAAAATCGGAATGGAGTACTCTCCGTCTCTGCCGAGTGTTCTTGGTAGTCGTTGCACTTCTGCAAGGAAATACTCTAGCCGATAGTGACGGCGCAATACGCGATCCGCGTTTTTTGAGCTAATGTGTATCCGTAACGCGACTTTAACTACGTTGCTACAGCCGCGTGCATTATGCCTGACGCCTATTTCCGCAACTTGCGAATCAGCGGTGCGCATTTATGTATAGTAAGCGTCATTGATGCCTTCCCGCTTGAAATTAATTTCCTCTAATTGTACATAACACATCCAGATGTCATTCATCATGATTATCAGATTTGCTAACGTTACTTCGAAACTATATGTAATACATACTATATGTAATACGCATACACAGTGTCAAAAAGGAAGTATTATTAATATACGAAGGCAAGTCAATAAGTTTTTAAAAAAACATAGTAAAACACATTTTTTTTGATCGATTCATTTTTATTTCTCAACATAATCTCCTTTCAGCTCGATATACTCGATCCAATGATTCTTCAACTTTTTTAAGTCGTCCGAATAATGATTTGTCCAACCCTTCAAAAGCCTTTTCGGCGATGAGCTGCTCTCTAGTGGTGAATCTCTTTTCTCCGAATCATTTCTTCAGGTTTGGAAATAGGAAATAGTCGTAGAGGGCTAAATCTGACGAATATGCTGAATGAAGAAGCACTTCGTAGTGGAATTCGTTGAATTTGGCCATCGGTGCCGGGCACGTGTGAATCCGTGCATTGTCTTAATGAAAGAGCACTTCCTTCTTCGCCAAATAGAAACGTTTTTTCTTTAAAATGTTGTTGAAACGGTCCAATAAAGCTGCGTAGTAATCGCCATTGATCGTTTGCTTCGACGAAAGGTAATCGATATGAAATACCGCGTACATTCCAAAAAACTGTGGGCATCACCTTTCTGGCCGACTTTACGGTCTTCTTTTGGAGCTGGTTCATCCGATGAAGTCCATTATTTTGATTGTTCCTTCGTCTCGGATGTGAAGTAATGGATCCATGTTTTGTCTACAGTAATGAATCAACGCAGAAATTCATTTGGATTACGTTGAAACATCTTCAAACATTGTTCTGAAATCGTTACACGGTCGCGCTTATAGTCTACAGTGAGCAAACGCGGCACCCATCTTGTCGATAGCTTTTTCATACCCAATTATTCGTGCAAAATTGAAATCACTGTGCCATGTGATATGTGGCCTCAACAAGCTCGCGCACTTTCATTTGTCGATCAGTCAAAACAATATTGTCAAAACAATCGTGGATTTTATCGATGATTTCTAGCATAGCAGCTCCAGTTGGACGTCCCGGACGAGATGCATCACATGTGAATGTACGACCGTTTAAATTCATTCACCCAATTATATATAGTTGCAAACGCTGGTGTAGATGTCTTATGAACATTATCCAACTCGGCTTTGATTTCTTTCTTTTAAACTTTTCATATGTAGATGTTTGATCACTGCACGAAATTCGTTTTTTTCCATTTTGCAAAAAATACAAAAATTGTTCGTTTTAATCATTTTCAGAAATAAAACAATGAATTCCGTTTAAAATTTGACAGTAATCAGTTGAGAGATGCTACTTGTCAAAAAGTAATGTGACATGACACTGTGTCCTCTGACAGATTTTCTAAGAACTTATTGATTTGCACTCGTATAATTTACGTATAATTTAATATCATGATATTATATTTAAAATACCACCTTGAAAAAGTTCCCGGAATTATCACCAGGTGCTCTGAGTCAGTTGATTTGAGTTCTGTTTTTTTGGTTAGGTTGCCACATCTATCATTGACATTCCCACCAAATTTTATCACCATAGCTTGACATTTGTAAAAGTTACGCCGTCTTGAGTACATCTACCTCTGCAC
>Ga0157364_1001917_pt1 | contig 18582 bp, 13 predicted proteins | sample AttsexASBM2_FD_111476 | JGI IMG/M metagenome (GOLD analysis project Ga0157364, IMG submission 111476) | Fungus gardens microbial communities from leaf cutter ant in Ribeirão Preto, State of São Paulo, Brazil - Atta sexdens ASBM2 | ecosystem: Host-associated > Fungi > Mycelium > Unclassified ...
CGTGCTAACTACTGTGCACCCTACCCTAAATGACCATGAGTATTACATGAGGCCAGCATGTGTGATCCATGCTGTATGACGTCACTTTATTCTAGTTCCTTCTACTTCATTCTCCCAAGTCCCATGATCAGTCTTGTGACTACGCTATCAATTTGTGACTAATGTGACAGCGTGACTGATAAACCCTAACCTGAGTTATTCTAAAAATAGAAAAATAAAAGAAAAACAAAACAAAATAAAATAAAATAAAAAGTGAAAAATAAAAGTTAGTCCATCATCAACGATCTTGACAACTGTTGTCACCAACAAGGTCATGGTCCAATCCGACCTGTACATCATTAAAACTATATCAAGAAAGTTGAAGATATTGACACTCTCAATGTAGATATGCCTTGACTACTACAATCTAAGTCCTATTTGAAAATTATAGGCATTCCATTTTTCCCCCACAATAATTCCAATGAGTGTCTCACCCCCAATGACATTGAAACTATCATTAAACAAAATCAAATCTTTGATAACATCGTTCTTGCCTCAAAACCATGTGTAATCAAAGTATTGCCCAAATCTGACATGTCAATCATATAGTTTGACATCTGGGATGCCCAAAGTGGAAGTAAGGCTAAAGATCTCATCAACAGATGCTTCAATGTTGGAAAGTACATCACTACCATTCGGGGTGCCAATATGAATTCTGGTGTCCCTCAATGCAAGAATTGCTAGCAATGGGGACATGCAACTATGTTCTGCCGTATTCAAGGATCCAAGTGTGTCAAGTGTAACAGACCTCACAAATCCAAAAATCATTGCCAATTTGGGTGGTGTTGCAAAGTGAATGAAAAAACTAACCCTCCTTAACTTGAGACTAAGAAGGGCAAATCTTGCCTTCACTCCTTCAAGTGCTCCAACTATCATAGAGACCATCAGGCAGATTCTAATCTTTGTCTGTTCTGGAAGAATAGGTTCCATTGTAAATGGCACATCAAGAAATACAATGAGATCTGTGAAAACAGATTGAACTTAATCCATTCTTTTGAGAATGTTAACAAACAATGAATTGTAATGTCCTAAAATTTTTCTCCCAAAATGTTAGGAAGAACAAATTAATCATCGATACCATCCTAGAAACTCAGTTTTCATATGACATACTACTCATCCAAGAACCACCTTGGGCTACCATTCACTCGATCCCCAGTTCTATGAACTGCAAAGGAGAACTCTTAGTCAGAGTTCCCTACCATTCAAACTGGCTCACTTTCACCAGGAACCCAACCAATCACTTAGACTCTCCAAGGGTCATTACTTATATCAACATCCATGTTTCACATTTTAGGTTTTCTCTACAAAATGATGTTTTAAACCACAGAGATATTTCTTACATTTCTTTTTTGAACCAAGGTTCTGTTTACTTCATAATTAATGTTTACTCTGACTCCTCTCAGTTGGCCTTGAAGTATTCTAAGGATACTGAGACCAACATCCACAATGTGGTCATTATGACCAGTGACTTCAATATCAGAGATTGCTCTTGGAATTCAAACTTTCCTTTTCATTCTAGTCATAGTAACTCTCTTTTCAATATCGCAGACTCCTTTTCCTTAAAAATTTCTAAACCTATAGAAAATGTTCCTACTAGGTATTCAGATAACGATTACAATACTAACTTAGTTTTAGATTTGGTATTCCTAAGGCTATCTTTTTCAGAGTTCAACCATCATCATATCCATCCTGATTAGAGACTATTGTCTGACCATGCTCCGATTACTATAGATATCACTATTCACAAAGAAACATTATTGCTTATATGACAAACACTTGCAAAAGGTAGCAATGAAGAGAAACATTTCGTTGATAGCATTGCTCATACCATCAAAAATGTGAATATGGCATCTATCCAAAATACGGAAACCCTCAAAGAGGTGGTCATGGCACTGTCGTCCAAGATCAAAGAATTGTGGCAAAGATACTCAAAAACTATCAAAATCACGAAATACTTCAAGGTATGGTGGAACAATAACTGCTAACTTTCCTTTGATAGATACTGACACTCTCGAAGCCTCGAAAATTGGCGTAGCTTCAAAAACACAGTCAAGAATTTGAAATGGTCTTTCTTTGATGACAAAATCGGAGAAATTGCAAACAAAAAATGTGGCCTATAGAAACTTATGAATTGGGTCAAGAAATACAAACTTCTGGCAATTGAAGCTATCCAATACAAAGGGCAGCCATGTATTGAGCTTGACGACCTTTTGCGAGCTCTCCACAATTCTTTTAACTCTGCTCAGTCAAGAGAAGTTGATATTCTGGCACTAGACGAAATCCTGAGTAAACCAATAAAAGATTGGAATTTGTTTTCCAAACAAGAACTCATTGATGCAATTGAAAAGTGCAATAACTCGTCTGCTCCAGGTCCTAACAAGTTAGCCTGGAGCCATATCAAATCCATCATCAAAAATGAAGAGTGCATTTTCAAGCTTTTAGATATCGCTAATGTGTGTGCATAGACTTGGGACATTGGCCATCTCATTTCAAGACATCTACAACAGTCATTATTCCCAAACCCAATAAATCTGTATATGACTCTCCAAAAGCATATTGTTCTATTATCCTCCTCAACATGATTGGAAAGTTATTCAAGAAAATGATCAGAGAACGTCTCCAATTCCACACAATTGCCAACAACTTTGTTCATCAAAGCCAATTGGGAGGTCTTAAACAGAGGTCTACCACTGATGCTGAAGTCGTTCTTACTCACATCATTTGATCAGGCTGGATTAAAAATCTCATCACAAGCATGTTGGCCTTCAACATTGCTCAATTCTTCTCCTTCTTAAATCACCAGCTCCTCTCTTTCATCCTCAACAAGGTGGGCTTAGATTGTAAAGTGTCCAACTTCTTCAAGAACTATTTAGTAGGAAGAAAAACCAAATACTGTTGGAACAATTTCATTTCTCCTATCTTCAACATCAATGTTGGTATTGGACAAGGTTCAGTGCTTTCACCTATCCTTTCAGCTTTGTACCTTTCTCCTGTATTTCAAATTTCGGAAAAATATCTAAAAATCCTAAACATCCTTATTTCCATGATTTCTTTTGTAGACGATGACTTATTTGTTTCTCAGAGCAAATCCATTTCACTTTTGAATGCCAATCTTTTTTGTAGTTACAATGTCATTTCATATCTCTCCTTCTTAAATTCAGTCTTATCATCAAACATGGGAAAACTGATGTCTTTCATTTCTCTAGAGCTCATGGGCCTTTCAACCCCCCTGCCCTCAATTTATCCCCTCTAGGTGGTCCTTCTCTCCTTCCCAAAGAGACTTAGAAATATTTGGGTTTCATATTCAACTGCAAACTCACATTCAGGAATCATATAGATTTCTATTCCAACAAAGTAATTTCAACTATCAAGTGTATGAAGCTACTTGGAAATTCAACAAGAGGCATCAACCTGATTCAGAAAAGACAACTTTACAGATGCTGCACTCTCCCTATAGCACTTTATAGATTCCCTTTGTGGCTTTACAACAAAAGTCTGACATATTACCACTTCAATATCTTAAGGAAAATGCAGAGAAGAGCCACCCTCTGGATTACAGGTGCCTTTCAAACTGCCCCCTCCCTTGGTGTAGAAGCTATCACTGATCTTGTCCCCATACATCTCTATATTAAAAAACTATATGGAAGATTTTTATTATGCCAATCTTCCCTTCCCTCTAATCATATTATCCACAGTATCCTCAGCTCTGATGGGTTGCATGAACATTCAAGTCATAATGCATCCATTGACTATCTCATAGCTAAACAGAGAAGTAGACTGAAATCATCTCTTATCAATGTGCACGATAAAAGAAATGAGTTTTTCCCTTCTTTCTCCTTTTTCAATCATGAATTCAAATCTGGAAATCATATCATTGATATTTTTCCAGATTGTCTTTCTTTTCATTCTTGTACCTTAAATGCAAAGAAGAATATTTGTAACTTGGAGGAAATCATAATCAAAGTGTCAATTGATCCCTTCACCACTATTGTTATATCAGATGCTAGCATCAAAAATCAAGTCGCTACTTCCGTTTCACACATCCATTCCTATGACAAACCTGTTGTTAAAACACTCCACAGTATTGTCAACATTACCACTGCCAAAGCTGAGCTCTTCGCCATGCGATATGGAATTAACCAAGCAGTCACAAACCACAACATTAAACACATCGTCATCATCTCTGACTCTCTCCATGTTGCAAGGAAGATATTTAATTCCTCCACTCATCCTTATCAAATTCACTCTGCCACTGTCTCATTGAAACTCAGAGAATTTTTTTCTAAAGATTTTCAGAATTACATTAAATTTTGGGACTGTCCCAGCAAGCTCCAATGGGCTCTTCATCATGTGGTCAATCAAGACACTAAATTCATGACCTCTGTTCCGTCCTTCCCATACAAATCCTTGTGGGACTTCTGCAAAAAATCAGAGTGTGATTCAATTACTTCACTGTGGAGGATGACTTTCCAAGCATCTGATTCTAAAGGGAGAAACTTTCTTGGCCTTCTGAATGATGACTTACATCCTATTGAACCGTCTTGTACTAAGGGCGGTCTATGGCTATTGCATTTCAGTTACTCTAATTTACTTTACACTCGAGCCTCAAGAGCTATTACCAATCATGCTCCAATTGGAGAGTATCGGCTAAGGTTCTTTCCTAAGGAGAGCTTTACTTGTCCATGTGGTATATACTCTATTGAAACAAGACAACACATTCTTCATGAATGTCATAGGTTCAACAACTACTAGAATCCAAGACGAGACACGCTTGCCTACTTTTCTCTTTTCCTTCAACTCAACCCAAGTGCTTTTGCATTCATTTAGATACTTATTTTGTGTGTTACTTAATCGTTTCACATTTGTGTTCTCATTTCCTTTACTATCTCTTATTATTTAATTTCTTTTATCTTTTTCTTCCTTTCTTTTGTCTACTTTTTGATCTTTCTCCTTTTTGCTTCATGTTGTATCACTCTGAATGTACATAGTTACAAAGTAGCTACCATGGTCTGCCCTCATGCTCCATGTAATAAATTGTTGATTTAAAAAAAAAAAAACTAAAATTAGTATTATCTTCTAGTGTTAGTAATGATATACTTTCTCACTTTTTGGTGAACAAGTCTATCAAACATTCTAAGTACCATTTTTAAAATATATGATTAATACAACTAGTAAAAATATAATATATAAGCTAAAGCTAACAGTTATTTTAATATTCTCACTTCTTTCTCTCTTACCACTATCTTGTATGGTAGTACCTATAAGAGAATTAGTGAATAAACATTTTCCTACCACAAAAATTAGTTCCACAATCACGTCTCATTATCAAGCTTCTACATTACCAACTGTGTTCTCTTCAAGGGGTACAGGAATAGACTTTCTTGCAGAGCCTTCTCCTGATAATTTCAATGAGGTGAGAGGTAGATCCCTTTCAACTAATAGAAATATCTCCAGGGACTCATTGATGTTCTCTACAAAATCCTTAGTTACATACCATGAAATGATGGCAAACAACAACACTATGGATGTTGATGACAAAAAGATAGACGACTCTCTTGCTCTGTCTTATGAGACAGACCAGGAGAAAGCACTTCATATCAGCAAGGCAGCTGAACATCAGGCTAACATGAGGACTAAACACAACAACCTCATGTCAAGCAACTTGAACCCTCAATGTGTTCTTAACAAAGAACATCAACCCAACACCACATGCAGCACAACCACCCAAATGAAAGACAACAACGTTATCAACATCCAACTCCCTTATGATCCCCAAGTGCTAACTGAACCAGATCTCTGGAGTGGCAACTTTCATTTTATTTCTTTGCACAGCTCAATGAAATACATCATCTCAGATGCTAAAAATATCAAAGACTCCTTAAATTTTATGGCCAGGTACATCGCTAACAAACAGGTAAACTCTTCTAAGGCAAATGACTTAGAGGGCTTTAACAGTATTGGAGAATCTATTTGGAACTTCATCTCTTCAGTCTACCATGATAACTGGAACACCCTATATGCTGACAATCAATCAAATTCTCTTAGGAAGAAAATCACATCTAAATTTACCTCTAAGATTGCTCTGACTCCTGGTAAAAATAATAAGGGAACTATCAAGCATATTTCAGCAAACATCAAGAAAATCTCTCTGCCTATTCCAGCCAAGTCCTAGAAAGAGATCAACATTATTTCAAAATACTTCAAAAATAACAAATCAATGGCTGAACCTAAGAAGTCCACCATGTTTTATACTCAAGCTTCCAAACAGACCGCAAGCACTTCTGAGGTAATCAAAATCAAAGAGACATTTCCATCTATTGGCATGAAGAAAATAGATCTAATATATGACATCGTCAAAGGCACTCCAAAGCCAAAACCCTGCATCCAGATGACCACAAAAGGTCCCTCTAGAAAACAGGTAATCATCCTAATGAGCAATGACAACAACACCAAGTTCATGAGAAATTCAACTACTCACATTGCCAACATCAACAGAATCTTAAGAAATGTGAAATTGGAGGTCTTTGTTGACTTTATTTGCTCAGATCCTCTAGGTATCACTATAGTTACTAATAAAGTCTCTCTACAGTCTGATCTACAGATGATCGACTATTATGTCAAAAACACTGAGGACATTGATGCCCTTCAAGTTGATGCTCCTCATCTTCCTCAGTCGAAATCCTATCTCAAAATCATAGGAATCCCATGTTTCTCTCACGGCAACTCTCAGGATCGTCTCACCTTCAATGACATCGAAAGTATCTTAAAACAAAACCAAATTTTCAACAATATCACCCTAGCATCCAAACCAAGAGTCATTAAGGTTTCGCCCAAGTCAGATATGTATTATAAGATAAGAGTGCGGACAGACTTTGGCTAGTGTTAGGGTTAGCCGGACATAGATAAGTAATTAATTATTAGTCTACAACAGAGGAAGAGCACGTGATCTAGAAGTTATGTGATAGAAAGTTGGAATAGTCTAGAGTAGTCTGGAAAGACTTAAGGTCTAGAAGGATCAAGAGGAGTCTAGATAGTAATTAGGGTTAGGAGTGACGTCAAGGGACAATAGTTTCTCATGGTGTACACATGGTGCACACATGTACGATAGAGATTAAGAGTATGACATTAGGGCACATGTATACAGTATGGTAGTCTTATGGTGCATGAGTAATAGGACATGAGGATGATGCATGTGTTATAGGACGCTTTGGACATTAACAATTTTTATTTTATTTTCTTTTATTTTTCAATTTTACTTTTCTTTTTCTTTTTCTTGAAGAGTGATGAAGAGGCATGTGACAATGAAGTCACATGACAGGTCACATGATGTGACATCACAAGCCTAGAATCTGATGGAAGGATCTGGAAGATGACATCAGAGCACATGGAGTACATATGGTGGCCTTGAGTAGTACATGAGGCAGGAATAAGAATGAAACATAGACGTGAGGGCAGGGTTAATTATTGGTAGCATGGACCATGAGTTTTTGTATAAATAGGACACTAATTGAGAAGAGGCTCCTTGTTGAGTTCTCTTGTGAATTCCCCACTTGATATCCTATCTTAAGAGATTTACTGCCTTGTGCAGTCATTTGTCATTGTGATAAGTGGTTGCCACAACAGCATGAACATTAGAGCAGGTAGATATTGTTGTAGCACAGACCATGTTGTATTTATATAAATAGAAGAGCAATGCAGCAAGGGCTCCTTGTCGAATTCTCTTGTAATCTCCACTACTAGATAGCCAGTTAAGAGCTTTGCTGAAGTAAGCATACTACAGGGTCATTATGACTAGTGGTTGCTACAATAATATGTCTATCATCTGAATAGACATTTGGGATGTCCAAAGCAGTAGCAGGGCTAAAGGCCTCATCAACCGATGCTTCAATGTCGGTAAATACATAGCAACTATTTGAGGTACTAATATGAACCCCAGAGTACCACAATGCAAGAATTGCTGGAAATGGGGGCACTCAACATTCTCATGTAGAATCCAAGGTTCTAAATGCGTTAAATGCAATGGACCATACAAGTCGGAAAACCATCGCAAATTTAGATAGTGCTGCAAGGCAAATGAGAAGACAAACCCTCTATGCCTCAAAATGAAAAGAGGAGAGCCATGTCTGCACATGTTCAAATGCTCCAACTATTGGGGTGATCACCAAGCTGATTCAAATCTCTGTCTGTTTTGGAGACACAGGTTTAACAGAGAGTGGCACCAGAAAAAATACACTGAGATCTGTGAGAACAGATCCAAATTGATTTGTTCAGTTGTGAATGGCGACTCCTAACTATGATCATTAAAGACCTCAAAATCTTCTCACAAAACATTTGAAAGAACTCACTTGTTGTCAATACCATCCTTGAGACACAACTCTAATTTGATATCATTTTCATTCAAGAACCTCCATGGTCTGAAATTTGCATGATTCCAAGCTCCTCAAATTGCAAAGGAGAAGTCTTAGTGGGGACGACTCATCATCCAAACTGGCTCTCATTTGCCAGAACTCTGTCAAACTGCTCGGATTCCCCTAGAGTCCTTGCCTATATCAATATACATCTCTTATCTTTACGATTCTCTCTTTGAAAAGATATTATTAACCATAAAGATATTCTTCTTATCTTGTTTCTCAATAATCATGTTTGCTCTTTCATTATGAACATTTATTCTGACTCTTCTCACTTGGCCTTAAAGTATCTCAAGGATACTGAGGTGAACATTAACAATCTTCTTATTATGACTGGTGACTTTAACATTAGGGATAGTTTATGGGATCCATCTTTTCCTCATCATTTATCTATTAGTGATGATCTTCTTATTATAGCTGACTTGTTCAATCTGAACTTATCAATATCAACTAACTCTTATCCAACCAGGTATTCTGACACTGAAGGCAAAGCTAACTTAGTTATCGACCTCATGTTTCTTTGCAACAGGTCAAATGAACTCAATAGTCATTCAATTCACCCTGACTGGCACCTCACATCTGACTGTGCTTCCCTCACAATATGTTATGAACTTAAATTCTTAGAGTGGGAAATAAGAATGACTCTTGTATTGGAGTAATACAAGAGAACTCAATAGAGATCCCTTTACAAACTAGTCTACCTTATATACTACTACCGATGGTCTGTGCTAACTACTGTGCACCCTACCCTAAACAACTATGTGTAGAACATGAGGTCAACATGTGGTATCCATGTTATATGACATTACTTGTTCTAGAACCTTCTATGACTTTCTCTCAAGTCCTGTGATTAATGTTGTGACCACACCATCAAATGTGACTGATGTGATCAATCACTTCTAACCCTAACCCTAGTGTTCTAAAAATAGAAATGATAAAAAGATAAATCGAAAAGAAAATAAAAATGAGAAAGGAAATAAAAAGAAACAAAGTCCTCTTTCTGCAACCTTGACACTCCTCCGATAGCCTTTGGAGAGCCCTTCATTCCTCATTTAACACTGCACTTCACAGACAAGTTGATGTTGAAGTCCTTGAAGAAATCGGCGACAAATTGATGACTTTTTGGAATCTGTTTTCCAAAGAAGAATTCAGACAAGCTATAAACAAATACAATAATTCGTTAGTGCCAGGACTGGATAAGTTGATGTGGTGACACCTCAAGTCTATTCTCAAACAGGATGATTGCCTCAATAATATCACCAACATCGCTGATACTTGTATCATTCTAGGGTACTGGCTAAACCATTTCAAGAGATCGACTATGGTTGTTATACCTAAGCCTAACAAACAGACATATGATCACCCCAAATCTTTCTACTCTATTGTCCTTCTGAACACTTTAGGCAAACTCATTGAAAAGGTTATCGCTGAAAGACTCCAATTCCATGTTGCAGCAAACGACTTTATACACTAAAGCCAGCTAGGTGGTTTGAAATTCAAATCTACTACTGATGCAAGTATTGCTCTCACTCACATCATTTGTTCAGGCTGGGTCAAGAACAGTACAACCAGTACCCTAGCCTTTGATATTGTGCAATTTTTCCCATCTCTTAACCATCACTTTTTCATTTGCATTCTCCAAAAAGTAGGCCTAGACTCTTGAGTGGTCAACTTCTTTGCTGACTATCTTGTTAGTAAAAAAACCAATTACACATGGAACAATCTTTCCTCTCCCACCTTTGAGGTAAACGTTGAAGTAGGTCAAAGGTCTGCTTTATCTCCCATTCTATTGGCCCTTTATCTTTTTCCATTTCTTTATATTTTAGAAAATTGTCTTAAAAATCTTAACATTCCTATTTCTATCATTTCCTTTGTAGATGATTGTTATGACCTTAAGCTAGAGCTCAGGTTGCACTTAGGCAAAGGCTTGAGAGAAGTTAAGGGGATTGATAGAAGTGGTAAAGTGTAAGGATACAAGATAGTATCTATGCTATATATACTAGTTAGAGGTGAAACAATGTGTAGTCCATGAGGTAAATAACATGAGAAGTATATGAGGAAAACGAGTCATAGAACATGAGGATGAATCAAGGACAGTGCACCTACTACATGAGGTGCTGACTGAGCTACATGCAGCATAGCCGATTATGTTGTCATTACCCTTTGCCCATATCCATGCTGCAATCCAGAAAGTGTCGATCGTAACAATGATGGTCTATTCATTTCCCAGAACAAATCAATTGATATTTCTAACTTGTGTTTCTTTTGTAGCTATAATGTAATGTCTAAACTTCTGGACAAGTTTGGTCTCATTGTTGAACATTCTAAAACTGAAGTGTTTCATTTTAATAAGTTGTATAGCTTCTCCAATCCCCCCTCTCAACCTCTCAACTATTGGAGGACCTGTTCTTATACCCAAGAATTTGTGGAAATACTTGGGCTTCATCTTCGATAGGAAGCTCTCATTCCATCAACATATTGATTATTACTCAAACAAAGCCATATCCATGGTCAAGTGCATGAAGCTCCTTGGTAATTCATTGCGCGGCATTGTTCCAACCCAAAAGCATCTACTCTATAGGTGCTGCATCCTACTTATTGCATTATATGGCTATCAATTATGGTTTTATAACCATGCCCCTCTATCATACCATATGAAAATCTTGTAGAAAATGCAAAGAAGAGCTGCCATATAGATACTTAGAGCTTTTAAAACATCTTCAGTTGAAGGCATTGAAGCAATTGCAGGAATTATTCCCATCAAACTGCACCTTCAAAAACTCACAAATTGATCACAATTATGCACACTTGCTCTACCCCCTAACCATCTTGTTCAAACATTTACAGACGATCTTTCTAGTTTGCCCATTCACCAACATCCAGCCTCACTCAACAATCTCACCAGTCACCAAAGATCTCTCATCAAAGGTCATCTGGTCAATTCAAACAACAAAGTGTATGGAATTTTTCTTTCATTTTCTTCTCTGCACCTGGAATTTTTTCTGGGTTCTAGAATCATCAACAATTTTCTAGACCACTTTTCTTTCAACTTATCTAATAAAAAAGAAAAAAATAATACAATCCGCTTTTAACAACTTGACAATCTAGTTTTATAATCGTCCTCTTCTCTATCCACAGCCATTGTTGTCACAGATGCTAGCATCAAGAATGACATTGCTACATCCATATTGCACATACATTTAGCTAATTATCCTATGACTAAAACAGTTCATCATGCGACATTCATCACAAGCACTGAAGCCAAATTATTTGCTATCAGATGTGGTATCAACCAGACTTGTAACAAAGAAAACATTTCCAAGATTATCATCATTACCAATTCCATCCATGCAGCAAAGAAAATATTCAATGCTACATCTCATCCTTACCAAATTCACACTGCAGCTATCCTCCAGAAATTATGCCACTTTCTTGATTGTAACCAAGTCAATTCAATTGAATTCTGGGAGTGTTCTAGCCAACTCAACTGGAGACTTCACAAAGCAGTCGATAGGGATTCAAAGTCCTTCAATCCCTCACCTATCTATCCTAGCAAAATATCTTGGGATTACTGCAAGAAAACTGATAGTGACAATATCATCAATTACTGGAAAATGAAGTTCCAAGCCTTGGATGGAAAAGGAGAACATTTCCTTGATCTGTTGGACAACAATTTTAATGTTATCAAACCCTCTTATACAAAAAGAGATTTGTAGCTTCTATTATTTGATCACTCAAACTTATTGTATGTGTATGCCACTAGAGCTATTACAAATCATGCTCCGATTGGTGAATACAGGCTTAGGTTCTTTCCCAATGAAGAATTTAAGTGCCTATATGGTAATTATCCTATCGAATCAAGAAGACATATTCTTTATAATTGTATGAGATTTAATAGATACTGGAACCCGAGAAGAGACTCTCTTAGTCATTTCATCATGTTCTTGACAGCTAATCCAAATGCTTTTACATTCTTAGATAGCGCTTCGTCAACTATTTCAAGTTGATCTTGAAATTAGTCCTTTTCTTTTTCTTTAATTTTTCTTTTTCCTATCTTCTTTTCTTTTCATTTTATTTGTATGATTAGTCTCTTTTTTTCTCTTTTTCTTTTCTCTTTCTTTTTCTCTAGTTTTGTCATATGCAAGTCCACTCATCCAGATTACATCCCTGTGGTAAAGTCATTTCCAAAACATACAAGCCCACCTTCCACGGCAGCCACCTTTCTCACAACACGTCTTATGGCGATGCTGCAACCCTCTGGGTATTCCATCTTCCATGGCAGGAATACTCCTATTCAACTCGGTCTTCCATGATGAAGTTACCCTTGTTAGTGTCTCAACACTAAAACCCTAAGCATCTCCTATACTTTCCGTTTGTATATAAGACTAGTAGTTACACTGTAATTTGCTAGTCTGATAATCAACAAAGATAATTCTTATTGAACTTGATCTCTGGTGTTCAACAGTAACACACCAATCAGCACTCATTCCCATTTCAGACTTCTTTCCATCATCTGAAGTTATGACCATGCAGCAGACAGACGGTGCAGCACATAAGCTGAAGCCAAGATCGTTCCACAAGTTCATCCTATGGACTTCCACTCCAGTGTGAACCATGCCTGACAAGTTTCTATCCCTCATGTCAGTTTGCTTCTTCTGTGTGTAGTTACAAAGTAACTATCATGATCTACCACCACGTGCCATGTAATAAATTGTTGAATTAAAAAAAAAAAGTTATTTTAATATTTATATTTTATATACTTGGACAGTACATATTTGCTAATTGGATTCTGAAAAGCTTATTATTGAATCTTAGATAACAAGGTATAAACTATATCTAATATTTTAGTAGTTTTTATAATATTCTATTATATTACAAGATTATATAACTATGATATGTATGTAATATATGTCATATTTCCATTGTAATTTATACTATTTGTGACTATTATATATATTATTATATTATACTCTTAGTTAAGTCCAAAAAATAAAATAAGAAAACTAAACTATAATTTCTTCTCTAGAAAAATAAACTTTTATCTTTACTAGTTTTTTTAACTTCTTTAAATACTTTTTCTCAAACTTTCTATTTTATTAATATAATATCTTTACAATATACTTCTCTAATATTTCTTCTCTTCTAAAGCTTATTTTATCTATTTTTTCTTATCTTCTAAATTTTGTATTTAGTTTTTTTTTCAATTCTATTACTACTTCTTTTATATTTTCTAAGTCTACTATTGTTAGAATCAAAGATAATAAACTTTATTTATTTATTTTTATTTTTTATTTGTATCTTTATTTATTTTCTTATTTTGAGATTTAAAATTAGAATTTAGCATGATGTTACATCAGTCACAGTCACACAATTACATGGCATATAAATAGTCTTTAAAATAGGTTATATATAAAACTATTAGTCTAGTGTATATATATTGTACTAAGAACTATATCAAGTTCTCTTGTGTAAATATTATATAAGATTTTTCTTTTGACTAGTCACTAAGTCTTAAGTTATAATATTCAAACTCAATTTTCATATTCTAAGATAGTTTAGTATAAAGCTCTCTCTCTCATTATTTTTTTCTTTACTCTATTATCATTCTTAACTAGAAACAATACTGCTTTTGGTTAAGAAAAAATAGTTAAACTTCAGGCTTAAGAGATATATAAGTTAGATAGGAAAAGTCTAGTTATTTATATTACATTAAAGCTCACTGGTATTTTGTAAATATATAAACCTTTGTGAATATATTAGATAGTTTTTTTTGTATAGTAGCTTTATACTGCTAGTTTACTTGTAATCAGTTTATACAGAAGAATAGTAGTGACTTTTAAAGTACTGTCTTGGGTTAAAATTGTTTATATTTTCATTAGAATAGTAGTTGGTAAATTAGATGATTAGTAAACAGTATGAGATAGAACTTAAAAAGAGTCTGCTAACACTTATAGAAATTGAGTCAAGTTTTAAGTATGAATTAGAAGAGGAGACCAGTATAGGTTTCATTTTACTCTTATACACATTCTTATCTTTCATACTACTATCACAATCATCCATACTAATTGATTTTCTTCTATCTATAATATAAGTTAATACAACCAAGTGGAGCAGTTATAACTCCTAATAAAGCAATAAGCAGAATAAATAGCATTTATAGCAGAAAAACTAATAAGACAAGTAGAAGTGAAGATAGTAGCTTTAAAATCCAATATTGGGTTCAATATTAAGATAACTAAACCATTTATATTTGATGGAGATTTTAGTAAGGTAGTAGAATTTATAGTGGCTTATAGGTTGTATATTAGAATAAGAATGAGATAAATAGCAGTAGAAGAACAGATATAATAGATATTAATATATATATAAGAAAGAGAAAGATTAGCAAATATATAAAAGAAAAATGTTTTAGAAGATTTGGAATCAAGAGAGTTGAAATTTAAGTTAGTAAAAGATTTCTTAGTAGAAATGAAGAAGTTTGGTAAAAGAGATGACAAATCAATGAATGTGGTAGAATTAAAGCAAGTAAAACAAGATTCTTAGACTATTATTAGAATTGTGAATATTAGACTTGGTTTTATTTTATTTTATTTCACTTTTGATTCTAGAATAGATGATATTATATAGTATAGCAACAATATATTGGCCTTATAGAAGTGTATAGACTTGAGGATAGGTTAGTTATAGTATGAACATAGACCATATTCTGTAGTATATAAAATAGACTAGCATGTACTTGGAATTATACCAAGTTTTCTTGTGTTACTCAATATAAGAGTGTGCTTTTATTTTAAACTCTGAGATCTAAGTCTTAATATTAGAACTCAATCTCTATTACTAAGACTACTCAACACAAAATCTTTTTTATATATGCTTTCTTACTCTCTTGTTATTTTTGACTAAGTGTAACACTGCTTCTAGTCAAGAAGAATTGCCAGACCTTAGGTATAATAGGTACACTAGCTAGGTAAGAGAAGCTTAGCTATTCATATTGCATTAAAGTCCACTAGTATTTTGTAAACATATTTATTCTGTATAGACATGTTAGTTATCTTTTTCCATTTATTAGCTTTGTGCTGTTAGTTTTCTTGTAACTAGTACATGCAGAAGAATAAAAGGTATTCTTAAAAACTGTGTTTAGAGTAGAATAGTCTTCTTAAACCAAAATTGTCTATATTTTCTTTAAGAAAGTAATCAGTAATTTAAGTAGTCAATAGATAGTGTGAAATGAAACAAGGAGTGGACTCACTGGCACTTATACTTGTTCACCACCAATACTACCACTACTCTTACCATCACTAATTGGTTCTCTCTTTTGACAACAATATAAGTTAATATGATTTTAATTAAATTTTACTCTAAATAAGATAGCAACAGAAATAGATAGTAGTATTATAGGTATTATTAGTAACAAAGGAAAAAGTAGCAGGAGAAAAAGAAAGAGAGGAAAAAGTTCTAAGACTCAGAATAAGACATCAAGTAGAAATAAAAACCACTTCTATTTAATAAAGAAATAAGTCTAGTAGTAGAGTTTGTAATAATATATAGATTATATATTAGAATGAGAATGAAAGATATGAAAGTAGAAGAATAATTTTAGTAGATTTTAATATCAGAATTGAAGATAGTGAACTCTATTTATTTTTATTTTTATTTGCTTTTTGCTTTTCTATTTTCTATGTATTTTATTTTCTTATTTTAAACTTAGAATTAGGCTTAATGTAATATCACATGATATTATTACAAGATCATATATTACATAGAAAAATATAAAAGGTTTTAGAACAATGATATTATCTCATATATCAAAGATATATAATATATATATTCTTTAGGATAGACTATGTTTAGTGTAGTATGAACTATCAGCCAAGTATATATAAGATAGATATCTTATACTTGGAACTCTATTAAGTTCTCTTATATTACTCAATACAAGATTCTTTTCTTATCTTAACACTTTGAGGTTTAAATTATAATATTAGAACTTAATACTCTTTCTTGAGACTGCCTAATATCAGACCTTCTCCTACTTACTCTCTTACCATCCTTGACTGGAAGCAATACTGCTTTTAGTCAAAAAGAATAGCTAGACTTTAGACTCAAAAAATATACTAGCTAAGCAAGAAAAGCCTAGTTATTTATTTTGCATTAAAATCTACTAGTACTGAATAACATCTTATATAGATGTGTTAGATAGTTTTTCCTATAGTAGCTTTATACTACTGGTCTATCTAAAGTAGGCATTCTCTTTTAAGACTTAAGAGTTAAGTTAAAAGAATAACCTTAGATTAGGTAATCACAAGAGAACTTAATGGAAAACTCTGTACTAGATTGTCTATTTTATATACTCTAGATTGATGGTTTGTACTATACTATACTACAATTAGCCTATCCTAAATAACTATATTTCTGTTTTAAAGTTAATATGTATATAACATACTATATAATATCATTTCTTCCAGAACTTTCTATAATATTTCATATAACACATGATTGTATGACAGTGTGACTATGACATGTGATGTCACACTAAACCCTAACCCTAGATCCAAAAATCAAAAATAAATTAAGAAAGAAAATAAAATAAAATAAATCAAGTTCAACTTCTATAATTTTGACATATAAATAGTTAGTAGATAATATGAGGTAGAACAAGAAAAAAGTCCACTAGTATCTATAGAGATAGATTTTAGTTTAGGTTACAAGTTTGAGAGAGAAACCAGCACCAGTTTTACTCTCCTATCAGAGTAGAAGATAGTAGACTTAACTTTTCTTTCATTTTTTCTTTTTATTTTATTTTGGACTTAGAGTTAAGACTTAGCATGATATCATATGTGACTGTTACAAACTGTCACATTTTGTGACTCAGTATCACACACATATCACAGAGAACATTATAGAAGATTCTAGAACAAAAATAATAGTATATATTATATATGTTGATTTTAAGGAAAATATATAGCTTTTTAGAGTAGGCTAATAGTAGTGTAGTACAGACCAGTAGGCTAGTATATATGAGGTAGACAATTTGTACTAGAAACTCCATTAAGTTTTCTTATATCAACTCTAATATAAGGTTTTTTCATGACTTACTCTAAGGTCTTGAGATTATAACATCTTCCCTTATACACATCCTCACCTTTTATCCTACCACCATTATTATTATTTCTATCTTCTTATCACAATATGAGTCAACTTGACTCAATCTAATATGAACAGATTATCTAGTAGTACTAGAAGTAAATTACCATAATATAAATATAGCTTCAAAATCTGTTAGGAGTAGTAGGAGTAAGAGTAGTATTTGTCAAGATTGAGGAAGTTGGACTTGGTTTATTTTCTTTTCTTTTTGATTTATTTTTCTATTTTCTATTTTTAGAACAACTAGGGTTAGAGTTGATCAGTTATGCCGTCACATCAGTCACCTGATGGCATAGTCACAAGATAGATCACAAGACTTGAAAGAATTTAGTAGAAGATTTAAGAACAAATAACATCATACAACATGGACACCACATGTTGGCCTCATGGACTATACATGGTGGTTTAGGGTAGGGTGCACAGTACTTAGCATGAACCATCTGTAGGACTATATAAGGTAGACTAGTTTGTAGAAGAGTTCTCTATCGAGTTCTCTTGTGTTTTTCTAATACAAGAGTTGTTCTTATTTCCAACCCTAAGGAATAAGTTCATAACAGTATTAGTAATAGTTCTCCAACCCAACATTGGATCAAACATAGAAGTAGCAAAGCTACAAAAATTCAATGAAAAAGTAGGAAAAAACTTGGGTTTTTTGATAGTATATATGTTATGAATCAAGACTCAAAGGGTTAAGTCAAGAAACAACTCTTATATTGGAGTGACATAAGAGAACTCGATAGAGTTCCTAGTACAAAGTAGTCTACCTTATATACTATCACCCATGGTCCGTGCTAGCTACTGTGCACCCTACCCTAAATGACCATGAGTATAACATGAGGCCAACATGTGTTGTCCATGCTGTATGACGTCACTTTGTTCCAGAACCTTCTACTTCATTCTTCTAAGTCCCATGATCAGTCTTGTGACTATGCCATCAAATTGTGACTGATGTGACAGCGTGACTGATAACCCCTAACCTGAGTTGTTCTAA
>Ga0157364_1001918_pt1 | contig 18574 bp, 8 predicted proteins | sample AttsexASBM2_FD_111476 | JGI IMG/M metagenome (GOLD analysis project Ga0157364, IMG submission 111476) | Fungus gardens microbial communities from leaf cutter ant in Ribeirão Preto, State of São Paulo, Brazil - Atta sexdens ASBM2 | ecosystem: Host-associated > Fungi > Mycelium > Unclassified ...
CCTGTCTCCCGCTTGCCAACTGTCCCAGGTGTACGTGTTTCGTGGGCTCAGGACGAAGGAGAGGAGGACTCGAGGCGTGTGGCTGGCGCGTGCTGCTAGTCCTCGATTCCGATTCCCCGCCCTTAAGTTGCTTCCGATCGTTCCCTTGACTGCCGTCGCCACCACCACCATCACCGCCACCGCCGCCACGGTTCGCACCACCGCCGCCGGCATCGTCACGCTTAACGAACACGCGAGGTGAGGCTCCTTCGTGCTTAAAGACAGAAAACTCTCGTTATGCCGGTCTGTTTCTCTTATTCTCTCTTGTCTGATCGTTAGATATCGTGTATTCTTTATGAAAGGAGACACATATTTCTAAATTAACCATTTTTTTATATTTAGCATTTTATCTATACTGACTCTTAAAAATGTGCTTTCTACTTTTTAAAATTTCTGATGGAGGCATTTTAAATAGTGACTTTTAAAATCATAGCTTAATTAACACTAACATTTAGTGTAATCACTTTTTGCTTGCAATGTTTTTCAAAAATGATAAATACCTCTAATATTTTCTGAAGCTAAATGTAATGAAAATTACCTTGTTATACTTCACAGTTTAGAAATTAGAAATAGCAACACTAAAAATTTATTTAATAATGTGAAATGAAACGATATTTTTTAAATTGCGCATATGTTTCGCAATTTCTTGTTGTTCTTCATTTTATTTTTAAAATGTTAAATATGCTAAATATGCTTAATGCTTTCAGCAGGGAGCGATATTAGTCCGTCGCGTCCTTGCATCTAGCTAAATTTCGGCACGGCAATCGCTTTCCAATTATGGAAATGCAACAAACGCATATATATATATATACCTACGGGGTAGAGCCTGGCTCTTCTTTGCGGTTCGTGCAGAAATCGGCGGCGATTTTCGTGCAGACGCATTCGATCTCGGGACGTATAGGTAGATTATTGATTATCGATTTTCGCGGCGTGCGTGCCGACCCCGGGCGATAATTTGATTCGAACAATCGTCTTGGCCGTTGTTAGGAGTCAGTCACGTTACTACGGCGTCGGCATAATTACGAGACGAGATTATGTTTGTCTCACACGTATTATACGTGTTACATATCACACGCTCGTAGACGACTGGACCGATCGAATTCAAAAGTGTTAAGGTTGAAATCATCAATCTAATTTACATTAATCGGCAACGAGCGTGTCCAGAAACGTGTTTGCACGGCCCATCCGCATTGTTCCCTTATTTCATTTACATTGTACTTTATTTTACATTGTACTCGCCATAAAAAAATTTTCGTGTTTTTTTATCGTATTTTTTTCTACTGTCTGCATTCGATCCCTCCATCTAGATCTCGGCTTTTTATTACATCATGCTTGAGTTTTCTACATAATTATTTTGGTGGTCCAATAAAATTATTTTCAACTTCGTATGTACTTAAATTCTTAGATAGATTTGGCAAAATTTCATTCTTTCCATGTAATAAAGAAGTAATTAAAGAAATTAAGCGCCGATTAAAAAGTTTACTTTCCCTTCGACAACTCCTATAAAGTAAAAAGTTTTCTGACTACCTTATCTTCTTCTTCGTTTTACGTCTGCTCGCATAAATGTGTCTTCGCATCCGACGACCTTCGAGACGATTGGTAGATTCACACATAGAGAACTGTATATATTGTAGAATATACTTATCCTTTCCTTCTTCTCACCGAGCGACAACGGCGCGTTCGGATTTCTTCGAGAATCAAGTTTCTCGTTACTAATTTTGTAACATTCTTCGCGAGCGAGAGAGTAAAAGTCGCATGGCACGCGAGGCATTTATACAATGGCAGCATCGTCGGACGATGCCAGATCATTGTGGCAGAAAAGCGGTCCTTTTGATAGTTCTAAGCTGCGTTAGCATTTCTATGGCGACTGGAATATGCGTTCGTCGAAAAAATCGGTACCGGGCCTGCGGCTGTTATTTATTGTGAGACGTGGTCGACCGACAGGTTAAAACGTTTAGCCATTTATCCCGTCATTGACGCTAATCAGGAACGTTATTGGTATTGTAACGGACGAGAGAAACATTTACGTGTGATTTTTCACGCGCACGGCGTGATCTCCTGGCAGAGACGTGTAAATCGCGTCACGAACTTGCTCATCAAAAGGGTCTCCACGCAAACGAGATTGTTGCAATATTGATAACTTTTTTCGATAGGGTAGGCGAATCGATGAATAACCGATCATCGGTGAATCACCATATTCTTCTTTTTTTTATTCTTCTTTTTTCGATCATGCAAAATTATCTTTTCAAGACTGAGAACATTATATATCATGATATTCAAAGCAATTGCTTCTCAGAGTGACATGCGAAGAAATTAATCATCTCCTTTCATTATTTGATAATAATTAACAGATATAATATTATAATTAAATTAAAGAATTAAATCTGATAATAATTAAATGTTATTTTAATATGATATCGATTTCTTTGATGTGTTTAGCTCTTATGTCTTGTGTATTTTTATTTACACACAAGCGTATTCACGTACACGTTTGCATCTGACGTCAAGAAAGAATTCGAGCTCGTGGGAAAGATATCCCGCCCACAACTGGATCGCGCTCCGATTGAATCGGTTGAAAGTTTCCCAAAGCTTGGAAACCAGGGCGTTTTGTTCGATATGGCAACGTTAATCTCAAAAACTGGGCATTTTTATGGCTCTTGTAATTGATGTGAATGGTCTGCTGAAGGGATTTCAGGATCGCGCGCGACCCTTGGGTGTTAATGCAGCTAAAAGTTGAAAATCCTTCCCCCCTCTCCCCCCCCCGCTATCGCTTTCTTTCGAATGGTTCGAGAGGTGAACGATTTAGATTGGAGTTTTTTCCTGGCCGATTTTTCTATTGCGTAATCGAATCTAATTTGCGGTAATCGATCTGAACTCTTCGTAAAGATCTGATTGGACCTGCAGTAATTTTAGGAAGCTATTTAGGAAAAAATATTGACACAAATTATTATTACAAATTATACATAATTTTCACGCGCAAAATTAAACGCCAATATTTATAGTCGATTCTTATATTTAAAATTAAGATATATATTATATATTATATAATATATATAATATATATATTATACAAAATTATACAGAATATATAGAATATAAAGATATTATACAGAAAGAACAATATTTCTGAAAGATTTAAAATTTTGCTGGACACAAGTCTAAAAATAATTATGTTGGACTATTATAAAATAATTATATTAGAAATTAAATAAATGATGAACAATGCTGCAGAAAATTGGGTATTCTAATGACACTGAAAAAAAAATTCTAAACTTGAACTCTAAATGCGTTTAGTTCGTAGTGAATTTTTAGTTCAAGTACAATTTATGTATTTAGTTTAATAATATAAATATAGATGAATCATATCAACAAAATCTTGTATTTTAAAACATATTATTTGTTGAATTAATAAATATTTGCTTAACAACCCGTAATCACATTTAATTTAATCAAATAATGTTTTTTTAAATCAACAATCTTTCTCAATGTAGTTTAAATTTCTAATAAAATTATTTTATATGGTCTAATAAAATTATTTTCAGATCTACATCCAGCAAAAATTTAAATCATTCAATTATTCTTTCTGTAAAATTACGAAGCCATATAAGAATCTTAAGACATTATTTAAGATAATTTTGGAATAAGAATTAATTTAGGCCAAAGAGCGACTTTTAAAATTATTAGATTCAGATTTATTTTTCTCTCTTCTTTTGAGAAAGATAGTTATCTCCGAGTTTTTTTATATCTTGCGTGTATCTTAATATCGTAGCTGACAAAGTAATTGCACTCGACGATAAAACATACCGTACGTTGCATCGTCCGCGAAACTTTGATGCAAAGTTGATCTGAGGATGAACTATAACATATCTTTGTGTGTGAGACCACACAAGTCGACTAACATTAAACTTGGCATACAGGTTCCGCGGAACAATCAACGGTAACTATATATTCAATTTTTATATTTGAATATTAAGCAGTAGCGCATCCTGTCTCCCTCCGCCCTGGACCTTCGCGTTCTCACAATCAAAGCTGCGCATAAGATGGATAACGCTTTTCGCTTCTTTCTTTTTTTTCGATTGTTACGATGCAGAAATCGCTGAAGGCATGGACCGTATGGTACTTTTGGCGCACCTCATTACAGTGCTATTACATTTCTATTACGTCAAGTACCATTTGCGTTCGACGGTCCAAAATTTATTCTGGCGAATATATAAAGCAATTCAAAAGTTTAATTCTATCCGATCGTATTAAAGCGATTGAAAGTGAAAAAGAAATATTTATAATAAGATTTAACTAACACAAAAAATCTAATTACCCAAAAATTTAACGATTCAACGTTTTATGTTGAATTTTAAGTGTAATATAATATTCAAATAAAATGAATCTTATCACTTAATTATGTTTTAATAATAAAAAGATTTTTTAAATATTTTAAATTTAAATTCATTATATTTAGATCTATAATACGATATGTTTTGAATTTCAATATCTTTCGTATTAAAAAATGTTCGACGCGTTTCCCAATAAAATGCCAATCAACATCAATGTTAGATTATAATTTCATATTCAATAATGTAAATGTAATATAATACATGTTGTATGTAACAACAATATTGTGTTATACATAGCATTGATGTTACTATTAGTTGGTATTTACTAGATCCACTGGATCGCATTCAATGGAAAATTTGACGGAAAACCGAGAGATTATCCATCGTTGTTACCATTATTACCAGCGACGTATAGCAGTCAGATTCCTGTTCATTTTTAAACTATGATAAACTAGTGCTTGCCTACGGGCCGGGAATTTGCCTCTATGATTTATGCTAATGCGACGGACCTACCCTAAAGCAGCCTCTACTAAACGCTCTATTAGGCTTAAGTTAATTACGACTACCTTCCTGCGGCGGGCCAGCCTGTGTGTGTGTGTGTGTGTGTGTGTGTGTAACGTCGATCGTTACCATATTACAATACATATATTATGTCCGATTAACGTTGCCAACGCGCGCGCGTGTGTTTCATGAATGTTAAAAACATAAGAATGGTCGGTGGTGATTGCAAGTGACCCTCAGCTTTCTCCCCAGCTTCTATATCATTTGTAGGAAGGTATATTTTCCTTTATTACATCCTTTGTTTCCCCGTTGTCCTTCCTCCATCGATGAATGGAGCGTACATTAGTTTCCTTTAATCATCTAATCTAATGTGATCATTAGCGAAGATGACTTTTATCATAAACATTGATGTATCATTTGTGTAAGAGGAATGTAATTTATACTTAATATTAATTACTTATAAATTGTTTTATAATTAATCATTTCTTTATCACACTGAGAAAAATGTCTGGTGTCTTGAAAATGAACGAATCAGAAGATTCTGATTATCTCGATCAATTCCATTAACTCAACTAAATTCTAGTAAATTTAGAAACTTTTTCTGTCCTTTCAATTTTTTCGTCCTTTTTCAACCAGAATTTTAATTAATTCAACACATTTTTCTTCAATGCAATATTATAAATTAATAACATACAAAAAGCTTCTTTTTTATCAATTTATAAAAATTCTAGTAGATAGATGATTTGCATAATTTTTATAACTTTTCAATAATAATTACTTGAAATAAAAAATATATAATAATAAATCTTCTCTAATAATTCTCTAATAATCGGAGTCTTATCAAGCTGACAAATTTTTGGAATTGTGGAAATTGGGGTCCACAATCGTTGTATCATATGTATTATATATTGCAACGAGATTATTAGAAATTACGGAAATGATGGCCCGCGCATTTCTAAACGTCCCCGCATTGGGCGGTCTAAAAAGAGCGGCGAGAGAAGGATTTCGGACAACGGATCTACGTTCTTCCGGATACGACGGACGATTATCGACAATAACTTCATTTTACCCTGGGACCGATTTCTCAGTGGTTTTTGGTGCGTCTGATCGCACCGCGATCAAGATGCGCCGCCTAGTTATTTGCGCCCCGATATGCCATTTCACCCAATGTAATCGCTAATTGACTTCCTTTTCAGGGAAGACACGAAGTCGCAAACGAGAAGTGGACCCACCCCCGCGTCGTTACACTTCTACGTCGCGGTTGACCACTGAAAGTCTTAAACTAGCCGCTAGCTGTCGTCAGCTAGCTACGGAACACCGATCTCTCGGAGAATTGGCTTTATGATTTCGACGAACGCACGTCTACTATCGGAAATCGTAAAGTCACTCTATTTCTTTACAGACGACGCGTTGTAAGCGAGAGAAAAATGAAGGGTTTATTGATATTTTGATATCATTTAACATTTAATTCGAAGCCAAAATGTATGATTTGTGAAGCAATGTATTTTTAATTGAATTATTAAGTGAATTTTTATATTAATTAATTGAGCAGTGTTTATCACGACTCCCAACAGTCTTCATTTTATCTTTGTTTTTCATTGGTCAATTATTTGAAAGTAAGTAGATACATAGAACTTTCAATTTTTAATTTTTATGGATTTATAATTAAAAATTGACATCCCTATAATTTTATTTAGTTTCACAATGTGTTTGTTATTTTAGAATACATTACTGTATTTGGAGCTATTCGTTGTACTATTTACGAATAAGGATTTCGTATTAATTATTATTATATTATCAAATAATATTAAATTTGAAAATAAATAGAATTTTAAATGATTAATTTGTAGTTTAATTTTGTATATAAATTAAAGTAAATTACAAATTAATAATTTAAAGTTCTATTTATTTCCAAATTTGTAGTATGATAACAGAAGAAATCCTTATTCGCAAAGGGCAGAATGAGATTCCAAATATCCCTATTCTAAAATAACAAGCAGGATCTGTAGCTGAATGAAATTATGGAGACGTCAATGAGCATCCGATTTAACAGGCGATCGTGCAGGGTATATTGCATTCCTTAGAAACGTCGATTGGATCGATTGGTGTTCCAAGACGAAGAAATCACTGCGGGCCGATCGCTCGTCTCGTTTCAAGCCTTCGTTAAGGCGATGGGGCCTCGTTTGAGAAATGTTTCACGCGTTCGGCAGAATAGAGGAGCGCACGTCATGCTTAGAATCACCGGGCAACAAAATGAAACGGCGGCGGCAGCAGCACTCTCCCGTAAGGACAGAATGAGGAATCTGAAAAGCGGAACCGTATAATGCGGTAATTGTATTCCCGGAATCAGCGCGGCACGCACTCTCCTAACAAGCCTCTACGAGTTCGTCCTGTCTGGCTGGCTGTGTAGACACGAGAGCAGAGCTGAGAAGCACCCTGGCCATGCATCAGAAGCAGTAGCTCACCTAATAATTAAAAAAAAGAAGACAAATGAGAAACAAATTATTTATATGTCCATATTGTGCTATTTTTTTATTTGTAAAAACTTTTTTATTAATTTAATTTAATTTTAATTTATTACTATTATATATATATTTGAAGAATTACATTTGTGATACACAAAAATAAGGAGAATTTTTATTAAATTAAATAAGACAAAGATTTCTATTTTTGATCAAAACGGATCTTTGTGCTTGACAATATTTATATGCAAATTTTTACAAATATATTTTTCAGTTTTATGTACGCCGATTTGAAACTTGAATCAATCATAAATTGAAACTAAATTAACATTTTATATTGATCATCAACTTAATAATAATGTTAATAAGTATCTTAAAATATTGCAAAGAATTTATTGTTGCGAAGAATACTATCTCAACCGGGATTCAAACTTAGATCTTTTATGTAATTATAATTTATATATCTATATGATTATAATTTTTGCAATTATATGATATTTATCGTAGAAATAGTAAAGATAATTGTTGAATAATGTGTGCCACGCATTATTTATATTTTTTTTAATAATCATTATAATTTAATAATAATATTGTTTTCAAGATTTTATGATACATTTTTTTTTAAATTAGTGCTACCATTTTCAATATCTTTAGCATTTTATAGATAGATACAAAAAATGAATAGATACTAATAGAGACTAATTTCAGACAAAAATGTGTGTGGAATGTAATGTGTGCTCTTAAGTTATCTTCTTAACATACTTTAGAAATTTTAAGGAATACTTAAATTCGGAAGATATGAGCGAGTGAGTGAGTTGCAAGTTATGAAGGACAGCAATCCGTTCTCGGAAGGTAGCAATAATGATTTTGGGTTAATTGCTCGCTTCTCGATCTAATGGAGAACATATCTATCAGCACGCAGGATTCAATGAATTATTGATGAAACGTGGCCGTGGTAAAGAGGGAGGGAAAGGTCAGTCGATTGAGGATGAGGGTGGAATAAACGGCGTTCCTTCGAATATAAGAATTTCAGCCCCAAAATATTTCGTCCAGTCCGCGAAAGCTTACGTCTCTATCTGTGAATGTATATTCATCGAGCTGGCCCTGGCTGAAATACAGGGATAGACGCGCACAAAACACGGGGGATAGGAAATCTTCGTGGAGGGCCGGCGGTGGGATCGCCGTCATACGGCGCTCTCATAAATTACCGCTAGTTGCCGGGTAACATGTTATTTGCCACCGAGCTCCACAAATGAGTTCACTTTGTATTTAATTACTCGACTCACGCCCAGGGCGTATCCTGATGGCGGATCCACCCTGCACCGCCGCGGCGGGCCGCCTTGCGCGCAGTTCCTCTTCTTCGCTTCTTTCTTCTTTGCCGCTCCCACAACGATTCGTGCAATCCTCATTTCAAGCATCGCATTACTTAATTCTACACTTGTTATCAAAGTGATATGTCTTCGTCTCTCAAAGCGCTTTATCTATGCAGCGAATTATCTCTGACTGTTTTTCCACACACTTTTCGTATCTATTATATAACAATACATAAATAATTTTTATAGATAATTTATTACATTTATTTTGGCATTCTTAATATATTTTTGTTATAGATTATTGTCGATATTAAGAAAATTGTTTAAATATGCTATTATTTTTAATTATAAAATAAAGCATTTTTCGTGGCATAGTAATGCATTCTCAATTTACATTTGTAAATGAAAATCATGAAAATCAAAACCGTGTTATGAGCCGTGTAATTTCTTAAGGAAAGCCGTTTCTTGATAAATGCGTTATCTGGTCCGTTTCGATTGCGGCCAGTTTCTGGCAAGTCAAGGAGTCCAGACACGCAGCGGAATGAGTGGGTTGTGCGCGCAACTCCGACGTCACGGGCAGGTAGATACAAAGGTAAAAGGTAGAGGTATACATATATGTATAGGTGGATTAGGGCAAGGGCAGAGAGGCAGGTAGGCCAGACTTACGTTGCGCCGTCCTAATTATTAGTTCCGCCACAATTCCATCCGTGGAACAAGATGATAATAGATGAAAGCGATCAATTTTTAAATTGCGCCTGATGAACGGAAAAAAAGCGAGAATATCTCGCGCGGGATATTGGAAATTGACGGGGAACGTGATGCAAGAAAAATCTCATAGCACCTGGGGGCCAATGTCTACGTAACTATCCGCAAGAAAAAAATTGTTTTGATTCCCAGAGTAAAAACCCAGAAGACATTATAATATATTACTTTGGAATGATCTAATGAGGGAGTCTTTAAGTATCGTTGATAATTTATGAAATAATATATATTTATATATGAAATAATATAATGAAACGTGCATTAAGTATTTTATTTAGGATTAATGATTTGAACCGGCAAGTGTTTGTAAATTATTATACAATTATTTATTATACATCATGTGAATTTCATTTATTAATTAAAATTTTTTTTAATTACAATTTCTCTAAAAAATTTCAAATTCGAAGATTTTAATGCGAAAATCGAAATTTATGAAAACTGATAAGGTTAATACAAGCAAAGAGACATTACATAAAATTCTAATTGTATCTAAAAAATTGAATTCTATATCTATAAATTATATCTAAAATTAACCAAATTTTCAAAAAATAATACAATAATATATATATTTTCTAAACTTTTTTATATTTCTAAGATTTCTAATAATTTTAGGAATTGAATCAAGCATGTCTTTTTTTTATTGTTCTTTACTGTTTCTTTTTCTATTTATTTTTTCTATCTCACAAGTTTTCGCATTTTTTTAAGGAAACCTTGCCATACCTGGGACACTCGAGACGAAATCGCGCGTCGTGCCGCAGAGTCGTGCGCGTTCGCGTTTTGCACGGGTGTTCTTACCAAAAAGATACGGAAGGTTTTTAAGTAGAGGATTATCGTTCCGACTACTTAGGAAGAATTTTCGGGCGGCTGTGAGGCGATCTCCGAAATCCAAGACGGCTACGCGTTCGGAATGAGGAATGACAGAGATCGGGTTGCTACGGACCACCGTGTCGTGGTCGCCGCAAACCTTATCCTACCTGTTTTCGCTAATTGAGCGAGTAAAGATGTAACTGGACCTTACGCCCTTAAAGTATTTGCACCCTTTTGTGCAGACACGTGCATCCCCATTTTTATCTCGGAAAAGCGAGTGACCCGAGCCTGCCGATCTCTCGATTCACATGACACTCAAACGGAGTTAATGCATTTTGGAAAGTTTCAAATTGATCTTTCTTTAGATCATATTTAAAGACTAAATATTTTTATAATACAACTGTTCCTTAGAGAGAGTAAATTACCAGTGCAAGGAATCAGTTCTATAAGGTATCATCCACGGAATGTACAACCTGAATTTAATTTATACACTGAGAGAAAAAATGCAATTACCATAATTTAGCTATATGTAATTTATAGGGATAACATTGTCATTTTTAGGGACAACTATATTATTATTTTAACCATGCAAATGGCAACTAAAGGTTACAACTGTACAAGTTTTACATGTAGAATTAATGTATATAATTTTAAAAATTATAAAAATTATAATCTTTTTTAACTATGTATGTGTTATATTAATTCTTCATATAATAAACTGGTAGTTATCACTACTATGTCTTTTTTTCTAAATGTAATAATGAATGAATTTTTATATAAACTTGCACTTTGCCATAATTAATAAAGATAAAAACATAAAGCTTTTTTAAAAAGATAATATTTTTGGCTCTGAGATTTGTGCAATACGATATTCAGAAATCTTTCACTTTTAATGCTTTCATTCAATGAATCTGAGATTATTTTCGCATGTAATGTACAAGACGTTTAAAAAAAATAACAAAACTCATTTTTACGACATCTTTTACATTCTGGTAAATTATATATTGTTGGATAGTTATATAAAATAAGGTGTTCCAATTACAATACTTAATATAATACTTTCCACCTGCCACGAGGGTCTGTTGTATCGGACCGAGGTACATATTCTCCCCTGTGCACATGTTAAAAGTAATTTTCCGGTATCGCGTTTGACGTAAAACGGCGTAAAAACGTAAAATGAGGAAGTGTCTTAGTAGCAGGTAGTGTGCAGTAGACAGCAAGTTATTACAAAAGAGAGTACTCGTCATCACCATTATAATTCCACTTAATTGCGTCCTTTTGCGCAAAAAAACTCTAAACGAAAATTCTATTCTGTGTGATAAAAAAAAAGAAAGAAGTAGAACTTCAGCAAGTTAATCCAACTACGACCTAGCTCAATTCATTTTCGAGAATGCTTGACCGCGATTTTGTTCCTCTGCTCACATCTTTTTGTGCGCTATGACTTTAATGGTTATGCAGCTCCATGTGCGAGAAGATCGTGCGTGTACGACGGAGGCGCCGGGCCACCTGTTGCGGCCCCCGCTCGCGTATCCCAGTCCAGTCGGGTCCCGGGCCCCGGTACCAATCGCAAAGTGGGGAACCGAGCTCGATCATGATTGGTGGCCCGGCACGTGCTACGCGAGGGTGCCTCGCTCCGCGAACGCATAAATATCCCGGCTCCGGTCCACCCGACTTCAGAACCACCCCGTGGCTCGACGAGAATCGATCGACGCGCGAGAAAGTCATCCGGGTTCATCCTATTCCACTGTCGTCGATTTTAGTATTACTGCGCTCTTTGATATCTCGTTCGATCTAATTAAGAAGAGTTTTATCAAGGCCGTGATAAAACAAGGGAGGCGGTGTCTTCGTTCTCCATTCCGTTGAAAGAAGTGCGAAGTTTCAGTGAAAGGGGATTTTTTTAATTTAGGGGAGAAAAGAAAGACTTATTCTTCGCTGTCTACGTGGAGTCGTGTGCATCGATCTAACGCGCAGATCCTGCTATGGAACTGCAGGAGATGTTTCGCTACGGATACATGTTCCCGCCGCGCGAGGACGAGCCGCTCGTGTCTGCTTGCACGTACCTGGACCTGAATTACGCAAAGACGACGAGTAAGACCGCCATCGGCCTGCCACCCGTCAGTACCCTCACTGTGCCACAGAATCTCGTCTACGACAACAGCAATTGCAGCGACGGTTGGCATACCCCGAGTCCAACGGCCAGCCTGCGATCCGTCAGTCCCGCTACCACGTTGTCGATCTCCTCAGAACCGGAAACGATTAACAGTGCACCGACATATCGGCTACTGGACTCGACTATTAAGGACAAGAGAAACGTGACGACGAAGAGAGGATCGATGATCGGGCTGAGTAACATTGGGAACAAGCGACTGCATGTGGACGCGATGGATCATTTCGTGGCGGAGGAGATGATCCATTTGGACGTCGAGCGCGAGGACGTCGAGGAGACAATCAACCTAGACGCCGATAAAACGCGGTCCTGCCATGACAGCATTATCAGCAACTCCAGCAGTTTGTCTGACAGGACGTTGGACGGCGACAGTGAGGAGGATGCGGATGAGGTCAGCGACGGAGGCGCGGATCATCCGGAGAATGCGCACGTCACTTCCGGCGGACGGGATTCCCGCAGAAGAGGCAAGTACGTCAACTCAACTATCGTGAGGAAACGTCGGCTGGCCGCGAACGCGCGCGAGAGGAGGCGAATGCAGAATCTGAACAAGGCGTTCGACAGGCTACGCGCTTACCTGCCGACCCTGGGCAACGATAGACAGTTATCGAAATACGAGACGCTGCAGATGGCTCAATCCTACATCACTGCACTTTATGACTTGCTGCAGTAAAAAAGAGGAAGACGCAAGAAGGAAGAAGAAGAAGAAGAAGAAGAAGAAGAAGAAGAAGAAGAAGAAGAAGAAGAAGAGAAAGAGGGAGTGCGTTCGTTTGTCGCAATACCGGAAGTCGCCAAGCAAAAAGAAGCTGATCTAACAAGAATCCGCGAGTACTTCTTTGTAGAGTGGTGATTCGCGAGTTTTTTATAGACTCTATTTAATCATGATCAAAGTTAAAACAATCGAAGCTACATGGAAAGAAGATTTTATTGACGTAAAAATTTAGGTAGATACAGATTTAAAAATGATTAAAAACGATTTTTTTTCTTGAATTATCTAAATAATTATATAGGAAATTCAAATAATGCTGTAAAAAGTTTTAACATTTTAGCAATTAGTTTAAACGTCCTACATAATAATTTTGACAGTTTAACAGAATTATTTTAGAATCTGTATCTATTTAAATTTGTAGCAAAACCGTCCTTTTTGTATAAAATGATAGAATATAAATTCTGCATGAAAGTATTTGATCAAAAAGATAGAATTCAGTAGGTTGATTTCGACAAATCTAGTATAGAGATTTGGACAATTATTAATTCTAATAGACTAATATTATTGATCTGAGACATGTGCCTTTAAATTAAAAAAGTATTTGTAATTGACAAATTGGACGAGTCATCATTTCGTCAATTTGTATCTATTGTTTTAAAATCACATTTGATAATATTTATCAATTATATTTTTCCACGAATTTTATACTTTCAACAATTTTGAAATTCATCTTTGTGACTATTTTATATCCATAAGACCTCCATGAATAATACCGAAAAATGTGATAACCAATAATAACGATCTCATACAGAATATTAGCGATACGTGTAAATATATCTGTAAATTTTGTATCATAGCTCGTTAAATTAGTTAACCTTAAGCGCTGTATTATATCGTCCGCTGAATTGTGCATATTATAATTTATTTTTAATACAGCATATAGCTATACTTCCTGCGAGACTGAAAAAGCGATGTATTTTTACAAAATAAAATTATTCTACAACAACTGTTCTATGTAGTTTTACATATCTTACTACATATTGTATTACCTTATTAATCTTTAAATAATTATGATCGCGTTATTATTACATAACGTTCAAAATATACATAATGTTCAAAATTATTTTAATTATCTAACTTCCCATGTTTCTCATATCTTCAAGCTTGTGTTTTCGAAATTCGTTATCATTATTTGTCAGTGTCGATCCATTTTTCGTATGTGCATGCAACTCCTTCGAGCAAGAATTAGGCAGCACGTCGGGGTCGATGGATGAATGAGTATCCGTCGAAGAAGTAAAAGAGATGGGCAGCACCGCCATCGGTGGTCCGGTCGTTATATGAAACCCGCGCGACGCATCGGTGCCCGGTTTCATCGCAATTTGAGAACCTGCAGACTTCTTCCTTCGGCAATGACTCCTTCCTTCCTTTTCTTCCTTCTCACGCGTCCAGGGTGTGCACATTCGCGATCTATTTTTCTTTCAGCAGATGAAACTTTCAAATTTCGAGAAGCAAGTATTTATTAGCATTAACGTGTAAGAGCACTAGAACTTTCTGAAACCTCCCGAATCAATTATTCACTTCTTTAAAAGCTTTATAGGACGGGGATCTATTTTTAATTCTTATATACAAGTTTTCCTTGAGTAAGATTTGTTATAATTCATTATTCCGTTGTATTCTCAAAATATAATAGTATTTCAGTTTCACTAAGGTAATAAGGTGGTTTTGAACATGTACAATTTAAACGTGTACAACTAATTTTTGAGGTTTAAGAGTAACTCTCTAATTATATGGATATTAAAAAATATCAAACACAGGAAAAAATTTTGAAAATCTCTCTCTGAAAATTGAATTGAAGTCATTTAGAATTATATGTTCGAAATTGTACCACCTTATCCTATAGTGATTTTTCCATGCTGTAAAAATTAGTTAAACAATTAAGGAAGTTAATTAAACAAGGCAGTGGATCGCTTTAGTTTCGCTTCTAAGTTTCGCGTCACGAAAACATATGAACTTCTGGATACCGCAGAAGTTAGATAAATATGAAATTTTTTGGAAAATATTGATAAAAGAAGAGATGCAGCGTCTAAATAAACACTGTTGGAAAATCATAAACCGACCAAAGTTTCAATGACAATAGAATGCCTCCGCCCTTTCACGTTTAATGTTATTTGGGGAATAGAGCAAACTTCCGTTTGCAAACCGTCACACTCGAATGTCCTCTTCTATCGGAACGGCGAGAAAAGTAGATTCCAAGTGCTAACTTGAACAGCAACATCCCTTTTCCCGAAAAAGAGCGTTTTGCCAATTGCTTTATTATATGGAAAAAATAAAAATATTTTCTCCCATATTTCTTCACATATTTGTTATAACTAAGCTAACAAGCTTAGTTACAGTTTCGTTTAAACAGAAATTATTGTGTTGAATACATACGAAAATTATTACATTCAAATATTAAAATGTTACGTGTAAGAATTATTTTAAAATAATTTCTGAATTGTGAAAACTAAAATTAATAATACATTTGATATAAGATTTTAAGATCTAATCAGATTTCTTTAATTAGAATAGTAATATCACAAATTAAATTGATAAGTAATTTAATAATTTTTGATAAGTAATTTTTAATAAGTATTTTAAAAGGATATTAATAATTTGACATAAATCTATGACTTTTTTTATTTATTTGCGAAAAGTGTAAATTCGCTCTGAAATACTTAAGCACTAAGATTAGCTTTGATCAAAAATAGATTTATTTTTCTTAATTGAACAATTAAAATATTCAGGAAGCTAATACTCTAGTATACGTTTTATATTCGTTTCATGTCGCGTGGCATTTAACATTTTTTTACCCCCGCTGCGGTCTCCGCCGTGATAAGATCAGACTAGCGTAAGCGATTATCGCGAAGCGCCGATTCATGATCGCATCTAACCGCGAGGATCTCCACGATGGAGGAGAAGGAGGAATACCAGATCCGGGGATTGTCGTGGGAGAAAAAGTGAGATGGAGACAGGCGATGGGATAGGGTCCTTTTGGACGAGAATGTAAATATTCCCCAAGGCGATTAATTCTGCGGAGTCGACTACCACCTTCGCTCTGTCAGCAGGCTTCGTTTTCTGACAAAGGAGAACCCGACTGCAGCCAGCAGCCAGTGGCTACTTTTGTTATCAGACGGGAAGGGTTGCGTAAAAGAAGGGTAAGTGGATAAAGGGACAAACGCTGCCGCGTTGTTGTCTGATCTTGGCGATTGCTTTATTTGAGAGACGGTCTAACGCGCGCACCGAATACGCAGCCAAATATCTCGGTCCTTGGGATCGGGATCGGGCTACCGACATCGCATCGGGATCGAGACGACCGACGAGGATTAAGCGTTGGAATAGCGCAATCTCGCGACCGGATCAAACGATAACCACGATCGGCCGGTCGAAATTTGTCGGTGCCGACCGTGCGTGCATTCGGCAGCCCCCGCGCCGGTCTCTACACAGCACCTGTGTGTCTCTTCCTGGCTCCTCGGTCTTGTTCTTCGCGAGTACAGCCAGACAGACTGAACAGTAATTTATGGACGAGATACCTAAGTGACTGGATTGCGACGAAATATGCGACGGAAATGTGCATTTCGTTCCATTTGGTCGATGGGATTGTTTTTTCAGCCACGCTGGCATCTATTAATTGAAGACTTTAGAAAGGAGATTCTTTTTATATTTTTTCAGAAAGCTAAAGAACATACACTGAAAAATATTTATTAAATTTTAATACATATTTCTTTGAATATTATATAAGTAAACATTTATTTGCAGTAAATAAATATTTACTTAATAAAAAAAGATAGTTAAATCAAATTAATGAATTATAATTAATTTGATTTATAATTTATAATTAATTAAATTAAATTTTTGTTGTTAAATAAATATGTTTACATTTAGTAAATATTACTTAAATATATTTAATAAATATTACTTAAAATTATTCAAACAAATATTTATATTTATTAAGATTTAGTATTTTTTTCAGTGCAGTAATCATAAGAATTTCATAAATTCTAAATATATTAGAAATATATTCTAAACAAGCAAAATAATACTTAAAAATAAAGCTAACAACCCTTCTAATATTTTTCGATTTTGAAAAGTCAAATTGTTTGATCTAAATATTTTTGCGCTTTTAATCAATCTCTTGGAATTGAAGGATATCAAGACACGTGATAGAATGAGCTTGGCCCCGTGGGCGAAGATAAACAGCATATACGTTTACTTGTGCACTCATCGCAGCGGAATTACTCGGAGTGCCGACCACAATGGACATAAATCAGCTGTTCTTCGCCGACAACGTTTCGCTGCCATTCGCTCGTGCGACCAACGTGTTTTCTGCAACTTCTGCCGACTTGTTCAAACTCGGATCTGCTGTATAATACATTCGATGAACTGATGAACACTCAAGCTTATTCGCGAGGAAAATGATTCTATTTTGCAAGGCAGAAATGAAGAAATGAATATATGTATGGAGAATCTAAATTGTAGGCGCAGAAGAAGTCACAAATATTATAAATCGCTGTGTTGATAGAAAAGCAACCTATTTCAAAATTAGCAACTTTTGAGAGTGGAGCACTTTTAAAATTCTGAGTTGAAACAAGGCTTTAACGTTAATACCGCTGGATAGTGTTATTTTAGCTCTGCTAATTACTTCAATTTTGTTTTTTTTTATTCGTATTAAATATACGATACAGAATAATAAAAATATGTGAATATAATATAATACAAATAATTCTACTATCTAAAAAAAACTTCGGAGTGGAATCTCACTCTCAAGTCTTGATAAAGAATGGTTCAGTTTTTAATTTTTAAGAGTTAGGTTCACTCTAAAAGTTTTAGAGAGTAACGTTACATAATATCAAAATAATTTTTGACTAATCGAAAATAAGAATAGAAAATTACCAACTTTTAGCAGTTTTAGCAGGATATCGACTCTTTTAATGTTAATTAGAATACTAAATATGCATAACATCACTTTCTTTCCATACTTTCAATTATAATGTCATGGGTTTTCAAAATTTGAGCATTGCAACTCTTAATTTTTAATTTTTATCACTTTTCTAGCAATGCAGCAAAATATATGGGTGCAATAGAAAATTAATCAATATATACAAAAAGTAATTCCTGGTCCATTTTAATAGGTATCACAGGAAAGCTCTAAAATTGTCGCACAGTATCATCCGGGTGGTCCGACGGAAGTCGATCGCGTGTATTGTCTAAGAAGAAAGGGAAGGAGATTCAGAGCGATCTCCTTTTCATACGAGAGATGTACAAAATCACATCGCGCGATCCCACGATGTAATATCTCTTACAACGTGCCTGCTCGTGCGTGCTCTTGCGAACGCTTCCGGATTATAGACGCAGGTAGACGGACAGCTCGATCCTGGAAAAGGCAACGAGCAACACGACCGCCTATTGTGCCCTACGTCGATGATCCTGCGTTCGCGCGTCTCAAATCG